>Ga0180436_10004910_pt1 | contig 11923 bp, 10 predicted proteins | sample SS_ome_2_FD_132434 | JGI IMG/M metagenome (GOLD analysis project Ga0180436, IMG submission 132434) | Hypersaline lake sediment archaeal communities from the Salton Sea, California, USA - SS_3_S_2 metaG | ecosystem: Environmental > Aquatic > Non-marine Saline and Alkaline > Hypersaline >...
TCGGCCCGGAAGCCCGCGTCCTCGACCAGGGACCGCAGCCCCTCGGCGTTGGGGGACCACCGGTTCGACCCGTCGTCCGAGTAGCGGTACGCGGGCAGGAACTGGACGACGGGGATCGTCGACAGGGCCGGGGCGAGCTCGGCGAGCGTCGAATGCTGCTCCCTGCCCGTGAAGAATCGCTGGTCGCAGACCAGCGATTCCACGAGGAGGCGACCGCCGGGCTCGACCATCGATCGGAGCCGGTCGATCGCGAGCAGTGGGTGGCGCAGGTGGTAGAGGACGCCGAGGAAGAGGACGACGTCGAAGCGGCCCAGCGAATCGGGGTCGAGGTCGTAGACGTTGGCCTCCACGTAGTCGACCGAGGATCCGAGGATGCGCCGGGCCGCCTGGAATCCGTTCAACCCGCTGATCTTGTGGTCGATCGCGACGACCTCGGCGCCGAGCGACTCGCATCGGAAGGCGAAGTAGCCGTCGGCAGTCCCGACGTCGAGCACCCGAAGGCCCTCGAGGTCTTCGAGATGCAGTCGTTCGAAGAGCGGCGCGGGATCGTAGGACCCGGGCGTCGCGACGCCGTTGGGCAGTCGCCAGGCGTGGTGCCAATGCGGCACCGAGGCGACGAGCGCCCTCGCCTCGTCCTTGGACAGATCCCCCATTTCCGATCGCCCCCCGCTGCTTGCTGCTCGGATCCCGAGGATACCGCCTCCGCGCTGTCTGCCTCCCGCGACCGATGATCCGCTCGAGGACCGGGCCACCGGTCGCCCGCCAGTCCCCACGGCCAAAGCCCCACGATCTGGTCCGTATCCCGCCGATTCCGCCTCCGGTTGCTCCGCTGCGCGGGACCGGGCAGCTCGGGGGAGGCGGGGGCGAACGGAAGCGCTCGATTCGGAGGGAGATGGACTCGTTTCCAGTAAAGTGAGGCCTCGGTCCGAACGAGGAAACTCCCATGCGCGTCGGTGTCTTCACTCCCCTCCTTTCCGGTCCCCTCGCGGCCGCCAGCGCCGGCTAGCGAGATGCGCGCAGTGCTCGCCCTGGCAGCGACGGGTGTCCTCGCCGTCGCGATGCTCGCGCTCTGGCTTCGCCACGACTACCGGCAGGAGAAGCTCGCGACCCTCGAGCCTCCTTTCCGGTCGGGGCTCGTCGGGATCGAGGGCGCCGGCACCCCCGCGCGCGTCGTCTTCTTCGGGGACTCCCGCGTCGCGCAATGGGATCTAGCCGGCTTCGAACGCTTCGGCCCCGTCTTGAACGCCGGCTTCGGCGGCGACACCCTCGCCGGCATGGCGGATCGGCTCGACCGCGACGTCCTCGCGAGCGCACCGGAGATCGTCGTCTTCCTCGGCGGCATCAACGACCTGACGGCCCAGTCCATGCTCGACGAGTCGGCCCGCCGCGCCGCCTACCAGGCCTCGCTGGGAGCCCTCGAGGACATCCTCGCGCGACTCCGCGCGCGCGGGATCCGGACCCTCCTCCTCTCGGTGGGTCCGCCGCTCGACGTCGACCTCCGTCGACGCTTCGTCTGGGGGAGCGGCATCGAGGAAGCCGTGGCGGACCTGAACGCCCACATCCAGCGCCTCGAGGCCCCGGACGTCCACGTGGTGGACACGCTCGAAGTCTTCGCGGCGTCCGGCGCGGGTTGGGAGACGCGGGTCCGCAAGGATCCGCTGCACTACACGCCCGAGGCGTATGCGCTGCTCACCCGTGCGGTTGCGGACGCCCTGGAAGAGGTGCGTTAGTGCTCTTCCAGACACCGACCTTCGTCGTCTTCTTCGCGATCTTCCTCGTCCTCTACCTGCTGACGCAGGGGCGGCTGCGTCTCCAGAACGCGCTCATCCTGGTCGGGAGCTACGTCTTCTACGCCGCCTGGGACGAACGCTTCCTCGTCCTCATCATCGCCTCGACCGCGACGGACTTCCTGGCCGGCTCGGGCGCCTCGGGACGCCGCCTCACGAACGGGGAGATCGGACGATCCGCGGCCTACCTCGTCGGAGGAAGCCTGCTGCCGCTGCTGCCGACGCTTCCGCAGTCGGGCAGCTACCTCGCCGCCGTCGTCGTCTTCGCGGCGTTCCTGAGCGGACTCGCCCATCTCGGCCGGCGGATCCACGACGACGAACGCCGGCAGTACTTCTACATCACGCTCTCCGTCTGCGTGAACCTCGGCGTGCTTGGCGTCTTCAAGTACTTCAACTTCTTCGCGGATTCCCTCGTGGCGACGCTCGCGCAGCTCGGCGTCGAGAACGTCAGCTGGACGACCCTCGAGATCGTCCTGCCGGTCGGGATCTCCTTCTATACGTTCCAGACGATCAGCTACTCGATCGACGTCCACCGAGGCGACGTCGAGCCGAGCGACCGGCTCCTCGAGTTCGCGGCCTTCGTCGCCTTCTTCCCGCAGCTGGTCGCCGGCCCCGTCGAACGCGCCAAGCATCTGCTGCCGCAGTTCTTCGAGGACCGGCGGATCGAACGCAAGGCGATCGAGACCGGCCTGACCCTCTTCGTCTGGGGGCTCTTCAAGAAGACCGTCGTCGCAGACAATCTGGCCGGCATCGTCGACCCGATCTTCGCCGACCCGAGCGCCATGACGACCGGCGATCTCGCCGCCGGCCTCCTCGCCTTCGCCTTCCAGATCTACGGCGACTTCTCGGGCTACAGCGACATGGCGCGCGGCATCGCTCGCATCCTCGGATTCGAGATCATGCTGAACTTCAACCTCCCCTACTTCGCGCGGACGCCGTCGGAGTTCTGGGAGCGCTGGCACATCAGTCTCTCCTCCTGGCTCCGGGACTACCTCTACATCCCGCTCGGCGGCAATCGGAACGGGGTCGCGATGACCTATCGCAACCTGATGCTGACGATGCTGCTCGGCGGTCTCTGGCACGGGGCGGCCTGGACCTTCGTCCTCTGGGGCGCCTACCAGGGCGGGATCCTCGTGCTCTACCGGATGGCCGGGGTCGACGCCTGGGTCGCGCGCTTCGGCGACCGCGCCACGCCGGCCGCGCGCCGGGGGCTCGACGTGGTCCTCACCGGCTCGATGTTCGTCCTCGTCCTGCTCGGCTGGATGATCTTCCGCGCCGACGACCTGAACGTTCTCGGGACCTACCTCGCCGGTCTCGTCGATTTCTCGCGCGGCTTCGCGAGCGAGCGAATCGGCGACGTCCTCTTCTTCATCGCCCCGCTCCTCGTCGTCCAGGCGATCCAGGTCTGGAAGGGCCGCCTGGAAATCTTCCCCGACCTGCCCCCCTTCGCGCGGCTGAACCTCGCGCTCTTCGTCCTGGTCTCCATCCTCTTCATGCAGCCGTTCCAGACGGGTGCGTTCATCTACTTCGATTTCTGAGCGGATCGCCCCGATGTCCCACGCGAAACGCCTCCTGCTTCTCGTTCCGCTCGCGCTCTACGCCGCGCTCTTCGCCGAGGTGTATCTGCGGCTCCTGAAGCCGCAGCCGATGATGCCGCGCTACGTGACCGACGGCGGGGACGGCATCCGCGGCAACATCCCGCACTCGACCTACCGCCACATCACGCCCGAGGTCGACGTCGAGCTGCGCATCAACGGACAGGGGTTCCGGGCCGACGACGACCTCGAGATCCCGAAGCCGTCCGGCGTGACCCGGATCGCGATCCTCGGCGACTCGTTCTTCATGGGCTATGAGGCGACGCTCGAGGAGAGCTTCGGCGGCCAGATCGAAACGCAGCTGGCCGCGCGGGGCGTTCGGGCGGAAGTCGTGAACCTCGCGGTCTCGGGATTCGGGACCGCGGAGAGCCTGATCGCCCTCGAGTCCCGCGGCCTCGCCTTCGAGCCGGATCTGGTCGTCCTCGAATGGCATTCGACCGATCCGACCGACAACGTCCGCTCCGGACTCTTCGCCCTCGACGACGAAGGCGCGCTCGTCCGGGCGAACCCGACCTATCTCCCCGCCATCGCGACCCGCGACCGACTCATGAAGATCCCCGGCTATGCCTTCCTGATCCAGCACAGCCACCTCTATGCCGCACTGCGGGAACGCGCCGGGAAGTTCGTGAAGGACCTCATCGTCATGGAGATGCCCTGGCAGTTCGGCTCCGAGCCGGAGCCGGAGGCAGCCGAGGCATCGCCGCCGCCCGAGGCCGAGGCCGACCGAGCGTCTCCGGCTCGCGATCCAGGCGCCCTCGACCGCGCGCTCGTGCGGCGGATCCAGCAGGTCGCCCGGGCGCAAGGTGCCGACTTCGTCCTCTTCGACGTGCCGCTCAACTTCTCCCGGGTCGAATACGCGACCTCGCTGCAGCTCCTCGACTCCGACTTCGTCGCGTCCCTTCCCGTCCTCTCCCCTCTGGCGCGCTTCCGGGCCGAGGCGTCGCCGGACCAGAAGCTCTATCTGGAAGAAGGCGCCGGACACTGGTCACCGCGCGGGAACACGATCGCCGCGGCGCTGGTCGCCGACTACGTCCTCTCCGGCGAGCTCGCCCCGCCCCCGGCGGACTGAGCCGCCCCTGGCGCCCCTGGGGCGGAATCCGCCGCAGTTTGGCCAGACACGGTACAGTGTCTCCCATGCCCGTTCAGTACGAAGAGTGGATGAGCGACGGCGACGCCTTGATGTGGCACATCGAGCGGGACCCGGTGCTCCGCTCGACGGTGACCAGCCTCTGGCTGCTCGACCGGATGCCGGACGTCGACCGCTTCAAGGCCACGATCGACCGCGCGGTCCGACGGATCCCGAGGTTGCGACAACGCGTCGTCGCGGATCCCTTCGGCATCTCGACGCCGCGCTGGGAAGACGACCCGCTCTTCGATCGCGACTATCACGTCCGCCTCGTGCGCGCGCCGGGTAAGGGAACACTGCGCGACCTGCTCGACCTCGCGGCGCCGATCGCCGGACAGGCCTTCGACAAGGACCGGCCGCTCTGGGAGTTCCATCTCGTCGAGGGGCTCGCCGAGGGCCGCGCCGGCGCCATCCTCAAGATCCATCACGCGATCTCGGACGGCGTCGGGCTCGTGCGCATGACGAACACGTTGATCGAGCGCACGCGGGAGCCGGCGCCCGGCCGCGACCGCCCCGACACCCTCGCGGAGGAGCCCGGGAGCGCGCCGCCGGAAGGCGAGATGGCCCACCTCGCTTCGGCCGTACAGCACCGCGTGAAGACCGCGACCGATCGGGGCCGCAAGCTCGGCCAGGCGCTCGGGCGCGGGCTCTGGGACGCGGCCCGGGAGCCGATCGACACGGCCCGCAAGCTCGTCGATACGGCGGGATCGGTCGGGCGGCTCGTGAAGCCGGCGAGCGAGCCGCTCTCGCCTTTCTGGACCGAACGTTCCTTCTCGGTCCACCTCGACGCGATCGTCCTCCCTTTCGAGGCGCTTCACAGGGCCGCGAAGAAGACCGGCGGCACCCTCAACGACGCCTTCGTCGCCGCCGTCGCGGGCGGACTCCGCCGCTACCACCAGGACCACGGCTGCCCGATCGACGAGCTGCGCATGAACATGCCGATCAACGTCCGCAGCGGCGAGGAAGGCGACAAGGCAGGTAACCAGTTCGTGCCCGCGCGCTTCAACGTCCCGATCTCGATCGAGGACCCGCGGCGCCGCATGGAGGCGATCCGGGAGCGGGTCCGCAGCCAGCGTGACGAGCCGGCGCTGCCGCTGATGGAGGAAGTCTCGGGCGTCATCAACCGGCTCGGCGCACCGGCGGCGATCGCCGTCGTGAGCGGCATGATGAAGTCCGTCGACTTCGTGACCAGCAACGTCCCCGGACCGCGCTTCACCGTCTACAGCGCGGGCGCGAAGATCGAGCAGATGATCCCCTTCGGCCCCCTCGCCGGCGCCGCCGTCAACGTCACGATCTTCAGCTACGACGGCCAGCTGCAGCTGGGCATCAACGCGGACGTGCGTGCCGTGCCCGATCCCGAGCGACTGCGCGAGTGCATCGAGCAGGGACTCGCCGAGATCACGGCGCTCGGGGAGTGAGCGGCGAGCCGCGATTCATCGAGGATCTCGAGGCCGCCTTCGCCGAGCTGCGGGCGCTGGCCGAGCGAAGCTGACGCGACCCCAGGCCGAGCGCTAGCCGGCCGGTTCCGAGTAGATCCCGACCTGCCCGGAGTGGATCTCGATCCACTCCGCGCCCTCGTCCCCCGCACGCCAGGCGTAGAGCTTGTCCGGCGAGAAGTAGCCCATGCCGGGGCCGACGCGTTTCGAGCCGAAGAAGAGCTCGCCCCGCAGCACGAAGTTCACCTGATACGTGCCGTGGCGATGCGGCTTGACCGACTCGCCGGGCGCGGCCGTCTCGTGATAGACGGTGAGCTCCGGCGTCTGGACGATCGTCCGGGTGACCAGATCCCGCCCCAGCAGATCGAGCAGCGCGTCCGCCTCGGCCGCCTCCCCCATCAGCTCGAGGTTCGTCTGTCCCGGGATCTTCGCGACGTCGAAGATGAAGGGCCGACTCACGTCGGTGTCGTTCGCGGCGGCGGTCGCGGTCGGATTGGGCCCGACGTGGGTGCCGCTGGCCTGCTCGTCTCCCTGCTCCACCATCGGACACTCCTTCACGCCAGATGCGGGAACCAGCGTACCGTGACGCGTGGAGGCCGCCAGCGTCGGAATCCCGCCTTTCTGCGCCCACGAACACGGATGCCCCCTGCGCCCTGTTCGATTTCGTACTCCGGTCGCTCGGGGTCGTGCGGGTCGCTCAGCCGAGTGCCGCCATCGGTCGGCCGCCGCACCGTCATGAGGAGAGGGAACGGGCCGTCATTCGACGCCCGTTCCTGCCTGAGCTACTCCGACTCGACGGCCCGGAGGCCGCGAGGACCGTGATGGCTCGAGTCAGCGAGACGATTCCCGAAGCGCTCCAGCCGCGCGTGGACGCGGCGGTCGCCTGGTTCAACGCCTCGGAGGAAGCGGCCGAGGCCGTGTTCGAGGTGACGGGGATCCTCGACGCCGATGCGGCCCTCGGTGGCTCCGACGAGCTCCGCCTCATCCTCTGCGGCGGGGATCGCTGCGAGCAGCGGTCGTTCCGCGTGCGCGGCGCCCCCGATGCGTGGGAAGTCGACTTCTCCGAGAGTGCGTCGGCCGCGCAGGAGACCCGGCCCCAGGCCGAGCTCGACCCGCCGCCTGGGCCGCGTCTCCGGTGGCTCGACGAGAAGCTCGCCCAGCACGCTTTCGTCGTCCTGCTCTTCTACCGGGGATTCTGGTGACCGCCCTGTCGCGCCGAGTTACGGGGCTACATGCACGAGGGAATCGTCGAGAAGATCCGGGCCGCCGGCGGCGAGGTCTACGCCGTCACGAGTGAGCCGCAGCATCTCGCCGACCAGGCGCACGCGCACTGGGAGCTCGACTTCGAGAACGTCGGCGATCCGCACCAGGAGATCTCGCGGACCTGCAGCGAGCGGGGTTGGCTGACGCTCTACGCGAACAAGGGGAGCCTCGATTTCCTGCAGCGCGGTGCGAAGTGGGAGGTCGAGCATCCGAAGGGCTTCTTCCAGCCGGGCGTCCTGGCGCTCATGCGCGAGGGGCGCGTCCTCTACCGCTGGCGCTCGGTTCCTTCGGCCGCGAACCTGAACGGTACGGTCGCTCGACCGACGCCCACCCATGCCTGGACGCACATCGAACGGGCGCTCGAAGCGGGTGATGACGCCGGAGACGCGGCACACGACGACGACCCCGTGGTCGATCAGTCGCCGCCGCCGCGGCTCGTCTTCCTCGCGGCCGTGCTGGCGAACGGATGGTTCCTCGGCGTGCGGTCGTTCGCGTACTCGCCCGGAGTCGGATCGGTCCCTTCGCGCTTCGCGGCGGCCTATGCGCGGTGGCTCCTCTTCTTCGCGTTCTGGGCCGCCGCGCTCTTCTTCCTTCCGACGCCTCTCGTCGTGGCTGCGTTCGTCGGCTGGGTCGCCTGGATCGCGCGGGACGTGCGGCGCACGCTGGGCGGAATGGATGAGCAGAAGGAACTCGTCGCGGGCCCCTGAGCGCCCGGCGAACGAAGCCCCCGACGTCGCGTGCTCGTAGGTCCAGCTACCCGAAGCGGCCATGGGAAGGCGATGATCGCCGTCGACCTGCGCAGCGAACAGCACGACGGTCCCGTCATGCAGCGCGAGGAATCGGACCGGGTTTCCTCTCGAGTGTGCAGAAGAGACGCAGCGAGCAGAGGCAGCACCACGGCAAGAGCCGCCTCGCCACCTCTCCGGCGCGGCGGCCGCAGGCTCAAGCGAAGAACCGGATGACACGGCCGGTTTCCCGCGCGTAGAATGGAACGGGTCGAGAACCCATCCGACGCTGTCGCTCTGGATGCTGAATCACGGGCGTTGGATGCGGATCGTGACGGCAGGCGGGGCGGCGCTGCAGATCCGGAATCGACCCACGCGAGTGTAGGACCCGACATCGCGTCCAGGAGCAATGCGCCGGGGGGGCGCTTCCGATTCATCCATACCGGCGCCGAGGAGAGCTCCGACCGACCATGGGATTCGAGCGAGACTACAAGATCGACTTCCCCGCGATCCATGTCCCCGAGTCGCGGACCTTCGCCTACCGGACCCACCTCGGAAACTGGGGTTCGGTGGAGACGGAATGCGTGCTGATGCGCGAACGCGCGCTCGATCCGTACACGCTTCGCGTCTCGGTTCGCGAAGGGGAGTCGTCGACCTGCGCCGAAACGCGTAGAACTCCCGAATCCCCCGTCGATCGGGCGAAGCACGAGATCAAGCGACGCCTCCATGCCCGCGCTCCGGTGGTGGACGTCGGCGGCGACTACGCCCTCGAGACGCGCTTCAACTTCCTCGACAACTACGCGCATCTCGTTCACGACCTGCTGGGACCCCTCTGCCAGGTGCGCCGTCTGCTCGCCAACGACACCGAGGCGCCAGACGCCGTCCTCCGCGTCATTCTGCCGAAGAAGGCCCCGGCACTCGCGATCCGCACGCTGGACGCGCTTGAGATCCCCTACGTCTGCACGGACGGGCGCGTTCGGGGGCGCGTGATCGAGGCGTCCTCGGATCAGAATCTGAGCATGTTGAAACGGATCGCGGATCTGCCGATCGCGACCCTGAGCGACGAACTTCCACGCAAGGTGTTTGTGTCTCGCCGCGGCAAGCGGACGATCACGAACGAGTCGGAGGTCTGGCCCTTCCTCGAAGCGCGCGGCTACGCGCGCTTCTTCATGGAAGAGCTCACGCTAGAAGATCAGTGGTCTCTGCTCGGACGGGCGGAGCACGTCGTCGGGATCCATGGCGCCGGTCTTTCGAACCTGGCCTTCTGCCTGCATGCGAACGAAGCAAGGACGCCTCGCTTCCGTCTCGTCGAGCTCCATTCGGCGGGATATGCAAACAACTGTTTCCGCCTCTATGCGGCGATTCTCGGCGGTCATTGGACGGGCGTGCGGGGCCGACTGGAATCGGCGATCGTCCGGGATCTCGACGAGAAAGAGGACCTCTTCGCCCACCAGATGGCCTCCTTCGAAGTCGACCTCACCGCGCTCGAGGAAGCCCTCGACTTTTCCGCGCGCGCCGAGTTCGCACCTGCGAATTCGCGTGCACGGGCGGAAGCCGACTAGCGAATGGAGTCGACACGCCGGCGGAACGGGGCGGCGTTCGCGACCACGACCTTTGGCTTCACGCCGCCGTCGCCAGTCGCGGTCCCGGCGGATGAAGAGCCCGGGCGAGACGGCAAAATCCCGAGATCACGTTCGACTTCAGGGACTTCACCCAGAATTCCCTGCCGTCGTGAACACGAAATTTCCGCGGCAGAGCAGGAAATGGACGGGAGCGCGTGACGGAAAGAAGCGAGGACGCCCCTACGCACGACCGGAGAGGATCCAAAGCCCGACCCCCACGAAGCCGACGCCGGCCATCCACCGCAACGTGGCAGGGCTGATGAGCTGGGACAACACTCCACCCGCTGCGACTGAGGTTGCGGAACTCAGTACGAGGGTCGCTGCGGACGCGAGAAAAACGGTTGTCTTGGAATGTTCCGCATCTGCCGCGTAGAGCACGGTCGCGAGCTGAGTCTTGTCACCCAACTCGGCGACGAAGACGGTGGCAAACACCGTCGCGAAGAGCCTCGGATCCATCGTGTGCCTCCTCGAGTTCGGACAAGCCGCGCGAGGAGACACGATCGTCTGCCGACTCACCAATCGCAATCACGACGGTATTCCCTCTCTATCGCCGTCGTAGAACGAACCCCGTTCCGCCCAGGAAGATGACGGCCGAAGCAACGAAGGCGGCGACGACCGCACTCTGAACACCCCGCCCGAGCGGAAACAGGAAGTTCCACTTGTGGAGAAATGCGAAGACGAAGCGCTCGGGCCGATCAGAGTCCGCAAGAACGTCTGCAACCGCCCCCGTCGCAGTATCGATGAAGACGGACGCACGAACCGGTTCGCCGTAGTCGAGGCGCCAGACTGGCAAGCGCTTGTTGCGGAAGTCATAGGTCGGTCCGAAACGCGTCACGACCTCCGCGTGCAGAGGCTCGACCGCCTCGTTACCTGACCAACGCGCGCCAATGGCAAGTGCAATCTCGCGATCACCTTCGTCCACCGGTGCCCCGGTGGCCGCGTCGAGATAGACGGCTGGACCGTTCACGGGCGCCCCGTCGAAGCGTGCATTTCGGATCGCCGCCGGCGATGTCGGGTCGGCTCCTGGCGGCAGGGCGAGCCCGATTCGATACGCCACGCTTCCGCTTCCGGTCTCGACGATCGATACGGAGGAGACGTCCAGCCCTTCGGTCACGTCGCCCCATTGCTCGTGGATGGGGAAATCGACGTCGCTCAGGGACAGCGGCGGAGCGAGACGAAGGGAACGACCGGGCATCTCTCCTGCGAACGAAAAGAGATGAAAAAGGGCACTCGACGTGAACATCAAGAGCGGCAGCGCGAACCCGACCGCGGCGATCCGATGGATCGACCGTGCTCGATCGGACCTGTTCCTCGCGCGAAGGGTTCGCAGAAGGACCGAGCCCGTGATCGAAAGACATAAGAGAGAGCCGACCAGATATACGATCAGGATCAAGCGCAACCACTCTGCCTGTCGCGGGAACCAGCTCCAGGTGTGGAAGGCGTTGAACGCACCCTGGACCCGCTCCTTGCGCACGTCGGTGACCGAAGCGAGCGCATTGGTCTCCGTGTACACGTAGGCCGTCAGTCGGTCGGGGCGATCGAACTCGACCCGATAGACGGGAAGTAGCCGATTCACCCACGGATAGGCGTCGCTGAAGTCGGTGATGAGCGAGATCGAACGAACCGGCGTTGCGGGCGTCGGTGCAGCCGTGCCGACACCGCCATCGAGCCCGAGGTAGTACCTCGCGAGGAACTCTGCATGTACGCGATCGTGACTCGGCCTTTCCTCGCCGGTCTCCAGGTCGAAGTATCGACGAGGGCGATCCTGCTCTTCAGTCACCTGGAGCAGGCTCTCTCCATCGCCAACGACGATCCGGATGGCCGCGGCCTCCGGGATTTCTGCTCGCTGGAGCATCTCGCCGATGGGACGCGCGGAATTCAGATCGATCGTCTGCGCCGGTGGTCGGAACCGGACCTGCTGGGGGCCGAAGTTCGTCATCACCACGTGGAGCAGGCCCGAGCCGCCCCACAGCACCAACGCCAGCCCGCCCGAAATCGCAAGAAATCGGTGCAGTCGCAGAGCGGCCCGCCCCCAGGACACGCCGGTTTCCCGCGAAGGCATCAGTAGCGCCACTCCATTCCGCCAAAGAACGCGCGCCCTTGCCCCGGCGTGAAGACGTTCGCGTTCTCGATCGACTGATCGGCGACCGTCGTCACGTTCGAGATGTACGTCTCGTCTCCCAGGTTCTCTCCTGAGAAGAAGAACCGGAGATTCTCGAGAACGTCGACTGAAGCCGTGATTCCGACGAGCGTGTAGTCGGGGATCCGAGTCGTGTTGGCGAAGTCCACGTAGGGACCGCGCGGGACATGCCGCACGTTGACTGCGAGCGCTGCTCTCTCGTCGTACTCGATCCGCGCCTCGAAGAGAA
>Ga0180436_10004911_pt1 | contig 11923 bp, 10 predicted proteins | sample SS_ome_2_FD_132434 | JGI IMG/M metagenome (GOLD analysis project Ga0180436, IMG submission 132434) | Hypersaline lake sediment archaeal communities from the Salton Sea, California, USA - SS_3_S_2 metaG | ecosystem: Environmental > Aquatic > Non-marine Saline and Alkaline > Hypersaline >...
ATGGGTGCATCAGGTGAAAACACCGCTTTCCGTCATCAATCTGATCATCCAGGAAGAGGACGAACCCGTTTTTAAACAAATCAAAAAAGAAGTCCAGCAGATTGAATACGGACTGGAGACGCTCCTCTATTCATCAAGGCTTGACCTGTTTGAAAGAGATTTTAAAATTGAGGCCGTGTCACTAGACGAGCTGCTTAATTCGCTGATTCAGCGCTATAAACGCTATTTTATACAGCATCGTGTCTATCCAAATAAACAGGTTCCCGCTGAAGACGCCGTTATTTACTCCGATCGCAAATGGCTCAGATTTTCCACTGGCCAAGTCATCACTAACGCTGTGAAGTACTCGTCAGGAAGAAGCGAACGCATCGATTTGACGATATTCCGTAAAGGCGAACGCATCATTCTGGAAATCAAAGATTACGGAATCGGAATCCCTTCACAAGATGTGAAACGCGTATTTGAGCCTTATTACACCGGGGAAAACGGACGGCGCTTTCAGGAATCAACAGGCATCGGCCTCTACCTTGTAAAAGAGATTGCCGAAAAGCTCAATCATGATGTGAGCATCGATTCAGAAGAAGGAAAAGAAACGACTGTGCAATTTTCATTTCTTACAAAAATGTAAGTCTTCTTTAATAAAACCGCATAGCTCATCCCCATCCTCCTTGATATGATTTGTTTACAAAACAAACGTGGCAAGGAGGATTTTTTATAAGCAATCCGAGTCTATGAAAAGAGTCGGCACATTCTGTTATATAAACGAGGCCGCCGTTCTTAGTTTCTGGACAATGGCCATTCAAGCCTTTCATAAACGCATTTTGGCTGAAAGCATTCCGGAGGAGCCCGCTGGAATGGATAACATACCGGAAACGGTCATCCTTAAAAAGCGCAGCAAAAGGAGGATATCATGACAACAAATATGCTGGTCGTTAAAAACATCAATAAAACATATAAAGGACAAGTCTCCCATCAGGCTTTAAAAGATATTTCATTCAATGTCGAGGAAAGTGAGTTCACGGCGATCATGGGGCCGTCCGGTTCTGGAAAAACGACGCTTCTCAATATCATTTCGACGATTGACCGCCCGGATTCCGGCGACATTTTAATTCGCGGAGAAGACCCGCATCATTTAAAAAGGGCGAAGCTTGCCCACTTTCGCCGCAGGCAGCTCGGGTTCGTATTCCAGGATTTTAATTTGCTGGATACACTGACGATCGGCGAAAACATCATGCTGCCGTTAACGCTTGAAAATCAACCGCTTTCCGTCATGGAAGATAAACTTCAGGCGATTGCTGAAAAACTCGGCATTGAACAACTTTTGAACAAACGGACGTTTGAAGTATCCGGCGGACAAAAGCAGCGGGCGGCCATCGCAAGAGCCGTCATTCATCAGCCCGCCCTCATCCTCGCCGACGAACCGACAGGAAACCTCGATTCGCAGGCATCAAAAGACGTGATGGAGACGATGCAGCATCTTAATGAAAACGACAATGCCACGATATTAATGGTCACGCACGACCCAGTTGCCGCAAGCTATTGCCGTCGCGTCATTTTTATTAAAGACGGAACATTATTCAATGAAATTTACCGCGGCGCCAACCGCCAAGTATTTTATGAAGAGATTCTGAATGTGCTGTCTATGCTGGGAGGAAATACCAATGACCTTTCTTCAGTTCGCTTATAAAAACGTCGTCCGGAATAAAAGAGCCTATCTCGCCTTCTTTTTAAGCAGCTCATTTTCAGTGATGATTTTTTTCACATTTGCGATGTTTTTGTTCCACCCCGCTTTAGAGGAAGGCTACTTAAACACCATTGCAAAACGGGGGTTGTCGGTGGCTGAATGGATGATTTTCGCCTTTTCCATTCTGTTTGTGCTTTATTCCGTCAACGCCTTTCTCAAGTCGAGAAGCAAGGAATTCGGGATCCTCACCATCCAGGGAATCGCTCCGGGTCAATTGAGGAAGCTGATTACCGCAGAAAACATCATCATCGGCGTGCTTTCGATCGTTACAGGCATCATCGGCGGTCTTGTTTTTGCAAAAACATTCTTTACGATCGGCGCTTATATTCTGGAAATGGACGCTTTGCCATTGTATCTGCCTTGGAAAGCGATGGCCCTTACATCCGCCTGCTTTCTTGCGCTGTTTATTCTGCTGTCGCAATTTACGGTGTTATTTATTAAATCAAAAACCGTTGTCAAGCTGATCAAAGGCACCGGGAAAATTAAACCGGAGCCAAAACCGTCCATTATTTTTTCGGTCGTCGGCATCGGCTGCCTCGGCTCCGGCTACTGGCTTGTATTGTTCGCCGACATCCATTTTCCCCAAGCCGTCACGATCTTAATTTTGACGATCATCGGGACTTATTTCTTCTTCAGCCAAAGCAGCATTTGGCTGCTGCGGCTGTTAAAAAAGCGGAGGTCATTTTATTTACGAGGAAAAAACGTGCTTTGGATATCCGATCTTGTTTATCGGCTGAAGGATAATGCCCGCCTGTTCTTTCTCGTTTGCATCATTTCCGCGGTCGCCTTTACCGCCATGGGTGCATTGGTAATTTCCAAGACTTCTATCGGAAAATTGGATTCCCGATATGAGATAGAGTACTTATTATACAGCGGGAGCCAAAAGGAACAAACACACGTTAAGGTGATCGAACAAAAATTGAAGGACGGACATTTTTCGTATGCAAAGGAAGTGACAAAAGGAATTTATATGAGCTATAGCCAGGGAGATCTCCTTCCTCCGGTGCTCCTGGTCTCTGAAGGCGAATTCCAAAAGCACTTCAAGTTAAATTCCGGTGAACTGAAAGACGGTGAGGCGCTGTATTATCCAAACGCCTTTGAGGCAAAAGAAAAGCGGGAAATTCCTGAGACCTTGGACATGTTGAACAAAGATTTGAAGCCGGCAAATGAACGGCTAAAGGTAAAAGGTATTAAAAAACCGCTCATTTCGTTAGAAAGCATCGTTGTCGTAAACGGCAAAACCTTCGAAAAGCTGAAAAAACAAGGCGAATCCCTCACATTGTACGGCTATCAGTACAACCGCTGGAAAGAGAGCCTCGACATGAGCCAATCATTGGAAAAAGATCTCAGAGAAAAATCTCACAATATCCAATTTCAATTTGAAGCAAAGGCCATCAATTATTTTGAAACTGTTCAGCTTCCAAGCCTGAGTCTGTTTATCGGATTCTTTATTGCGGTTCTCTTTTTTACGGCATCCGGGAGCTTTCTGTACTTCCGCCTGTTTACCGATCTTGAAGAAGATCAAGAGCGCTACCGGTCACTCTCAAAAATCGGCCTGAGCGAAAAGGAAATGTCGCAGAGCGTAACGATTCAATTGGCCATCCTGTTCTTCTTTCCGTTCGTACTCGCCTCAATTCATACGTATTTTGCGATGAAGACGCTCGAGGCACAGAGCCTTGGTCATTTCGCATCTCCGGTGATCATGACAATAGGCGGATTTCTGATCTTCCAACTATTATTCTTTATGATGATTCGAAAAAGCTATCTGAAAAAATTAAAAGGATTTTTAAGGTGATAAAATATGAAAAAAACAATTTCTCTCATTACAGCCGCTTTAGCTGTATGTATCGGCGCATTTCTGTTGATTCATAATGAAGTGACAGACAGGTTCAATCCACTTGTGAAGAAAGAAAGCGTATATGTCCAGATCAACAAAGACGGTAAGCACCTGAGCCCGGGCCGCTATGAGTACACGCTGGAAGGATATAATGACACCGGTAAGGAAAAAGAAATTACATTCTCCGCCAGCGATTCCCTTCGAAGAAACGCCTATCTAAAGGTAAACGCGAAGGGAAAATATGTTGAGACATGGGAAGAAGTACAGCCCGGCGGCATGCCGAGTGCCGTTCAGAAAAAATTGATCAAGCAATAAAAAACGGCGTCTAAGCCGTTTTTTCTATGAATCACTATATTTTAACAAAATTCCGAAACTTTTTGGCCCGTTGCTCGTATAAAAACAGAAGTCATATTGTTTAGGAGGTTTTCATATGATTGTTGGAATAATTGGTTTTATACTGGTGGTTTTCCTTCTCTACGCCTCCATGTTGCCGTCCGGGGAAAAAAACAGCGGCAGCAGCTCTTCGACTTTTTTTATTGGAGGTCCTGACTCATCCGGAGACAGCGGGGGTGATTGCGGCGGCGGCGGCGATGGCGGCTGTTAAGACCTGCGGCTGCGTTAACCTAACTTCTGCTCCTGCTCGGATCCCTAGGCTGTATGCAGTTCTTGCTGCAGTGAGCCGGGTATATTCCAGCTATCTCCCTTCATCATTCATTCAACATCAACTCCAAATACGTCATTATTCATTCAGTTGTTTAACCTGACTTCCGATTGGGAATGATGTAAAGACAGCAGATTCCCGCTCTTCAAACGATTTAAAAGTCACAATAAAGCGATTCTGATACAAAACATATAAAACTTTGCACCTACTTGTTCGATATTAAAAGAAGACATTCATGATAAGGAGGGTTTTTTCCAGATGATTTTTTTACTGGTTTTATTGGCTCTGTTTATTTTGTATTCATTCTTTTTTGACAAGAACAACAAAAGTTCTTATAAAAAAGCGGCACCGAAAAGCAGAATATTGATCCGCCAGGCAGCTGCGCCGACCGGAGTTTTGAGGGTAATCGAAACCGCTCCCGGACAGACGGCAAACCGCCGAACCTCCGAAGGTATGCGCCCGAATCTGCGGCTTGTCATGAGCCCGACGCACCAAAACGAAAAAAAATAAGGAAAGCGGCATCATGATAAATGCCGTCTTTCCTATTGTCTGCTGTGTTCCACCATTTTCCCAAAGGCGTCCGGCGACATCCCCGGCGAGATTCGGACGCGGTGGAGCGCATACATCCCCTGATCCCTAGATGCCGCTCCCGGTTCTGTTGTGACGGCCATTTGATAGCCTGCCTGCTTTGCGAGTTTCAGCGTATCTTCGTTGTAGCGCCCGACCGGATAGCTCAGCATCACCGTATTTTGGCTGAACATGCGATCAAACAGCGCTTTGGAACGCGTCATTTCATCGAGCTGCTGTCCCGGTGCCAGTCCGTTCAATTCAACGTGATGAATGGTATGGCTTTGAATCGAAATGCCGTTTCGCCTCATTTCATTCATTTGTTTCTCCGTCAAATGGTTCTTCCCGCCAACCGATTTGCCGATCATAAAAATTGTCGCCTTCATCCCATAGCCTTTCAAAATCGGGTACGCTTTTTCAAAGTTATCTGTATAACCGTCATCAAACGTAATCAGCACGCATTTATCACTCGGCATTTTATCTTGCGTTAAGACAATATAGGCTTCCTCAGGTGTCAACGTGTAATAGCCGTTATCCTTCAGCCACTTCATATGCCCGCGGAATTCCCCTTCCGGTACGCGCAGGCTGTTTCCTGAGGAAATGCTGTGATACATGAGAATCGGAATGCGGGCCGGGCTTTTCACTTTGACCCACTTGGATGATGGATCATGTTCCGCCTGCTGTTTTGATTGTTTTGCCGCTTTTTGAGCCGTATTTGGTTCTGTTTTTTCCTCTCCTTTTGTTTCATGACCGGAACACCCGTACAGCACCCCCATCAACATAGACAGCACAAGTAACATTTTCGTTTTTTTCACAATTATTCCCGCTTTCTATCTACTGAATCCTTTTTAATATCGGTGCGGAACGGGCATTTTTCACTGTTCCTGCTTTGAGGAGGAGAGCCAAGCTTTACGCAGTCTGCTGATCCCTTCTTCAATTTCCGCTGCAGTAAGACCCCCAAATCCCGCCATGACGATTGAAGAGCTGCTTTCATGAGGCTTAATCCAGAAATCGGATACCGGATAAACTTTCACACCGAGTTTTTCCGCTTTATGTATGAGGTCTTGTGCATGTCGGTCTGTCTTCATCAAAATATGGAGCCCCGCTTTTTCGCCGATGATTCCACGTCATTTCCGAAATGCGTTTTAATGGCCGATATTAATGTTTTGTGCTTTTCTTGATATACTTTTTTCATTTTACGGATGTGCCTTTCGAAAAACCCTTCTTTCCTAAATAAAAACATCGCTTTTTGAATGATGGGTGAAGCAGACTGGCTGTAGCGGCCAAGCTTCTCTTGAAATTCATCCGCCAGTTTTGAAGGCAGAACGATATAACTCAATCTCGCTCCCGGAAGAAATGACTTTGAAAAAGTCCCTAAATAAATGACATTTTCTTTTTTATCAAGCGCTTTTAAAGATGGAATAGGCCTGCCCTGATAGCGGAATTCGCTGTCATAGTCGTCTTCGATAATATAGGCCTTCTCACGGCTTGCCCATTCAAGCAATTTCAGCCTCTTCTGTATCGGCAGAACCATTCCATACGGAAACTGATGCGATGGCGTAATATAAACGAGTTTCGCCCGTGTTGCAGCAAGCTGTGTCAAATTGATCCCATCCGTCTCCAGACCAATTGGCTGAATATCACATCCATGGTTAAGGAAAACAGAACGCACACCATCATATCCCGGATTTTCCAACGCAACCAATCGGCCGTTCATTGAGAGCAGCTGGCAAAGAAGTCCGACTGCATACTGCGTACCGGAACAGATCACAATTTGCTCAGGTGCACAGCGGACACCTCTTTGTTCAGCCCCGAGAGATCACAGCTAAAGAAAACATGCTGAACCAAAGCATGAAATTCGAATACGGGCGGACCGTACAGGAAGACCATTGACAAAAAAAGACCCGCAGCTTATGCTACCGGGTCTCCCATTGATTTTGATGCATGTTCATCTAAAAATTTCAATCCCGCTGTGTATCGCTTTCTCCGCTTCTTTATCCAGCAGACGAGCGCCAGCCGCTGATCCGGGTCCTTCTCATTGATAGAAACCAGCACATGTTCATTGATTTCAAGCGGGAAGCCGGATTCAATCTGACAGCCTGACAAGCTGATATCCTTAATCATAACCTCGTGAGCCCCTTTCTCTGAATCACGGGGAAACAGCAGTGTTCCCAGACCTTGAAAGGCCTCGCGCACGTATTTTCTCTTGAATGCATCAGGGCTTTTTTCAGTTTTCGTTAAAAAGCGTATCACTGTTGACAACGTATCAGCCCGCTTTTCCCGGTCGGCCTTTTTTGCATTTTCTTCATTAAACATAAAACCGATCAGTTTCACATACAGTTCCTTGTCCATCTCTTTGAAGTGCAGCCCGATTTCAATGTCGGCCTCGTCCTTCGTCGTCCACATCACCCGGGCCGGGACTTTTCCGACCGCATCTATGATCAGACCGTCTACATGATAGTACATATCCGAATCAGCCGTATAAGGCAGTCTGATACGCGCGCCCGTGTCGCTCACATCGATCAGTTCACATTTGTGCTCATCTACTGAAACGGTGGAAAAAGCCGCCGGCTTGTTGACTGTGAAACGCTCAGAGCTTCGGAACCTCGGCCTGTCAAAGGCAACGAGCAGCGCAAGTATGAGCCCTGTCATGTTATAGAGAACCCAAAATAAATTATACGAAGTGACGTTTATATCAAACGTATGAAGAAACAACAATTCATAAAGGGTTTTTCCGAGTGCAAGCAGCGTCATTGCGAGCAAAATCGCACACGGCAGCGCCGTTGTATATTTGAATTTTCGCCGATCTGTGTTGACGCCTTTCGGTGTGACTTTAAAATCAAACCGCTTTTTGAAAATGAATTCCGACAAGGCCGATATCGCCATGTGCGGCGCCATCGATGTATCGTAAATATGGCTCCAGTTCATACTGCGCTGCCGGTCCGAAACGGCTTTAAATGAAAGGTAAGAACCTAAAAACGCAGGCAGCCAAAACGAAGTGATCGACCACAGATCAGTCTTTAAGCTATGTATGCCAAACAGCAAAAACATGAGCGGCGCGAGGATGTATACCATCTTAAAAACGCCGAAAAACCAAAAGAGAATGCCGTCAAAATAAAGGATTCGCTGCATGGGCGTCAAGCCTTTTAAGAAAAGCGGATTCCACTTCTTTCCGCACTGAATGTTTCCCCTGCACCAGCGGTCGCGCTGTTTCAAAAGATCCATCCACGTTTCCGGCGAGAGACCGACCGCAAGCACTTCTTTGACGAAAACAGATTTAAATTTTGTTTGCAAAAGCATCCCTGTTGCCATATCCTCCGTAATCACACCTGTCGCAAAACCGCCGATTTCCTCCAAAGCCGTTCTTCTGAAAACCGTATTGCTGCCGACGTACATGACAGCATTAAAACGGTCTTTCCCAGCCTGGAGCCTGCGCATGAAAAAGTCCTGCTCATTCGGAATGTTCGCTCCGGAAAATAAGTTGTACTGATAAGGATCTTCATTATAGAAAGCCTGCGGCGTTTGAACAAAAGCCACTTTTTCCTTCTTAAAATAGCCGACGGTTTTCTGCAAAAATGAAGGGAGCGGAACCATATCGGCATCCATCGTCACAATCAGTTCCCCGTTTGAGCAGCTCATCGCATGGTTTAAATTCCCCGCTTTTGCATGCTCATTGTTTTGCCTTGTAACGTAATGAACGCCAAGTTCCTCAGCCAGCTTTTGAATAGCCGTCCGCCTTCCGTCATCACACAAATAAATGTTGACAAGCTCTTTTGGATAGTCGAGGTTCAGACAGCCTGCCACCGACTTTTTCAGCACATGGCGCTCCTCGTTATAAGTTGCAATGAGAATATCAACGCTCGGCCGATGGTCTTGATCGCCCAGCTTTTCCGGCTCCCGCTTCTTTTCCTTCCATACTAGCGTATAAAAGACCAAGAGCTGTAAAAAGCCGATACATTCAGTTGCAATCAGGATGACGCCCATCACGATATCGGCGGGGCGAGAGACGGGCAGCGTAAAGCCGAACCGCCATACAATATACACACCGTTCGTCATAAGACACAGTATGATTAAAAACTTCTTAAAACGCGAATTCACCCGCGATCCCCAAAAACCGATGAGAATCAGAGCAATCATTGCCGCGGGATAGTAGTGTAAAATAAATTCCATTTTCTTCTCCTTATGTGATACATAAAAAAACCTTTTTACAGGGTTTCTCTAAAATATTCCTTTATTTCTTTCTTTTGCACTCAAATATATTACCACTATTTGTCCTAATTTTCTTTAAAAAATTATAAAAATTATATCTTTTTATCTATTAAAAACTGAAATTATACGACTATAGTCTCTTGTTCAAAAAAATCATAAGGCTCACATTGATAACCCTTCACATGTACCCCGTATCAAGATTGAATCTTTTGTCTCAGACGTCCTGTGTCTTTTCAGAGAAAGGAGCTGAATGTATCAACGCTTTACAAAAGAAAAAAGGTCTCTGCTCCTAAATGTTTGATTTATTTTTGACGGATTAACAGCTATTTTGTGTCGATTTTTATTCCATAAAAAGGGAATCCAGGAATAATTGCATCAAAAACGGCCTGCACAAGGGCCATTACCTATATCCAGACACGTCTTTAGCCAAATGGAGCTGTTCTTGATCATTATGGGAAAACAGTTAGGTCTTCCTGCACGGTTGTCTGAATTTTGATTTTTTTAGTATACTTAATTTAGTTAAATAACTCAGCAAGGGGATCACATAAAGGATGGGGGAAAGAATATGGAAGCAAAAACAAAGGTACAACATATACCGATTCAAACAACAAAAGAACAGGATGAAAATTTTTTTGCAAGAGCAATGAATGTTAAAATCGGCATCATTCCGCTGCCCGTATATTTGCTGCTCTTCGCTTTGATTGTGACGTTTGTCTATATGCACGATCTGAAAAGCGACATTTTAACAGCCATTGCGGTTACGGGCTTTTTCGGATTCACCTTCGCCCAAATCGGAAAGTCGCTGCCGCTTCTTCGTTCTGTCGGCGGTGCCGCTATACTTGCGACGTTTATTCCTTCAGCTATCGTCTATTACCATCTCATTCCCGATGACATTATCAAATCAACAACTGAATTTACAGAAAACTCAAACTTTCTTTATTTGTTCATCTCTGCCATTGTAGTCGGAAGCATTTTAGGAATGAAAAGAGAAACGCTGGTCAGGGCGTTCATTAAAATTTTTATTCCTCTGATTGCAGGGACCATTGCTGCAGCGGCAGTCGGTCTGGCGGTCGGTACAATGCTCGGCCTCGGATTTCAGCATACGCTGCTGTACATTGTAATTCCGATCATGGCCGGAGGGGTTGGCGAGGGAGCTATTCCGCTGTCCATCGGCTATTCGGAAATCATGCACATGTCACAAGGGGAAGCTTTTGCACTTGTCATTCCTTCCATAATGTTCGGAAGCTTAAGCGCCGTCATTTTGTCCGGAATTTTAAATGTAATCGGGAAGAAAAAGCCTGAATTGACAGGCAACGGAAAAGTTGACCGTTTTGATAGCGGGGACGCACAGCCGCTCGAAAGCCGCGACAAAGACAAAGAAAGCCTTTTTAATCTTTCCCACTTTGCGTCAGGAGGCATTCTCGCCGTCTCATTATATTTGGTCGGTATGCTTTCACATGACTTGTTCGGATTTCCAGCACCCGTCATGATGCTTCTGCTGGCTGTTGCCCTGAAACTGTTTCGTCTGGCTCCGGCGAATTTGGAAAACGGCGCCTACGGCGTGTCGCGCTTCTTTTCAACTGCTGTGACATATCCGCTGCTTTTTGCCATTGGCGTCTCCATGACACCGTGGGACAAGCTGATCGCAGCTTTTAATATCGCCAATATTATTACGATCGTATCCGTCGTGGTCACGATGATAGCCGTCGGCTTTTTTGCAGGCCGCGATCATCAATGCTTGCCATTCCGGCCAGGGAGGCACCGGCGACATCGCAATTCTCAGCGCCGCAGAGCGCCTCGAGCTTATGCCGTTTGCCCAGGTGTCCACAAGAATCGGCGGAGCGATAACCGTTACGCTGACGCTGCTGCTGCTAGCCCAGTTTTATTGATGAATGAAAAAGCCTGCAGAGCGAGCTGCAGGCTTTCTTATTGTGGCTACCGTACTTTTTTCGGAACATAGTCGGGAAAGTCTGTCACAATCCCGTCCACGCCGGCCTTTAATAGCGGAGGCACTTCATCGCGGGAGCGGACGGTCCAAGGCGTAATCTTCATGCCGAGCGCATGAATTCTCGGCACAAGCGTAGGATCAGCGGCCACATTTTTCAAGTTGGCGTTCACGTATTTGGCATAGCCGGAAAATTCCTTAAGCTTTGCATCTGTTAAGTCCGCCGCTTTTGACGTCAAGACACCTGTCGGCATCGATGGAAGCAGCTGATGAATTTTATAGACAGAGTTAAAATCAAACGATTGTACAATGATTTTTCCGTTTTTAGGCTTATCCATTCTCCGCTCTTTCAATGCTGCTGACACTTTTCCTTCGATTCCCGGATAGCGTGCAGGCTCTTTCAATTCGATCAGCATTCCGACCTTCCCTTTATACCGGTCAAGCACTTCTTCAAATGTCGGAATGCGCTCTCCTGCGAACTGCGGACCGAAGAAGCTGCCGGCATCAAGCTTGCGCAGCTCGGCAAGCGTCAAATCCTTTACGGCAACCGGCAGCACTGAGTCAATATCTGTCGTACGGTTTACGGTCGTATCGTGAATGATGACAAGCTCCCCGTCTTTGGACATTTGAACATCCAGCTCGATATAATCTGCTTTCATCTGAAGCGCTTTATCAAAAGCAGCCATCGTGTTTTCCGGCGCATATCCCGAAGCGCCTCTGTGTGCAATGACATCCACTTTTTTAGGCTTCACCGCCGGCTCTTGTGCACCCGCATTCGGTGCAAACAGCGCTGACCCGATGGAAACCCCGATCAATGAAGATAACATCAATTTTTTGAATAAAGCTGACACATCATCCACTCCCCTTTTGCTCTTCTCTTGCCAAAGTATAGGTTCGCACTGTTAAGATTATGTTTCAGCAGTCTTTAATTTTCATAAATTTCCTGATAAACAAAAAAAG
>Ga0180436_10004914_pt1 | contig 11921 bp, 11 predicted proteins | sample SS_ome_2_FD_132434 | JGI IMG/M metagenome (GOLD analysis project Ga0180436, IMG submission 132434) | Hypersaline lake sediment archaeal communities from the Salton Sea, California, USA - SS_3_S_2 metaG | ecosystem: Environmental > Aquatic > Non-marine Saline and Alkaline > Hypersaline >...
ACCTGCATGCCAAACGGGTCGAGAAAAAAGACTGCCCGTCTGCCCCTCCGGTCCCACTGACGGCACATGCGCTGGAGGTAATCGTTGCAGTTCTCCTGAACCAGACAAATGCGTTGGGCTAATTTGGGAAACTCGGCCGTCAACTCTTGCAATCGCGCGAACTGTGACGCTGATTTTTCCACAAACACGTATTTGTGAAATTCCGGCATGGTACGCAACGCAATCCGCGCGGAACCATCAAGAAACCTCTGCGTTTCGTCTGCCGCGAGCTCCTCAAAGAGAGGCGCACCATCGGGTTCTTCGATCTTTGCTTCCCGATAGCCGGTGCCAGCAAACGCGTCGATGTAGACAAGTTCAAACGGCTGACTCTTCAGAGCGGTAGTATAACGACTCAAGTACTGGCCAAGCATCTCCAGTTTTTGGTCGGTCCACTCTCCGCCGAACATCAGCGTCTGTCGTGCGTTCACAGCCCGCCTCCCCTCGTAGAGACGCACGGCCTCATTTCCCAACAGCAACAGTGTACCACGAAGACCGCGGTTAAGGCAATTCTCATCCGACAAGTCAAAAAAAAGAGCGGCGGTCGAATGGTGTCGGCCGCCGCTCTTCGTGTTATCGTCCGGGATTCGGGGCCAGGCCTGGCGCCCGTGCGCCCACGCGCCCCTTACGCCACGCCTTGGGCCTTGGTCGCCTCTTCCTTCCCCAGAAGCTCCGCCCAGCTCTTCTCGACCTGCTCCTGGTGCCACGGGAGAACGCCTTCCTTGTCCTCCTTGAGCAGGTGGGAGAACCGGCCCTGGAGCTTGAACCACTCGGCGACCGGGACGACCTCCTTCGGCTTGTAGTTGACCGTCCACTTGCCGTTCTCGACCTCGTAGAGCGGCCAGTAGCGCGTCTCGACCGCCAGGCGGGCGACCTTTATCGAGTCCTCCGGCTTGTTACGCCAGCCGCGGTGGCACGTCGCTAGGATGTTGATGAACTTCGGCCCCTCGATGGACAGGGCCTTCTCGACCTTCTTCATGAAGTCCATGTGGTTCGAGACCGAGGCCTGGGCGACGTACGGGATGCCGTGGGCGATCATGCACGCCGTCAGGTCCTTCCGGTGCTGTTGCTTGCCGGGGATCGCCTTGCCCGCGGGGCTCGTGTTCGTGGCCGCGCCGCGCGGGGTCGCACTCGAACGCTGGATGCCGGTGTTCATGTAGGCGTTGTTGTCGTAGCAGATGTAGAGCATGTTGTGGCCGCGCTCCATCGCGCCGGAGAGCGACTGGAACCCGATGTCATACGTTCCGCCGTCGCCACCGAAGGCGATGAAGTTCATCTTCGCGTCCGCGGCGACCTTGCCGCGCCGCTTGAGCGCGCGGAACGCCGCCTCGGCGCCGCTGACCGTCGCCGCCGAGTTCTCAAACGCGCAGTGAATGTACGGCACGCGCCATGCCGTGAACGGATAGATCGTCGTCGACACTTCCATGCAGCCGGTCGCGAACCCGACCACGGTGTTCGGCCCGGCGACGTGCAGAACCTGCCGCAGGATCGGCGGGGCCGAACAGCCGGCGCACGACCGATGCCCGCCCGCAAGCAGTTCGGGATTCGCCGACATCTTCTTCAAGTTGACCGCCATTGTTTCCTCCTGTCGTTTTCAGTGCCGCAAGAGACAGATATTTCCTATTCTCTCAGGCCGATGTACCGGTAGAGCTCGCCGGGCTTGCCCGACTTCTTGATCTCGTCGAGATCGGCGAAGACACTCTCTATCTGCGTCGCGTTGATGTCGCGCCCGCCGAGTCCGTAGACGTAGTTGATGAGCCGCGGGCATGTCGTGCCGGCGAACGAGCGTATCTCGTTGAAGAGCGGGCCGCCCCGGAGGCCGTAGGAGATCGCGCGGTCCATCACGGCGGCGGTCCCGACGCGGCCGAGCACCTCGGCGATCTCGTCGCCGGGGAACGGGCGGAACGCCCGCACCTTGAGGACGCCGGCCCTGATGCCCTTCTCGCGCGCCTGGTCGGCCGCGACCTTGGCCGTGCCCGAGGTCGAGCCCAAAGCGACGATGCACACGTCGGCGTCGTCCAGCCGGTACTCCTCGAAGAAGCCGTGCTGCTCGCGGCCCGTCAGCTTGCCGTACTCCGCCCCGACGTCGAGGATCACCTGCCGCGCGTTCTCCATCGCCTCAACCTGCTGGCGCTTGCACTCGAAATAGTAGTCCGTCAGGTGCAACGGGCCGACCGAGACGGGGTTCTCGGCGTCGAGCAGACTGAACGCCGGCTCGTACTCGCCGACGAACTTCCCGACCGTCTCGCGGTCCTCGACCTCCAGCAGTTCCGTCGTGTGGCTGAGGATGAACCCGTCGAGGCAGACCATCACGGGCAGGAGCACGTCCTTGTGCTCGCCGATCCGGAACGCCTGGACCGTCGTGTCGTAGACCTCCTGCGCGTTCTCGCAGAAGAGCTGTATCCAGCCGGAGTCGCGGCAGAACATCGAGTCGCTGTGGTCGCAGTGGATGTTGATGGGGCCGCTTATCGCGCGGTTGACCGTCGGCATCACGACCGGCAAACGGGCCGAGGACGTGATGGCGCATATCTCGGCCATCAGCATCAGCCCCTGCGACGACGTGGCCGTGATCGTCCGCGCCCCCGCGGCCGCGGACCCGAAGCACGCGCTCTGGGCGCTGTGCTCGGACTCGACCGGCACGAGCTCCGTGTCCACCACCCCGTCGTTGACGTACGATGAAAACTTGTGCATCAGCTCCGTCTGCGGCGTGATGGGAAACACGGCCGCGACGTCCGGGTTCACGTGCATGAGGGCCTCGGCCCCCGCGTCGTTGCCCGTCAAACCGATTCTCTGTCCCATTTGTCGTCTCCAAAAAACGCGTGCCGGCGCGGGCCTCAGCCCTCGTCGCGCACCATCTCGATTGCGTGGCACTTCTCGGGGCACTCGGCCGCGCATATGCCGCAGCCCTTGCAGTGGTCGTAGTCGAACCCGACCATCTTGCCGTCCTTCACGAGTACCGAGGAGTCGGGGCACAGAATCCAGCAGCGAAGGCAGTGGATGCAGCGCTCCTCGACGTGGACCGGCTTGTACGTGCGCCAGCCGCCGGTCTCGTATTGCTCGCTGTTGCCCGCCTCGACGATCTTGCCGCCGATGGGCATCTTCTTCCAGTTCAGAAGCTCGCTCATTCGGATTTCACCTCCTCGTATGCCCGCTGAATCGCCCTGACATTCCCCTGTACGACCCGTTCGCCGAACTTCTTGAGGAACTTCTTCTCTATGTCCTTCTTCATCGTGTCGAGCGTGATGCATTCGGTCGCCTTGATGAGCGCCCCGATCATCGGCGTGTTCGGAATCGGGCGGCCGATCTCGTCGATCGATATCTTCATCGCGTCGACGCACATCACCTTGCCCTTGTCGGTGCCCAGCTTCTTCCGGACGTCGGCCGGGCCCGCCGCTGAGTTGATGACGAACAGCGTGTCGCCACTCACCGCCTCCGTGATCGCCGGCATGCCCAACAGCGAGTCGTCAAGCACGACCACGACGTCCGGGAACTCGATGGGGCAGTGGAGGCGGATGGCGCCGTCGCTTATGCGGGTGAACCCGCGGATCGGCGCGCCCATTCGTTCGGGGCCGTACTCCGGAAAGCCCTGACTGCACTTGCCCTCTTCGAGCGCCACCTTCGCCACGAGCTCGGCGGCGGTCTTGGCGCCCTGCCCGCCCCGCCCGTGCCATCTTATCTCGGTCATTCCGTGTGCCATAGCTTCGTCGCTCCTTACAGTCCCTGGGACAATCTAAACGGTCCCCTGTTTCAGTCGAATCAGATCAGTCAGCAACTGCCGCGTGTTCGCGTGCCGTTCGGCGGGATTCTTCGCCATTGCCTTGAGCACGACGCGGTCGACCGCGTCGTTCAGCGAAGCGTCGATCCTCGACGGCGGGATCACCTCCGCCCGCAGGTGCAGACCCAGCAATTCGTCCCGCGAGTGCGCCGCGAACGGGCGCTGGCCCGTGAACGCCTCGTAGAGCATCACGCCGAACGCGTAGATGTCGGTCTGGACGTTGAAATGGTTGTGGCGTATCAGCTCCGGCGCCAGGTAGCTTGGCCGGCCCGTGCGGACTTCCGTCTGCCTCAGCCGGTCGTGCGTGCAGATCGAGACGCCGAAATCGATGAGCTTGACCGTGCCTTTGCTGTCAAACATCAGGTTCTTGGGACACACGTCGCGGTGGATTATGCCCTTTTCGTGAACGTATGCAAGCCCGTTCGCCGCGCCGATCAGCGCGTCGAGCCGCCGGGTCATTATCTCCGGCGCCCGGTCGCGCAGGTGTTGGGCGAAGCTCCCGCCCGGAAGGTACTCCATCAGTATGTAGTAGCCGTTCCTGTCCTTGCCGCAGTCGATCGTTCGGATGATGTTGGGGTGCGTCAGCGGCATCGCCTTCTCGCCCTCCCACGGCTTGCCGAGCTTGGCCGAGAGCTTTTCCGCGATGCGGTTCCCGTGCTCCGTCAGGACCTTCGCAACGATGATGTTGCCGTCGCGGTCCTCACAGCGGTAGATCGTGGACATCGGGCCTTCGGCCAGCTTCTCGATCAGCCGACAGCCAGCAACCCCGCCCGGGAGAGTTTTGTCCGACTTCTGAGATGAGAAGATCTTATCGAGGAGGGCCAATCCACTGTCCCGACGAGTTACGGCGACCAATACTGAACCCTTGGCGCATTATAACCCAGCCCGCCAAAACCGCAAGGAAAAACGCAAACGGGCGACGGCCGACGCCGGTTGCCGCTCCCTCGCCGACTATCGCAGTCGCAAGAGGAAGAGAGACTGCGATTACGACGACGATTAGGATTATGATTACGAGTGGGACCCGCACTCCCGACCGTAATAATAATCATCGCCACAACCGACAAGCGCCATGCCGCCGCGCGCAGGCAAAAGCCCCCGCAACATGTGCCTGGAACTATCTCAGCGAACTCACGACGAACGCGGCCGCGGCCACGCACAAAAGCACGTATGCCACGTTGCGGCGGGCGGCCGAGCCGGACTCGGACGGCGCCAGCGCCGGCAGGCCGCCGAGGTTCACGAGCACGGAGCCGGACGTCAGCCGCGACAGCCGCATCGCCACCGACGTGTCGCCCCCCGACCGCCACTCCGGGCCGTAGGAAACCGTCGTGTGCCCCTCCCCGAGCACGTCCCCCGTCTTCGCGGAGCTGATCTTTGCGACGTACGTGCCCGCCCCGCCGGCGTCGGCCGCAGCCTCGTAACGCAGGCGGCCCACCTGCCGCATCGCCACCTTCGAGATCTCGCCGCCCGGCCCGAACACCGTCGACTCGAGCGAGCCGTCCGCCAGCGGGGCCGACGCCTCCGCCGTGATGCTGACCCGCTCCTCCTCGACCGCCAGGCGGACCGTCAACGCGCGCGGTCGGGCGGCCGCGCCGGCCCAGAGGACAAGACCTTCCAGGTACGCCGCCGCCTCGGGCCAGTCGCGCGCCCATTCATCGAGCGAAGTCGTGCACGCGACGACGCGGCCCAGCCCGCGCCGCCACTCGGCCAGGACCGGCGCGTCGCCCGCAACCAGGGCGAGCGGCGCCTCCCGGCGCGCTCCCGTCAGCACATAGCCCGTGATACCGTCAGGCACCGGCACTCCGCCGGACCAGGACGCGCCCGGCCCGCGCGCGACCGCGAACGCGCCCTCGCGCACGAGCGAGCCGGCGATCTGCCGCGTCTCCCGCGCCATCGCGGCCGGCAGGCCCCCGATGCTCTCCAGCATGACGAACCGCCCCCCGGTCGCATCGGCCGCGGTCTTGAGCGCCGCCAGCCCGTCGTTCATCGTCGCACTCGTCGCCAGGACCGAGAACGTGATGCCCGCGTCCTTCATCCGGGCCGATACCGCCGGGCCGTCGAGCTTGTCCTGCCCCTGCCCGTCCGAGACGAGGATGATGTGGCGCCTGAGGTCCGACGGGGCCAGGACCGAGCGCGCGGCGTCGAGCGCAGGGCCGATGTTCGTCCGGCCCGACGGAAACATCCCCGCCACCGCCGCACGAAGCGCGGCCGCGCCCTCGGACGTGCCGACGCGCCCCCGCTCGAGCAGGACTTCGGGCGACTGGTTGAACGCGACGACGCTGAGTTCGTCGGCCCGTTCGCCCGTCCTCGCCCCGAACTCCGAGCCGGCGCGGAGAACGGCCTCGCGGACGAACTCGATCTTCTGCCGGTCGCCGACAACCTCGGCCATGCTGCCCGAGCGGTCGGCCACGATCACGACGGACGAGGGCTTTGCCGCCTGCCGCTCGGGGTCGGGATCGACGGGCAGGAGCCCGGCAAGCGGCGTCTCCGCGTATCCGCCCGGGCCGAACGAGTTCCGCCCGCCGAACACGACCAGCCCGCGCCCGGCGTCCCGCACGAACCGCGCCAGCCACTCCATACGGCCCGCAAGCGATGCGGCCGAAACGTCGTCGAGCACGATCACGTCGCTCGCCAGAATCTCGTCGTTTGTGACCGCGAGGGCGTCCGGGCTCGCGCGCCGGAGGTTGATCACGCCGCTCTTCGAGAGCACGTCCGCGAGGGCGCGCTCGCCGCCGGACGAAAGGTGCGTGACGTTCAGCTTCCCACGGACGCGCACCGCCGCCGAGGCGCTGTCGTTCTCGGACGTCGCGTCGCCCGGGCACAAGAGCCGCGCCGTCAGCGTGTAAAGCCCCGGCTCCGGCACCACGATGCGCCGGGCGAAGACGGTGTTCCGCGAAAGCACGTCGACCGGCTCCGGACCCGTGAGCTCCTGGCCGTTGACGAGCAGAACGAGCTTTCCGTGCATGGGCGAGGACGCGCCGGCCACCACCTCGAACTCGATGTCCTGACCCGCCGCAACGAACGACGGAGCGCGCACCGCCTCGACCCAGGCGTCGTCGCGCGGGCGCGGAGAGATCGTCAGCGAATGCACCGGCCAGCCCAAGGCGGCGAGGCGCGCGGCCAGCGTCGTCGCGTCGCCGGCGTTTTCGGCCCCGTCCGTCACGAACACGACGTCGCCCGCCGCGCCGGCCGGGAACAGGGCGAGCGCCGTCTCGAGGGCGCGCTCGATGGACGTGCCGTCCTGGTCCACGCCCGCCGGCGGCGGCAGGACGGCCGGCAGTTCGCCCGCGGGCGTCGGCGGCAGAAGCACGACGGCGTCCCGCCCGAACGCTATGACGGCGACGCGGTCGGCCTTGTCCAGGCGCGACGCCGCGGCCCGCACGTCGGAAGGCAGTCCGTCGGCCGCGCCCCGCGTGCTGGCCGAGACATCAATAACGAACACGCGGAGCGCGGACACCTCGCCCACGAAGATGCCGGCGAGCGCGGCCACGATGAGCGCCGCGGAGCACGCCGCCGCGAGCCGGGCCGGCCGCCGCCCGCGCCCCGCGCGGCCCGACACCAGCCACGCCAACAGCCCGGCGACCGGCGCGAGAAGCAGTATCCAGATGTGCTCGATTATCGGCATGCCGTGATCCGCGGGCCTTTTTCTTGCCCCTTTCTTCCGCCGAACAGTATACTATTATTCACGGCTTTTCAAAGAAAGGGTTCGGCGTGTCGAGCCACAAACCGTCACCGGCCGGACGCGTCGTCGCGCGGGCGCGGAACCGCGCGGGCGCGTACGCGGTCGAGTCCGCTCTGCGGACCATCTTCGGTCTCGTGTTCCTGTCCGCCCTGGCCGGGTTCGGCTGGGGAATGTGGCAGGAGGTCGAGCGGGACCCCGGCAAGTACGCCTCGGCCCGCACCACGACCGACATCTACCGCGTCGCCGACCTGTCCGCGCGGGCCGCCGTCCTCCTCGCCAACTTGCAGGGCGAGCGCCCGCACACGACGCACAAGTTCCACGCCGAAGAAACCGACGACGACGACAACACGATCAACTCGCCGGCGGCGTCGGTCCCGAACCTGCGGGAGCCGGCCCCGGCCGATCCCGTGCTCGAGCCGACCGACCCCTTCGGCCTCGCCGGCCCGGACCCCACCGACATCGAGGAACCCCTGCCCGAGCCGACGCTGGACGCGCCGCCGCCCGTCCCGCCGCCGGCCAAACCGGCCAGACTGCCCGCCGGGCCGAAGCTCTCCAGGAGTACGAACGACCTGCTCCGCCGCGCGAACGCGATTTACGACAAGGGATACGAGTACCACGAAATGTCCGCACCCGAGGCCCCTCACGCAACGCGCGACAAGGCAAGAAAAGCGGCGATAAAATATTTCGACGAGGCGCTGAAACTCTACCGGGCCGCGCTCGACCGCGACCTGCCGGACGACGTCCGCAAGGGAATCCAGTTCCGGATCACGCAGATTCAACGCTTCCTCTTCTGGGCTCGAAAGTTCTCGGCTCCGACAAGAAGATAACTCTGGTGGAAATGCGATGATCGCGTACTTCGACACGTTCTGCGGCGCAAGCGGCGACATGATCCTCGGCTCGCTCCTCGACGCCGGGCTTTCGATTGACGGCCTCCGCGCCGAGCTCGCGAAACTCCCGCTCAAGGGCTACGGCATCGCGTGCGAGAAGGCGACGCGATGCGGCCTCGCCGGCGTGAAGTTCAACGTCGACGTCACGGACCCCGGCCACACGTCGCGCCACCTGGCCGACATCGTCGGCATCATCGAGGGCTCGTCGCTCGGCGACGCGGTGAAGGCGAACGCGAAGCGCATCTTCGCGCGCCTCGCCGAGGCCGAGGCCGCCGTCCACGGCAAGCCCATCGACGAGGTCCACTTCCACGAGGTCGGCGCGGTCGACTCCATCGTTGACATCGTCGGCGCCGCGATCGGACTCGACCTCCTCGGCATCACCAGAATAGTCTCCGGCCCACTGCGGTTCGGGTCCGGCACGATCCGGGCTGCGCACGGGCTTCTGCCGCTGCCCGCGCCCGCGACGGCCCGGCTTGCCGAGGGCTTCCCGGTCGAGCACACCGGCGTCGAGGGCGAGCTGACGACCCCCACGGGCGCCGCCGTCCTGACCGCGCTGGCCGACGCGTTCGGCCCCCCGCCGCCGATGAAGCTCGAAAAAGTCGGCGTCGGCCTCGGCTCCGCCGACCGACCCGCGCGGCCGAACGCCCTACGCGTCCTCATCGGGCGCGAGGAGCCCGCCGGCGCGGACCGCGTCGTCATCCTCGAGGCGAACATCGACGACGCGTCCGGCGAGATCATCGGGTACGCGTCCGAGGCCCTGCTCGCGGCCGGCGCGCTCGACGTCTTCACCGTGCCGATCCAGATGAAAAAGTCGCGGCCCGGCATTCTGCTTTTCGTCATCGCGCGGCCGCAGGACCGCGCGAAGCTCGAGGAGATCATCTTCCGCGAGACGACGACCCTCGGCGTCCGGTGGCGCGAGCAGGCGCGGACGACGCTCGAACGCCGCTCGGTCGAGGTTGAGGTGTACGGAGAGAAGGTGGGGGTGAAGTTGGGGATGCTTGGCGGCGAGATCGTGAGCATTTCGCCCGAGTACGAACGGTGCGCCGCGCTCGCCCGCAAGAAGGGCATCCCGCTCCGCGAGGTCTACGCCGCCGCACGCGAGGCGGCGCGAGGAACCGGACGGTGAGGAACCGGATATAGATGTCTGTAGGATTGGGCGTCGGGCGGGACCGGGCGGCCTTGGGAGAAGACCAGTAGGGAGTGGGCTATGTCCAAAGGTTTCACCGACCGAATGATCGATGCCGTTATTCGAGCTCATCAGCTTGAGGACGGCGCCACCCTGGTACCGCGGTGGTGCCTGCGCTGGTCAGTCAACCTGACAGTGCTGGCGCTCGGAGAGTTCTTATTGGCTACTCTGATAACGTTCGCGCGCGGGTTCTATGTAGCGGGAGCGATTGTGGCGTCGATTGGCGGAGGTTGGCTGCTGGTTTACGTTCTCTATCTCGCAATCTGTTACGTCATGGTCTATCAGTCCCAGACAAGATTGTTTCAGAGCATTTACAGGTGCCCATTCTGGCATGGCTTAGGCGTCTTGCACCGCACCCTGCCCGTGGTGATATTGTTGATTGCTTCAGCGGCTGGCAATGTGGTGGGGGTGTCGATGATAATACGGTCTTTCACGGGCGATATTAGCTGGTGAATGTTCCTTGAAGAAGGGACGTGTGGCGTCGTGTTAGCGGGCATAAGGGGGAAAGATGAACACGAGAACTGTATTCGCAATATCGGCTCTATTCGTTCTGTTGTCGGGTTGCTCGCCGCAGGGCGTCAGGTCCGGCGTTCCTGAGATCGCTCGGGTCTCCACATTTGCCGAGTTGAAGGCGGTGGACCCGGTCGTGCTTGCCGAGGGCTGGGAGATTCGCCTGGGCCTGAGCGACTCCGGCCCCGACGGCGGACCGTGGAAGCTCCTTTACTGCCTGGAGCGCTATGCGGACGTCGCGGAGACGGACGAATCGCGCGGCATCCGAGAGACCGAGTTCCCTACCACACCGATCGGGCCCGTCCGCTTTTCCGTCGACGATCCTGATTCCCCGCCAGGCGAACGATATGCAAGTTTAGCCGGTCAGGAGCACGGGTTCGGCCGCGACGCGCTTTACTGCGCCCTGATACCAACCGCGTGGAGGGGAGATTACCGCATTCGCGTCTACGCAAACGATGGGCGCATCCTGCGACAGACAATTTTGCGGGTTGAGGAGTCTCGACCATCGTACTGGATCCCGTTCGCCGCCGAGCAGGACATGACGGAGGGCTCCGGAGACAACGACGGCGAATCGCCCGCTGAGGTGCCGGACGACGAAGTGACTGCAAGCTATCCGCGCATTAGCGGCAGCAACTGTATCTGGCTCTGCGCGCGTGCGCCGGAGGGCGTCGACGGCGAACCGCTGCCCGGCAGATTGCCGGGGCCGGGCGCGAAGTCTCTCTTTGACCTTCCCGAGGAAAATGGCAAGTGGGGTTCGTGCCCGTTGCGACTTTCGGTTGACGGTGATGTCATTCGGATTGACACACCGAAGCCGGTTCTGGGTTCGTCGCATGCCGGCCACTTGCTGGCGCGCTGGTGGCTTAACGGCCAACCCGTGGCAGCTACGCTTGCGCAGTTACCCTGGGGGCGCTTGTATCGCGGGTCCGCTGGGTCCGTGGCGGGCTACAGATTGGCATTCCATGTGCCTGAGTTTGTGCGGGCAAGTGCCGGTGATCGCATCGGGCTTCATTTGCTATACTCCCCGGGTGGTTTTCGCCCTCTTACATCAGAGCGTGTGGCAAGCGTGGAAGTCATCATTCACGGGCTTGTCCGGGATCCTCCACTCGATCCTAGGGAACTCGTTCCGCTACTCAGCAATCAGATCGAGTTCACGGCGACGCAGGACATGTTGAAGCCAGAACAGGAGGGGAGATGATATGACGGAAGACGCATCGAAGTCCTCAAAGGGCATGGTGGCGAAGTGTCGCAGTATCGTGCGGATCCTTATCTGGGTGATGCGGCTATGCTGGCGGACGACGCCACGGCTGGTGTCCACGAGCGTCGCGCCCCTCACGGCTCCTTGATGTCGTAGGCCATGAGGGTGCCGCCGTGGCGGATGTAGAGCCGGCCGCCTGCGATGACTGGATGCGCCCAGTGCTTGCCCTCGCCCTTCGGAACGACGAATGAACCGACGACCTTGAACTCGTCGGGCGTCGCCTTGACCAGCGCGACGGTCCCCTCCCCTTCTTCGTAGCAGTAGAGCATCCCGTCGGCGTAGATGAGCGAGCCCTTGTTCTTCCACGGGGTCTCGTACTTGAGTTCGCCCTTGTCCCAGGTGATGCAGACCCAGTTGCCGGCGTTGTTGCTGAGCCAGTTCGCGCCGTAGAGGTGGCCGTCGACGAAGACGACGCCGCCGTGGTGGACGTCGAGCTTCTTGTCGGTCCAGGCGACGTCGACGGACTTGCCGTCGGCGGCGAGGTTCAGGGCGACGCCGCCGGCGTTGTAGCCGCTGGTGACGTAGATGCGGCCCTTGTGGTAGAGGGGCGTGTTCGGATGGGCCTGGCACGGGCCGCGGTACGGGTGCTTCCA
>Ga0180436_10004915_pt1 | contig 11920 bp, 13 predicted proteins | sample SS_ome_2_FD_132434 | JGI IMG/M metagenome (GOLD analysis project Ga0180436, IMG submission 132434) | Hypersaline lake sediment archaeal communities from the Salton Sea, California, USA - SS_3_S_2 metaG | ecosystem: Environmental > Aquatic > Non-marine Saline and Alkaline > Hypersaline >...
ATGGAGGGGTGTGCGGCGCGGGAGGAGACGTGGATCGACAAGGTCCTCATCGAGAGCTATTGTCAGTTGCACGAATTGGGATTCGCGCACTCGGTGGAGAGCTGGGACGCGGAGGGGTTGCAGGGGGGGCTGTATGGGGTGGCGCTGGGGAAGGCGTTTTTCGGCGAGTCGATGTTCAGCCGGAAGCCGGACGCGAGCAAGGCGGCGCTGGTGCATCTGGTCGAGCGGCTTCGGGAGGGCGGATATCTCCTTCTGGACACGCAATGGATGACCGACCATCTCCGGCAGTTCGGAGGGATGGAGGTGCCGCGGGACGAGTATTTTGCGCTGTTGGACGCGGCACTGGAGGGCATCGAGGACTCCGACAGCCTTTGACGCCCCTTCCTTGGTGAGATCAGTAGAGGAGCGCGACGAGTTCCTCGTCGGAGAAGACGGAGGGGTCTTCCGAGGCGGTCAGGAGAAGTTCCTCTTCGAGAAGTTCCTCGACGGGGGCCGGGGGCGGTTCTTCAGAGGGGCTCTGTCCGACGGGGGCGGCGGGGGGGGCGGGGTCGAGGGTGGCAACGATGGCCGCCACCGCGGCGGCGGCCATGGCGCCGGCGGCGAGGGGTTTTGGCGCGAGAAGACGGCGCCACCATGGGTGGGGCGCAGACGAGGACAAGCGGATCTGCCGCATGACGTTGCGGACGAAGAAGGGGCCCGCTTCGGGCGCTTTGGAGCGGTCGAGGAGGCTCCAGACCGGATCGTTTTCCCAGTCGTGGCGGTTCGGGGTCTTCATGCGGGCAAGGATGTTTTCGCAGGATGAAACCCGGCGGACGGCGAAAAGTTGCGAAGGGTGTGGATTCAGGGCGTGTCAGCGGCCGCGTTCGGCGCCCCAGATTTCGAGGTGGAGGCGCTCGCAGTAGCGGTATCCGTTGGCGGTGCAGAGATCGGCGACGAGGGGGCGGTGTTCCGCGACGGTTCGGGGGTCTGCTCCCTCGGGCATGAGGAGGATGCGTTCCGGTTCGAGGGCGAGGGTTGTCTGGAGTTCCTCGATCTCGGGCAGGTCGGAACGATCCGCGACCACGAACTTGAACCACGCCTTCGGAGAGCGGGCGAAGAAGGCGAGGGCCTCCGGCCGGAGGCGCTGTTCCTCGGACGCCCCCGAGTTGGCGAGCTTCGGGGAGACATTGTATTGGGTCACGACCGGGTCGAGGTCCGCGGCGGGCTCGATGGTGCCGTTGGTTTCGATTTCGATCATCCAGTGAGCGTCGCGGTCGAGGAGGATCTCGAAGACGTCGAGGAACTCTTCCTGCTGCAGGAGGGGTTCGCCTCCGGTGGCGACGAGGCGGCGGCAGGGGAAATCGGCGACGGCGGCCGCCACGTCGGCGGGGGTCATGGTGATGATCATTTCCTCGCGGCGGAACTTCGCGTATCCCGCGTCGCGGCTGCGAAGATGTTCCCATGGGGTGCCGACCCAATTCCATGTGTAGTCGGTGTCGCACCAGACGCAGTGAAGGTTGCAGGTCGAGGCCCGGACGAAGACCGCGGGGAGTCCCGCCGAGACTCCCTCTCCTTGCAGGGTGTGAAAGATTTCCGGCGAGCCATCCGGGAGACGGGCGATGTTCATGCAGGGGGGGCGCGGTTTTTTTGGTTTGCGGGGTGCGGTATGCGGTATGCGGTATGGCCGATGGTCGGGAAGAGGGTATTTTCGACTTGGCGCAGGGCAAGGTTGGATCGTGCGGGGGACCCGAAAGACGGGAATTCACTTGGAGTGACAGAGGGGAATCCATGCCGAGTCATTGTTCACCATCCCGAAGGAAGTCGCCGTCCGGTCCGTGTGGCGGGCTCGGTGGTTGCGTTATGGCCCGGGCGAGACTACATCCGGAGCGGATGAGCATTACCACCCGGCGGGGCGACGACGGACGAACCGATATGCTTTTCGGGCGACGCATCGAGAAGGACGATCCGCGGATGGAGGCCATCGGGGCGGTGGATGAACTGAACGCCGTGCTGGGGGTGGCTCGGGCCGGAGGGCCGGAGCCCACGGCCCGGGAGGTGGTGGACCACCTGCAGGGGTTGTTGGTGGGTCTGATGGGCGAATTGGCGGTGCATCCGGACGACACCGAACGGTATCGGAATGCGGGATTTCCTTCGATTACGGAGGACGATGTCGAGTGGGCGACCCGGGAGAGCGCCGCGATCGAGGCGGCCGGGGTGTCCTTCGACGGGTGGGCGCGACCGGGAGAGAGCGGGAGCCTCGTCTCGGCGCATTTCGACCTTGCGCGGGTGGTCTGCCGGCGGGCCGAGCGGCGGGTTCTGGCGATCGAAGCCGGGTTGGAGAATCCCGGGATCGTGCGGTTTCTCAACCGCTGTTCGGATCTGCTCTGGCTGCTGGCGCGCAAGACGGAGGGAGAGTGACGGCGGGCGCTCCCCGCCCGTGCTGCAACGAACCGCGTCAGTCCGCGGGCGGATGGGCCGCGGAGCGATTGCCGGGAGACAACCCGGTGCCTGCTGGTTCAGATGCCGTCTGCGAGGGGTCGCAGGAGCATGCCGAGGCCGTAGGCCATGCCGGCCGCGAGGGCGCCGATGCCGAGCGTTTCGCTGCCGCTGAGAACCCAATGCTGGTCGACGAAGCGGCTCTTGAGGGCCCCGACCGCGAAGAACGCGATTCCAGTGAGGAGGCAGGAGGGAAGAAAGGGGTCCGCGAGGACGTCCGGGGAGGCAAGCTTGAGGAGGTATGCGGCGAGGGGGACGGCCCCGATGAGGACGAAGGCGACGAAGGTGGCGAGGGCGGCCCTGCAGGCCGAGGGACGGTCGCGGATGAGGCCGTGCTCTTCGATGAGCATGACGTCGATCCAGCGATTGCGGTCGGCGGTGATGATCTCCACGGCCTTGTCGAGGTTGTCGCCGTGGAACCCCATGCGCCCGAAGATCTGGCGGATTTCCTCGCGTTCGCCTTCGGGGTGGCGGTCGATCTCCTCGCCCTCTTCGCGGCGGGCCTTGCGGGCGGCCTGGTTTTCGGCGCGGGTTCCGAGGAAGTTGCCGGCCGCCATGGAGAACCCGTCGGCGACGAGGTTGGCGAGCCCGAGGATGATGACGATTCCGGCGCCGAGGCCGGCTCCGGCGGCGGAGGAAACTACTGCGAACGTGGTAACAGCTCCGTCGATGGCGCCGTAGATGGAGTCCTTGAGGTATCCCTGCGAGACGTCCTGCTGGAGGCGGCGCCGGATGGCTTCCGGGGTGTGCTCGGCTTCGTGGTCGTCGTGGTGGCCCATCTTGTCGTTCAAAGGATGGCGGACGGCTCGTATGCGGCGGCGCCCGGGTGGGCGGCGGCGAGTTCGTCGACCGTCTTGACGAAGCGGTCGACCTGCCGGGCGGCGGCGCCGGTGCTGCGTTGTCCTGTTTCGAGGAGTTCCTGCAGGTCGTGGCGGGTGAGGCCGAGGCGTTGGTCTCCGGCGAGGCGGTCGAGGAGGTCGTTGTCGGGGATGAGGTTGTCGCGGAGGTCGCGGGCCGCGGCGAGGGCGTGTTCCTTGATGGCGGCGTGGGCGGTTTCCCGTCCGGCGCCGGCCTTCACGGCCGCCATGAGGAAGGTGGTGCTGAGGAGGAAGGGGAGGTAGCGCCGGTTCTCGGCTTCGATGGCGCCCCCGAACACCTCCATCTGGGAGAGGATGTTGAGGAAGGTCTCGAACAGCCCGTCGGTGGCGAAAAAGGAGTCCGGCAGCATGACGCGGCGGACCACCGAGCAGGAGACGTCGCCTTCATTCCACTGGTCACCGCTGATGCCTCCGGCCATGGCGAGGTAGCCCTTGAGAATGAGATGGAATCCATTGAGGCGTTCGCACGAGCGGGCGTTCATCTTGTGAGGCATGGCGCTGGAGCCGGTTTGTCCCTTGGCGAAGCCCTCCGAGGCCAGTTCGTGGCCGGCCATCAAACGGAGCGTCTTGCAGAATGAGGACGGGCCGCAGCCCAGCTCGCAGAGGGCGGAGACGACCCGCATGTCGAGCGAGCGGGGGTAGACCTGGCCGACACAGACCCAATCGTCGGGCAGGCCGAGGTGTTCGGCGACCCGCGCTTCGAGTTCCGCCACCTTGGCGGCGTCTCCCCCGAACAGGGCGAGCTGGTCCATCTGCGTCCCGACGGCCCCCTTCAGGCCGCGCACCGGGTAGCCCTGCATCAGGTGCTCGAGGCGGGTGTAGGCGTCGAGCAGTTCTTCGCCGAACATGGCGACGCGTTTGCCGAGGGTGGTGGGCTGGGCGGCGACGTTGTGGGTGCGGCCGGCGATGACGAGGTCGCGCCATTCGCGGGCTCGTCGTCCCATGGCGGCGAGGGCGGCGATGGTCTTCTCGTGGATGACGCGCAGCGACGAGTAGACCTGGAGTTGCTCGACGTTCTCGGTGAGGTCGCGCGAGGTCATGCCCTTGTGGATTTCCTCGTGGCCGGCGAGGGCGTTGAATTCCTCGAGGCGCGCCTTCACGTCATGGCGGGAGACGCGCTCCCGTTCGCGAATCGAGGCCAGATCGATCCGGCTCTTGACCTTCTCGTAGTCCTCGATGGCGCGAGGCGGGATCGGGAGGCCGAGGTCCTGCTGGGCCTTCATGATGGCGATCCAGAATTCGCGCTCGATGAGGATGCGGCCTTCGGCGGACCAGATCTGCGTCATCAGGGGCGAGGCGTAGCGTTCGGCGAGGATGTTCGGGATCATGTGGGGCGCGGGGTGCATGCTGCGGTTCGCGGGGGTTGACCTGTTTGGCCGGGGTTGTCTCCTGCCCTCCGTCGGGCTTCGCCCGGTGGAGGCTTGCGGTGTTAACGTATTTGGCAGGGAGTGTCACGCACCGGAAGCTGCTTTCGGCTTCTCCCACAAGTTGGCCTTCGGAGATCGAGGCTTACTTGGGACTTGAAAGCTGGAGCCTTTTACGGGCGTCGGCCTTGCGATCGACGTGATCCGGACGATGTTGGCGGGAAGGGAGGAGAAGCCGTGAAAGCGCATTTGGTGAGGTTTGGTGAGATCGAGGTCGAAGGCGAAAGCTACACCCACGATATCGTGATTGACGGGGGAGAGGTGCGGAAGCGCCAGAAGAAGCCGTCGAAGAAGTATCGGGCTCAGGATGGGCACACGCCGTTGTCGGGGGAGGAGCCGATCCCATGGGGCGGAGAGCAGCTCGTGATCGGCACGGGGGTCGACGGGCGGTTGCCGATCATGCCGGAGGTGGAAGAGGAAGCTCGCCGGCGCGGGGTGAAGCTCGTGGCGATGCCGACCGAGCAGGCCTGCGAGTTTCTGGGCAGGCTGTGCCGGAAGGACGTGCACGCCATCCTGCACACGACATGCTGAGGGGGTAACGAGGAAGTTTGCGGCCGATTTGGTCCGCGGGTCTTGCGCGGCGGCGGGCAGGATTTAACCTCGGCGCCCGTGGAGCAGTTCGTCCCTCTGATCGGCGCCGTGGTTCCCATCTATCTGCTGATGGTGCTGGGGGGATTCCTGCGGCGGGTGCGGGTGTTGACGCCGCAGATGGATGACGGGTTGATGCGGTTCGTGGTGCACGTCCTTTTTCCGTCCTTGATCCTCGACAAGATCCTGGGTTCGGAGGTGGTGCGTGATCCGATGGTGGTCGGGTCGGCGATCGGGCTGGGGTTCGCGTTTATCGCGACGGGATTCGGGGTGGCGGCCCTGACGGGGCTCTTGATCGGATTGCACAAGGGCTCGGGCCGGCGCAGCTTCACGTTGACGGCGGGGATCCAGAACTACGGGTTCACCGCCATTCCGCTCCTGCTGGTTCTCTTCCCGGAGAACGAGAAGGGGGCGCTGGCAGTTCTCTTCACGCACGGCATCGGGGTCGAGATCGCGCTCTGGACGCTGGGCATGATGATCCTGAGGGGCTCGCCGGCAAGTTCGCCGAAAACGTTCCTGAACGGCCCGATCGTGGCGGTGGTGACGGGGCTCTTCCTGGTGTGGACCGGATGGGACCGGCTGGTGCCCGGTGTGATCCACAGTCTGCTGGGCTGGCTCGGGCCGTGCGCCTTTCCCACCGCGCTGGTCATGATCGGCACGGCGATCTTCGATCTTCTCGGCAAGGAGAAGCTCTCCCTGCGGATCAGCCTCGGAGCGATCGCGGTGCGCATGGCCCTCATGCCGCTGATCATCCTGACCACGATCCGCTTCCTGCCGCTGGCGCTGGAACTCAAACAGGTTCTACTGGTGCAGGCCGCGATGCCGGCGGCGGTGACGCCGATCGTGCTGGCGCGGCATTACGGCGGAAGCCCCGGGGCGGCCATGCAGGTCGTGCTCGCGACCCACCTTGTGGCGATCGTCACCATTCCGTTGATCATCGCCCTCGGACGGGCGTGGATCGGGGTGTAGGTTTTAGCGAGGCAAGCTTCGGACCGGTTGATCCCGCCGCGGCGGGTGCGACGATTACGGGGGACGCTTGCGTGAAGCGCGCCTCCCTCGCAATCCGTAATCGTCGCCCGTCATCGTTCGCCGAAACGGCAACTCGCAGAACTTGACTCATTTGTGCCGGCTTCTGGATTTCAAGGACTCTAGTCCTCGTCCTCTTCGATCATGCGCTCGATGCGTCCGAGGGTGGTGGCGATTTCCTCGAGGGTGCGGAGAAGGCGCGGGTCGGTGGCGGCCGGAGGCGCGGTGGCATGCAGCGGGCAATGCGGGCAGCAGCCGTGCGGCGGGCCCGGGGGCTGAGGGGCGGGTTGAAGCGGCAACGCCGATTCCCGCCATGGTCCGCGGCGTGTTGGCATTTCACGCGGCGGGCAGGGGGCGTATCGGCCGCCCGGAGGGCAGGTTTGCGGGTTCGCGCCGCGGAGTGCGGGCCGTCCCGGACCGGGCCGCCGGGCACGCAGGGACGGTTGTCCGGGCCGCATGGCTCGCGGTGCGGGACCGGGGCGCCGGTCGCACCGGGGCGGACAGGGTTTCCGGCGGGGGGTGGCCCTTTCCCGCCGTTCGGCCCTTTCTTCGGCTCGCGCCTTCGGGCGATCTTTGGCCCGCTCGGCCCGTTCGGGGCGGTGGCGCTCCATGTCGCGAGCGCGCGCTTCGAGTTCTTCGCCGCGGCGGTGGAGTTCGCGCCGTCGTTGGTCGAGATTCGCTTCGAGTTCCCCGTGGCCGCGATCGGCTTCCTGCATCAGCCGGCGGGCGTGCTTGTGCAGCCCGGCCTCCCGGAGATGTTCGGCGGCTTCCCGCAGGTGGCGGAGTCTTTGTTCGCGGCGTTCGGCGTGTTCATCGAGTTCGCGCATTCCGCGTTCCACTTCCTCGTGCGCGGCGCGCAGGGGCGTCTCGGGGGAGGGATCGCCTTCCGGGCGGTCCGCGTCGGCGGCGGCCGGGAGGGCGAGAGCGCCGAGGAGGGCGCTGATCAGACAGTGCTTCTTCATGGTGGGTCGGGTGGTTGGTTCCAGCGGGCCCTCCGGAAGCGGGGGGCCACATGAGATGTAACGACCCGAAGGGCCCGAAGTTTCTGAGAAATTCACTCATTTCCTGATGCCCGGGAGGTAGCGGTAGTACACTTCGAGCATCAGGATGCAGAGGGAGTTGCGGTAGTGGAGGCCGTCCTTGTCGTCCTGCGCGAAGAGCGAGTTGACGGCCTCGATCCGGCCACCGCCCCCGGGTCGCGCAAACGATCCGTCAGGTCGCTGGGCTTCAAGAAGCTGCGGAGCAAAGCGGTCGTTGTAATGTCTCCATGGCTTGCCGCCGTGCTGCAGGAGCGCCTGGGAATGATGCATGCGGGCATGCAGGCTTATGGGACAGACGGGTGTTGATGTTCTCGGGGCACGCCGGCGGACGGCGTGTCATGACCGCGCGCCGGCGGGCGCCGGCGCCTTCGCGCGACTCGACTGCGTTCGTCGAAGCCAAGGTGCGGAATCAACCGAAGCGGCCCGGATTCCGCGGCCAAACCGCTCCAACTACTATGACGATCGTGACTAGAAGATCTTAGGGGAAACGCCGCGTGTCGCGGGCCGGGGCCCGGTCCGCGCCTTGCTTCCCGCCGATTTCGAGCCGGCGATCCGCCGATGAGCGCCAAACCTCGATCTCTGATTCCCGTTGGAAGCGGAGGGAGGCTTGTCAAGGCTGGAGAGCCCGTTACGCTTCCGGGCCATGGCCATTGACACAAAGCATCTGGCGAAGATCTGCGAGGTTCCGGGGCCTCCCGGGTTCGAGAACCGCATCCGGAATCTTGTTCTCGATGAAGTGCGGGAGCTGGCGGACGAGGTGCGGGTGGACGCCATCGGCAACGTGGCGGCGCTCAAAAAGGGGAAGTCCTCGAAGAAGAAGGCCATGGCGGCCGCCCACATGGACGAGATCGGGTTCATCGTCACCCACGTCGACAACGACGGGTTCCTTTCCTTCAATCCGTTGGGAGGATTCGACCCGAAGACGCTCACCTCCCAGCGAGTCATCGTGCATGGCCGGGAGGATCTCCCCGGTGTGATGGGTTCAAAACCGATCCACATCATGAGCGAGGAAGAGCGCAAGAAGCCCCCGCGGATCGAGGATTATTTCATTGACCTTGGGCGCCCCAAGGCGGAGGTCGAGAAGCTGGTGACGGTCGGCGATCCGGTGACGCGCGAGCAGGAGCTGGTCGAGATGGGCGATTGCGTGAACGTGAAATCCCTCGACAACCGGGCCTCGGTGTTCGTGTTGCTGGAAGCGTTGCGCTCTCTCAAGAAGAGCCGTCGCAAGCCGGCGTACGATTTTCACGCCGTCTTCACGGTGCAGGAGGAAGTGGGCCTGCGGGGGGCGCACGCGGCGGCGCTCGAAATCCAGCCCGACTTCGCGTTCGGGCTCGACACCACCATCGCGTATGACACGCCGGGGTCGAAACCGCGGGAACAGTGCACGAAACTCGGCGAGGGCGTGGCAATCAAGATCATGGACAGCTCCGTCATTTGCGATTCCCGCATGGTGGAATTCATGAAGGCGGTCGCCTCCGCGAGGAAGATCAACTGGCAGCCCGAGATCCTGGCGCGGGGCGGCACCGACACGGCCGGCCTGCAACGCATGACCCCGGGCGGTTCGATTGCCGGCGCGATCTCAATCCCCACCCGGCACATCCATCAGGTCATCGAGATGTGCCACAAACGGGACCTTGCCAATGCCATCCGGCTCCTTGCGGCGTGCGTCTGCGATCTCGACAACCATGACTGGGCGTTCTGACGGAGCGCTACCTCCGCCGCAGGACGAAGCAGAGCAACACGAGCCCGCCGAGCCCGGCCAGCAGGGCCGCGTGGGGTTCGGGAGCGGAAAATGCTTCCCCGGTTCCCGGGCCGGGTTCTTCGAGGTGCAGGACCACAGGCTCCGGGGAGGTCCCGGCGTCCTCACCCGGCCTGGTGACCGCTTCAACCGGAAGCACCATCGCCGCCGCCATGACAATGAGCAGGGCCAAAAACTTCATGGCAGAATGGACATCAGAGTTCACCAATCCTTGGGGGGAATAAACCTTGGTACATTCGCCAGCCGGTGTAAATCGCATTCTTCCGCAAATCGAGGGGCCGGAAAAAATCGTGGAAGCAGAAATATGAAAAACCGCAGGATGTCTGACGATGAGCCCAGCCATCTGAGCGTTCTCTGCCGTGGCATCTGGAGCACCGGGAGGAAGGGTGCTTGTCCCGTCCTGAACCGCCACGCCCCCCGCCCGGGCAAGCTGGGCGGGGGGCGTGGCGGACCGGGAGGGATTGACTGCGCTACGCTCCGTCCATGCGGAGGTGCGGCGCTGCGCGCCGGGGTTGTTTATCGCTCGCTCGCTGTGCTCTTTCGCTTTTGGCATTCAAACCCTGCTCGCCTGCGGCTCGGAAGGGTGCTTGTCCCGTCCTGAACCGCCACGCCCCCCGCCCGGGCAAGCTGGGCGGGGGGCGTGGCGGACCGGGAGGGATTCGAACCCTCGATACCCTTATGGGGTATACTCCCTTAGCAGGGGAGCGCTTTCAGCCGCTCAGCCACCGGTCCGGAGGCGGGGGGACCGGATAGGAAGCACATCTGGAGGGATTCGTCAATCATCGGGGGTGGGCGAGGAATTTGCGTGCGCCGAAGCGGGGCGGAACTAGAGTGAACGGGGTGAGGAGGAAGTCGTTGCGTCGCTGGGGGAGGATTTTGGCGGCGGGGGCCGTGATGGCGGGGTGCGGGCCGGGGTGCGGTTGGTGGCGGAAGGGCGAGGCGCAGGCGGAGATGCGGGGAGAAGAGGAGGCCCAAGAGCCGCGGGCAGCGGTGGTGGGGGAGATCGCCTCGGTGCACCGGGAGGACCGATTCGTGCTGATCAAGCGGGTCGCACCGGGTGGATTCGGGTCCGGGATGGCGTATTTTTCGCTGAATCCGGACGGCCGGACGGCCTCGCTGCGGCCGACCGGAGAGCGATTGGGGCGGTTTTACGCGGCCGACATCCAGGAAGGAAACCCGGCGCCGGGAGACCTCGTGATGGCGCGCCGGATGCCCCCGGAGGAGGCGCCACAGGCGACTCCGGTGCGCCAACCGGGGCCGATCGGGGGCGAAAATCGGCCTCGAGGCGGGATTTCCGGATCTTGAGGAGGTGGGAGAAATTTGCGAAAATCGCCTGAAAAACAGGTATTAAAGCAATCTTAACAGCAAGCTTGGGCAGGATTACTTAATTTTTTTTAATTCTACCCTTGAAAAATTTACAAAAGTTGGGATAACCTCGCCTGCGAAGCTGCTGGGCACCCAATGAGATACCATACATCATCACAGTCGAACAGTCATGAAATCAAGCGCAGCCAACCAGTCAAGAGGTGCGGTTCAAGCTGATGCTGATCGCCTTGCGGACTTCGTTTTGTTCACGCAACGCTCTTGCATCCTGAATCTGGCGAACGAGTTGAACCGGGGGAATATTTCGTTCCCGCAGTTCTTCCTGCTGACCTATCTATCGAGCGAGGACTATCTGACGATGTCCGACATCGCGAAGAAGATGGGGCATTCGACGGCGGCGGCCACCGGATTGGTGGATCGTCTGGAGAAGCTCGGGTATGTCGAGCGGGTTCACGCCGCTGAAGACCGGCGGAAGATCATGGTGCGGATCACCCACAAGGGCACGGAGCTTGTGTCGCTGATGCGCAAGGAGATTGCGTCCAGTCTGGCGGACGTGATGGCCGACATGGACGAGGAAGAGAACGAGACGATGGAGCACGCCCGTCGCGCGGTGAGCAATCGTATGCGCTAGAAGGAACCTCCCTTTTGAAAGCTTGCGCCGGGGAAGCCTGGCGCGATGAAGACGCCCTCGCTACAATCCGGTCGTGGCGAGGGCGTCTTCCTATCTGGGTGCGCTGCGGCGGTTGCCGGGCGTGAGGGCGGGGTTCGTCGGCCGGGTGGCGGGAGTGACGGTGACCGGGGACAAATGGGAGGCCCTCGGGCGGCTGGAGACGGCGCATCGGGAGGCGGCGCGTGCCCTTGGCTTCGAGTGGAGCGATCTGTGGCGGGCGGAGCAGGTGCACGGGGCGGTGGTGGCGGAGGTTCCGGACGGGAAGGGGAACCGGGTGGTGGCCGGTGCGGACGGGTTGCTGACGGTTTCGACGGGGGTGCTGCTGGGGATCTATGTGGCGGATTGCGCGGCGGTTTACCTTGCGGACCGGGCGACGGGCGCGTTGGGGCTGGTGCACGCCGGGCGGAAGGGGACCGAGGAGGGGATCGTGACGCGGGCGGTCAGGACGATGGGGGAGCGGTTCGGGAGCCGCCCGGGGGACCTGCTGGCGGCGCTCTCGCCGTGCATCCGTCCGCCGCGCTACGAGGTGGACATCCCGGCCCGGATCCGCGGGCAGTTGGAGGCGGCCGGCGTGCCGGGGGAGAACGTGAGCGACAGCGGGATCTGCACCGGCGCGGAGGTCGAGAGCTACTATTCGTATCGTATGGAAAAAGGGCGCACCGGACGAATGCTGGCGCTGCTGGGGAGGAGGGGGCAGGGGGACAGGAGGCAGGAGGCAGGGGACAGGAGGCAGGGGA
>Ga0180436_10004916_pt1 | contig 11920 bp, 8 predicted proteins | sample SS_ome_2_FD_132434 | JGI IMG/M metagenome (GOLD analysis project Ga0180436, IMG submission 132434) | Hypersaline lake sediment archaeal communities from the Salton Sea, California, USA - SS_3_S_2 metaG | ecosystem: Environmental > Aquatic > Non-marine Saline and Alkaline > Hypersaline > Sediment...
CCAATGCTTGACATCCCCTACTAAATCGGTAAGATATTAATAGTTAACTGATTGCCTTTCTCTACGGAGGGGTGATATGGCTGACAGACAAGCACTGGCGCGCTCGATTGTGGCCCGCTATCTGACGATGCACCGCTATCAGCGACGCGCCAGTCACCGCCTGCGCAAGACCTACGGCATGGGCGGACGAGGCATCTCGGTGTTGCACTTGCTGGTCGACCAGGGTCCGCACAGCGTCGGGGCGATTGCTCGCCACCTGGCGGTGCGGAGCGCCGCGGTCTCCCCAATGTTGGACAGCATGGCGGCCGACGGCTGGGTGACCCGCTGCCGCTCGCGTGAGGATGCGCGCCGCGTTCTGGTGAGCGTGACCGACAAAGGGCGAGCCCTGGCGGCCGAGGCCCCGCACACCATGGTGGGCCGCTGGCGCCGTCGCCTGCCCGACCTCTCGGAGGAGCAGTTGCTGGCCATCGATACAGCCTTGGAGCGGCTCATGGCCCTGGCGGACGTGGACGCAGAGGAAAAGAGGTAGATCGTATGCGAACGATGTTGCGGGTCCTGAGCTATATGCGGCCCATGTGGCTGCAAGAGGCGGCGGCCTATGTCTGCATGCTCTCGATCAGCGCGATCCAACTGTGGGTGCCGCAGATAATCGCGCGGGCGGTGGATGTGGGCATCGGCGAGGACCAGCCGCAGATTCTGCTCAACTCGGTGTTGCTGATCGTGGCGTTGACGCTCTTCAAAGGGGTGTTGCGATTCGGCGAGCACTATTTGACCGAGTCGGTCTCGCAGAATATCGCCTACACCATGCGCAACCAGCTCTACCGCAAGCTGCAAGGGCTGTCGTTCAGCTATCACGACCGGACGCAGGCAGGCCAGCTGCTATCACGCGCGACGAGCGACGTCGAGCGGCAGCGGCGCATCACGGGCCGCGGCTTTTTGCGGCTGGTGGATAGCCTGGTGATGCTCGTCGGCACGACGGTCATCCTCTTCCGGATGCAGCCCAAGCTGGCCGCGCTCTCGCTGGCAGTGATGCCGGTGGTGATCGTGCTGATGCGCTGGTACATTGGCGTGCTGCACCCCCTCTGGCACAAGCGCCAGGACCTGATGGCGGTGATGACGACGCGGCTGGAGCAGAACTTGCGCGGCGTGAGCGTCGTGCGCGGATTTGCTCAAGAGCCCGCCGAGATCGGGCGCTTTGACGCTGAGAATGACAACATCTATGACCGCTCGATGGAGATCACCGCGATCCGCTCACGGATCAACCCGCTGATCGTGCTGCTGGCCAGCATCGGCAGCGTGGTCGTGCTGTGGGTGGGCGGCCGACAAGTCGTCCTCGGGGCGCTATCGCTGGGCGGCTTGGTGGCGTTCAACAGCTATCTATTGCAGTTGATCAACCCGATGCGGCGCATGGGTATCCTGGCCAACATGCTGGGCGAGTCGCGCGCCTCTGCGGACCGCGTTTTCGAGATTCTGGACGCCGATTCCGAGGTCAAGGACCGCCCCGATGCCCAGGATATCACCATTCAGCAGGGCGGCGTGGCATTCGATAACGTCTCCTTCGCCTACATCGGCGGCGCCAAGGTGCTGGAAGGGATCGATTTCCAGGTCGCCCCGGGGCAGACCGTGGCGTTGCTGGGTCCGACAGGCTCGGGCAAGAGCACAGTGACCAATCTGATCCCGCGCTTTTACGACGTTTCGGGCGGCGCCATCCACATCGACGGCACCGATATTCGCGACATGCAGCTGACCAGTCTGCGCCGGCAGATCGGCATCGTACTGCAAGAGACCGTGCTGTTCGGCAGCACCGTGCGCGAGAACATCACCTTTGGCCGGCCCGACGCCACCCAGGAGGAGATCGAGGCCGCGACCAAGGCGGCCGCCGCGCACGCGTTCATCATGGAGATGCCCGACGGCTATGACACCGCCGTGGGCGAGCGGGGCGTCACCCTGTCCGGCGGTCAACGGCAGCGGCTGGCCATCGCGCGAGCCATTCTGCTCAATCCGCGCATCCTCATCCTCGACGACGCCACTTCCAGCGTCGATACCGAGACGGAGCAGGCGATCCAACGGGCGCTGGCCCTGTTGATGGAGAACCGCACCAGTTTTGTCATCGCGCAGCGAGTCTCGACGGTGCGCACCGCCGACCTGATCCTGGTCATCGACCGGGGCAAGCTGGTCGCGCGCGGGCAGCATCGCGACCTGATCCGCGAGTCAGGCGTCTATGCCGAGATCTACTACCGGCAGTTGCAGCATGAAGAGCGCAGCACGCAGGGGGAGCGGGCATCATGAGCTTTGGATTCAATCCGGGACAACTGCACACCCCGCATGTGCACATGCGCGACTATAAAGAGATCGAGGGGCGGGCCTTTGACTGGCAGGTGACCAAGCAGCTGCTGCGCTTTTTGCAGCCGCACGCCTGGCAGATGCTGGGCGGGTTGCTCTTGATGCTGGGTAGCTCGGGGCTGGCCCTGCTGACCCCTTACTTGATCAAGCTGATCATCGACGAGCATGTGGCCTTGGGCAACATGGCCGGCCTTACGCGCATCTCGTTGCTGACCATGGGAGTATACGTGACCAGCTATTTCGTCTCTTGGGCCCAAAGCTTTGTGATGGGGCGCGTGGGCAACAATGTGCTGCGCGAGATGCGCAGCGAGCTCTTTGAAAAGTACCAGGTCCTCTCCATGCGCTACTATGACGAGAACGGCACCGGATCGCTCATCTCGCGCATGCTCAGCGATGTGGGCGTGATCAACGAGCTGCTCTCGCACGGCCTGGTGGGAATGATCGGCGATGTGTTCATCGTGATCGCCATCGTCGCGGTCATGCTGGCCATGGACACGCGTCTAGCGCTGCTGACCTTTATGGTGTTGCCCCCGATGGTCGTGGCGACGATCATCTTTGGGCGCTATGCACGCGATGCCTATCGACGCACCCGCGAAAAGGTGAGTATGCTGACCGGACGGCTCGCCGAAGACCTGGGCGCCATGCGCGTCATTCAGGCCTTTGCCGAGGAGGATCGCACCAGCGAGGCGTTCAAGCAGATCAACCGCGAGAGCCGCGACGCCAACATGTCGGCGACCGTGCTAGCGGCCACCTTTACCCCCTCCATGGAGGTTTTGAGCGTCCTGGCCACCGGGATAATCCTCTGGTTCGGCGGGCGCAGCGTGGCCTCTGGCGCGGTGACCATCGGTCTGATCATCGCCTTTCTCAACTATGTCTCGCGCTTGTTCCAGCCGGTGCTGGATCTATCCATGATCTACAACACCTGGCAGGCGGCCATGGCCGGCGGCGAGCGCCTGCTCGAGATTCTGCGTCTCGAGCCCGACATTCAGAGCGCGCCCGACGCGGTGACCCCCGAGCAGATCGCCGGGCAGATCACCTTTGAGCAGGTCGACTTTGGCTACTTGGACGATGTGCCCGTGCTGCAGGACGTCTCTTTCCAGGCGCAGGCGGGCGATACGTTTGCCCTGGTCGGTCCGACCGGTGCCGGCAAGACCACCATTGCCAGCCTGCTGATGCGCTTTTACGACGTCACTGGCGGGGCCATCAAGGTCGACGGCATCGACATCCGCCAGATGGAGCTCAAGACCCTGCGCGAGCAGTTGGGTGTTGTGCCCCAGGAACCCTACCTCTTCCAGGGCAGCATCGCCTACAACATCGCCTTTGGTCGGCCCAACGCATCTCGGGAGGATATCGAAGCGGCGGCCCGAGCGGCCAACGCCGACGAATTCATCCAGCGCCTGCCCGAGGGGTACGACACCGAGGTCCTGGAGGGTGCGGCCAACATCTCGCTGGGTCAGCGCCAGTTGGTCTGTCTGGCGCGCGTGATCCTGGCGGCGCCGCGCATCCTGATCCTCGACGAGGCCACCAGCTCGGTGGACCTGCGCACCGAGGGCCTCATCCAGGACGCCATGGACCAGTTGATGGCCGGGCGCACATCCTTGGTCATCGCCCACCGGTTAGCCACCGTGCAACGCGCCGAGCGCATCCTGGTCATCGACGACGGCCGCATCGTCGAGCGCGGCACCCACGAAGCGCTGCTCGCCGAGGACGGCGTCTATGCCCAGTTGTACCGGACGCAGTTTCTGGTGGAGGGCACGGACGCGTAGGCGCACAGCGACCTCTGAACGCAGAAGGCGCGGAGGAAAGACAAGACTGGCAGGGTTTCTGTGCATGGCGTGATCCGTGCCATCTCTGACCCGCCATGAGCGCGTAGGCGCGCCATTCTGGCGCGGATTGGGCGAAAACGCAGGGTCGATCTCTCGTCGGTGCGCGACCATGCCCCCTAGGGGCGGATTATCATCCGCCCTCATTCACTGCGTGGCCCACCCAGTGCAAGGCGACCCGAGGGGCATGTCATCTAGGAACCAGTACGCTGGTTCAGGTTCTCCGAGGGTTCGCTCGCTCGCGGGAACGCGAAACGGACAGCGTGCAACCCGGTTCCGTGGGCTTGTTGCGTCTCAGGCCTCTGGTCCTCACCCGAATCGCGCTCGCCACCGCATCCGGCGCCCGCGTCGGACCGTGGATCTCCAACCGCCCGCCCTCTTGCTCGAACGGCAGCGCCCGCCCGTTCGCCACCAGGTCAACCTCGGTCACCCGCTCTTCCAGCCCCTCAACCACGACGCGCCCTGCCTCCGGCCAGTCCAGCACGATCACAAAGACGTCGTCGCCCTTTTGCGTCGTGCGGGCGAATCCCAGCTCTTGCAGCGGACCGTAGGTCGTGCCATAGATCGCCTCGCCGTTTGCCTCCAGCCAGCGCCCCAGCCCCTCCAGCCGCTCCACCGCCGCCTCGGGGACCTTGCCCTCGGCATCGGGACCGACGTTGAGCAGCAGATTGCCACCGCGGCTGGCCACCTCCACGCAGATGCGGATCAACCGCTCGGCCGACTTCCAGGCCAGGTCGTTCGGGTTGTAGGCCCAGGTCCGGTTCAATGTCAGGCACGACTCCCAGGGCTGAAACCTCTCGCGCGGCGGACAGGTCTCTGTCGGCACCACCCCCATCGCCGAGCCGCCCTGCAGCGTCTTTTTGATCCCGCGGGCAACCATGCGGCGCACCGGTCGAAAGCGCAGGCTCCACATCAGCGCGCGCTCCAATCGGCTGGGCGCGGGAGGCGGCGCCACCTCGCTCCAGCGGCGTACCGGTACCCCCGCCGGGATGAACTGTTCTGGCGTCACATAGTCGCCCAGCGCCGGTCCCAACCGGTCGTTCACCAGCGCCTCTGGGGCCACCTCGTGGATCGCGGCGTGCATCCGCGCTGGATCAAAGCGATGATGCGCGAACAAGCCGTCGAACCACACCAGCGCGATCGGACCATAGGCCGTCAGCAAGTGGCGCAGCTCGGCTTCCATCGCCTGCAAATAGTCGCCCCAGGCTGGAGAGTTCGGTTCGCCCAACCAGTTGAGCGTCGCCTTTTTGTTGGTATCGCGATAGTCCGGGTGGTGCATGTCGACCGGCGAGTAGTAGAGCCCCAGCGGCAGGTCGGCCTGCTGACAGGCGGTGGCCAGCTCGGCGATGATATCCCGTTGGCAGGGCGCCTGCGCCACGCTGAAATCGGTCGCCGGCGAATCGAACAGGCAATAGCCGTCGTGATGCTTGGTCACAAACACCACATAGCGCATCCCCGCCGACTGCGCCAAATCCACCCACGCCTGCGGATCGGCATCGGCCGGATCAAACTGCTCGCACAGCGCCCAATAGGCCGCCTCGCTGATGCGCGGCTGTGGCCCGAACAACATCGGCACCGCCTCGGGGAACATGATCGGCCAAGAGGCTTCCACCCCTGCCTGCGCATAGGGCCCCCAATGGATAAACAGTCCCACCTTGGCCTGATTGAACCAATCCATTCGCTCGCTGCTGGCCATGCCGCCCCCTCGCCTGGAATCATCCGTCGCTCACCTCTGATCATGCGTAAACGGCAGGCTTTGTCAAAGAAAGAGACCCCCAAAACGGGGCCACCAACAAGCTATCGGTGGGGGCGAGCCCTGGGGGTGTGCGCTGTCAACAGATGGGTAGCAGGCTTGGTCAGGACATGGGTAACACTGGAGTGCACAGGCTATGCCTCGGCGTGTCCGGTATGATCTCAGGGAGGCGCTGATGGCGGTACTGCACGACGAGAGGGGCGGCTGCACACTGACGAATGATGCGCGGTCAAGGTGCCGGGGACCTTGGCGGTCCCCGGCGCCACAGTCTCCCAAAGGCTTGCTTGATGGGAGTGAGCGATCCCTCGGGCGTACTTTGGGATGACGTGTCCCTCGGAGTACCTCGGGACGATAGAAATGCGCAGGGTCCCCAGCGCCGGGAATGCCATTGCGCCCGCTTCCCCATCCGTTTATAATCCTCCCAATCGCCCACGCCAACAGGGAGGACGCGATGGCCCCCATCCTAGAGCTACGCGGCATCACCAAAAGGTTTCCCGGCGTCATCGCCAACGACCAGATCGATCTCACCCTGAACGAGGGCGAGATTCTGGCCCTGCTGGGCGAGAACGGCGCCGGCAAGACTACGCTTATGAATATCCTCTATGGCCTCTATGACCCCGACGAGGGGGAGATCATGATTCGCGGAGAGGCCGCCCAGATCGACGGGCCGCAGGACGCCATCTCGCAGGGCATCGGCATGGTTCACCAACATTTCATGCTGGTGCCGCCGCTCACCGTCGCCGAAAACGTCATTCTGGGCAACGAGCCGATCCAGCGCGGCCTGTTTCTCGACCGCAAGCTGGCGGCCAAGCGGATCCGCGAGATATCCGACACCTATGGCCTGGATGTCGACCCCGAGGCGCTCGTCCGCACCCTTCCCGTGGGTGTGCAACAGCGCGTCGAGATCATCAAGGTGCTCTATCGCAGTGCCGACATTCTCATCCTCGACGAGCCCACCGCCGTCTTGACTCCCCAAGAGGTCGACGATCTGTTCGAGGTCATCCAGACGCTGGTGGACGCCGGCAAGTCGATCATCTTTATCACGCACAAGCTCAAAGAGGTGTTGGCCCTCGCCGACCGCATCACCGTCTTGCGCCGTGGCAAGGTGGTCGGATCGACCACGCCTGCCGATTCCGACGAAGAGGACCTGGCCGCCATGATGGTGGGCCGCGAGGTTTCTCTCGTCGTGGAAAAGGCACCCGCCCAACCCGAGGGCGTGGTGCTGGACGTCAAGGGCCTCTCCATCCTCGATGATCGCCACAGTCCGGCCGTCAACGGCATCGACCTGCAGGTGCGCTCTGGCGAGATTCTGGGCGTGGCCGGGGTGCAGGGCAACGGGCAGACCGAACTGGTCGAGGCCCTCACCGGCTTGCGCTCCGCCACCAATGGCGCGTTCACCATCGCCGGTGAGGCGATGACCAAGGCCTCGCCGCGCGAGATCACCGAGGCGGGCGTGGCCCACGTTCCCGAGGACCGTCAGGCCGACGGTCTGGCCCTCGATTTCCCGATCAGCGACAATATGGTGCTCAACACCTACTATGTGCCGCCCTATGCCAAGGGGATCGTGTTGCAGGACGACGTCATCCGCGAGAACGCCGAGCGGCTGGTCAGAGAATTTGACGTGCGCACCCCCGGCATCGACCTCCCCGCGGCCAACCTTTCGGGCGGCAATCAGCAAAAGGTGATCGTGGCCCGCGAATTCAACCGCGACATCAAGCTGCTGATTGCCTCGCAGCCCACCCGCGGCCTGGACGTGGGCTCGATCGAGTATATCCACAAGCGGATCGTGGAGCGCCGCGATCAAGGCGTCGGCGTGCTGCTGGTCTCCTCCGAGCTGGACGAGATCACCCAACTCGCCGATCGCATCGTGGTGATGTTCAAGGGGCGCATCATGGCCACCGTCGATGCCGCCGCCGTCACCCGCGAGCAACTGGGCCTATTGATGGCCGGGGTCGAGGTCGTCGAATTGAGCGCGGTCACCGGCGCCTAGAGGCCATCGTCAAACGAGGAAGCGCATGAAAAAGGGCAAACGGACAGAAAAGGAACGCCGTCAACGCTGGCGCGGGCTGCTCGTCCCGCTGTTGGCCATCGTCACGGCGCTGATCATCAGCGGGCTGCTGATCATCGTCACCGATTTCGACGTGCACGACGCCTTTACCCACATTCCCATGGAGATCGTCGACCGGGTCGAGTATTCGTGGGAGGAGGTCAGTCTCGAGGAGGCGCTGGAGCACCACGCGGCGCAAGTCGAGATCGGCGACCGGGTGCGCGTCGATGGCCGTTGGCGTACCGTCGTGGAAACGATCGATAACCCCGAGCGACAGCTCACGCTGGATGAGGCCCGCGAGATCTACCCCGAGCTGGCCGTCGGCGTGATGGTGCATTTCAACTTTTGGCAGCGGCCGATGGTGGGATTCGCCGCCGCCTGGGAATCGGTGGCCAGCGCCTATGCGGCCCTGTTCGAAGGCTCGATCGGCAGCCCGGTACAGATGGTCCGCGCCCTGATTGCCGCGATTGGCGGCGACAGCAGCCAGCTCGGCAGAGCGTTCTATCCCCTGACCGAGAGCCTGGTGACGGCCACGCCCTACATCCTCACCGGCCTGGCGGTGGCCTTGGGGTTCAAGGCCGGCCTGTTCAATATCGGCGCCGAGGGGCAGTATTTCGTGGGCGGCCTGCTGGGCGTCTTTGTGGGCTATAGTCTCAAGGGACTGCCTATGATCGTGCACCTGCCGCTGACGCTCTTGGCGGGGATGGTGGGAGGCGCCATCTGGGGAGCGATCCCGGGCCTGCTCAAGGCCAAGACCGGCGCTCACGAAGTGATCAACACGATCATGATGAACTATATCGCCTTTGCGCTGGCCGACTGGCTGCTCAACGGCCCCATGCAGCGCCCGGATGACTTTCGGCCGATCTCGGCGGAGATTCAGCCCAGCGCCTTTTTACCGCAGTTCTTTGCCAGCCCCATTCGCCTGCATCTGGGGTTCATTCTGGCGCTGCTGGTCGCAGCGGCGGTTTACTGGCTGCTGTTCAAGACGACGGTGGGGTTCGAGCTGCGCACGGTGGGCACCAATCCGCACGCCGCGCGCTATGCGGGCATGAACCTGACCTGGAACTATGTACTGGCCATGGCGCTCAGCGGCGGCCTGGCCGGTCTGGCGGCGATGAACGATATATGCGGCGTGATCCACTATATGCCCAACGCCTTTTCGGCGGGCTATGGCTTTGACGCCATTGCGTTGGCTCTCTTGGGACGCAGCCATCCGGTGGGGGTGGTATTGGCGGCGCTGCTATTTGGCATCCTGCGCGCCGGCGCCAGCCGAATGCAGTCGGTGGCCCAGATTCCGATCGATATCATCTCGATCCTGCAGGCGATGATCATCATCTTTATCGCCGCGCCCGAGATCATCCGCGCGCTGTACCGCCTGCGCGACAAGCCCGACGCCGAACTCGCCCCGACCAAAGGCTGACGGCAAGTGGACAGGCCATGACACGGCAACAGAAAGGCCAGTGATGAGCACAGCAACCCAAAGCATCGACCACGGCCAGATCGTCGATCCGGCGGAGGTGCGGCGCGGCCGAACCATGGGCATCTTTTACGTGCTGATCGGCGTCTGCATCTATTGGCTGTTCGTGCCCAGCTCGCAGCCCGGTCAGACGGCGATCCTGGGCCTGAACCCTGGCACGCAGAGCGCGGCGCTGACCATTCCCGATCTGGTGATGCCAGTTCGCGGCAGCCTCTATGCCATGGCGCTGGTGAGCATCGTGCTGGGGGTCATCCAGTTGGTGCGCGGATTCAAGCGCTTTGAGGGTTTGGTCCTCGGCGTGGTGGCGCTGTTCTTGGTGATGTCGTTCGTGGTGTGGGCGGCGCGGGGCACGGGATTCAACATGCTGGGCGTGCTGGCCTCGACGCTGCAGCGGGCGATGCCGATCGTGTTGGCAGCGCTCAGCGGGGTGATGTGCGAGCGCTCGGGGATCATCAATATCGCTATCGAGGGGATGATGCTGATGGCGGCGATGACCTCGGCGCTGTTCGGCAGTATCACCGGTAGCCTGTGGTTGGGGCTGATCATCTCGCTGCTCTTTGCCGGGCTGCTCGGTTGGCTTTTGGCGGTGCTCTCGATCCGCTACAAGATCAACCAGGTGATCAGCGGCACGGCGATCAACATTCTCTCGACGGGCCTGACCAGTTTTATCAGCGCCAAGTTTATGTCAGAGAATGCGGCTCTCAACAACTCGGGCAAGTTCACCAATGTGGCGATCCCGTTGCTCAGCCGCATTCCGATCATCGGGCCGATCTTTTTCGAGACGAACGTGATCGTCTATATGATGTACATCCTGCTGATTGTGATGCACGTGATGCTCTACTATACCCGCTGGGGACTGCGCACCCGCGCCATCGGAGAGCACCCGCGCGCAGCCGACACGCTGGGCGTCGACGTGTTGCGGATGCGCTATATCAACGTGATCATCGGCGGGATGGTGGCCGGCCTGGGCGGCGCGTTCCTGGTGCTGGGATCGGTACCACGCTTTGACGAGTTGATGACGGCCGGCAAGGGCTTTATCGGGCTGGCGGCGATGATCTTTGGCAAGTGGAACCCGTTCGGGGCCTTTGGGGCCTCGCTGATCTTTGGCTTTGCCGACGCGCTGCAGGGCAAGCTGCAGATACTGGAAGTGCCCATCCCCTCGCAGTTTATGCGGATGGCGCCCTATTTGATCACCATGATCGTGCTGGCCGGCGTGGTGGGCCGCTCGGAGGCACCCGCCGCCGAGGGCGAGCCGTACGAAAAGCAGTAGCGATAGAGGCCGGCACCAACCTCCCGGAGGTTTGGCGGTTTCGGATTGAGAGAGGTTCCCGGCACATTAAAAGTGCCGGGGACCTGTGCTATTGGGGCGGATGGTGCTCCGCCGAGAGTACTCGGCAGGCAGAACGCCGTAGCGTTCTGCGAGGTGGGCGCGATTTAGGGATGACATGCCCTTTGGGGGCATGTTGTGTCGTCCTGAGCACAGAATGCGCGTCCTCGCACAGGCAGAACCTTCGGTTCTGCCACAAGGCGACCTCTCCTTGCGTATCCACATCGCGCCTCCGCCGTTGTATGAATACACTTATCACACCCTCGGAGGCGCGCCCCAATGACACACAACGTTGCTCTGATCACCGATACGACCGCCGACATTCCCGACACGCTCTTGTCGCAGTACGGGATCGACCTGGTTCCGCTGACGGTCGTCTGGGGCGACAAGACCTACCTGGACCACATCGAGCTGAGCGCGGAGGCCTTTTACGAGGGGCTACCGACCAATCCGGCGCATCCGCAAACGTCGCAGCCGAGCCCACACGACTTTGTGCAGGCCTATAACCAGGCTGCCGCGGCCGGGGCGGAAGAGATTATGGCCATCTTGATCAGCGCGGCGTTGAGCGGGACGTGCCAGTCGGCGGTGCAAGCCGCTACGCTGGTCGATATCCCGGTGCATGTGGTCGATTCGATGGCGACGACGGGGAGTCTGGCCTTTCAGGTGCTGGCCGCGGCGCGCGAGAGAGAGCAGGGCGCGCCCAGCGCGGCCGAGCTGGCACAGGCGATGCTGTCCGCCGCCGAGACGGTGCGCAGCAAGGTGCAGTTGTACGTGGCGCTGGACACGCTGGAATACTTGCGTTTGGGCGGGCGGATCGGCAATGCCTCGGCGTTTATCGGATCGCTGTTCGATATCAAGCCGTTGATCCAGGTACCCACGACGACCGGGACGGTGGAGCCAGTGCAACGGGTGCGCAGCCGCAAACGCTCGATCGAGACGCTGTATCGCGCGTTCTTTGGGATGGTGGACGTGGCCCGGCCGCTGCACGTTGCCGTGATGCACGGCGCGGCTCCCGAGGCGGCGCAGCGGTTGGCGGAGCGCATTCGGCACGACTATGACCCGGTGGAGATGTGGATCAACCACACAGGGCCAGTGCTGGGTGTGCACACGGGGCCGGGGACGGTGGCACTGGCGGGGTATAGCGAGTAGG
>Ga0180436_10004918_pt1 | contig 11917 bp, 10 predicted proteins | sample SS_ome_2_FD_132434 | JGI IMG/M metagenome (GOLD analysis project Ga0180436, IMG submission 132434) | Hypersaline lake sediment archaeal communities from the Salton Sea, California, USA - SS_3_S_2 metaG | ecosystem: Environmental > Aquatic > Non-marine Saline and Alkaline > Hypersaline >...
TCGGAAACTAATACAACTAGTATTACTTTCCATTTTGATGTTTACCAATATTCAAACATTACTTATAAAATAAGACAGTAAAGGAGAGATAGAAATGGCAGATTATACACCACCAGCCGGCGACGATGTAGATTTCACCTTTTCAGGTGATTACGACGCTCCTAACGGCGGTAATGTTAATTTTCTATTCGGTATTGTTGCTGTCATAACCGTTGACTCAGTTTCTAGGACTACCATCTATAACGATGCAACAGCCCCTGACTGGGACACTTCCATTATTAAATGGAGTAGTAATGTTGATGGTAATTATCGAATGGAAATGGGCGGTACTGGTGCTAACACTGGTGACTTGATAGAAGCTGGTAGTACTTATTCTGATTTTACGTACACTTCGTATATAGAGGATGAAGATATAACTACCGCATCTGGATTTGATGGAAACACCTCTTACCGCTTTAATATTTATGTTAAAAGTGAGGATGACATTTGGTCACCTTATCAAGATTAAAATAATCATTAGGGGCGGGGTATCCCGCCCCGTAGATTTAGGAGGAAAAGGATATGATAGAGGACAGAGCGGAACGTAATAAGCTTAGAAGCGTTATATTTAATGCTGAAGATCGTGAAACTATATCGAAAGAAGAAGCTGGTTTTGTAGTCTCGCTTGTAGAAAAATTTAGAAGTGAGATCGAACGCAAAGTCAAACAGATGCACATCATTCAAGGTGAAATTAATCAATTGAAAATGAATGAGAAAGTAATTATGGGTCTTATTGAAAACATGGTAGCTGCGGCCGAGAGAGATATTGCAAGACAGGAAACTATGAATAAGCTTAAGGACGCGCGTGAAGTGCAAGCTGAACGTAGGGCAGCATTGAAAGATAAGACAACAGAAGAACAAGAAGATAAATAAGTATAATACAGAATTGTACTAAAACTACGCAGGACGGGAATAGATTATAAAGTAGTTTTAATTCTTAGTGGAGAACAATAATGGCTAATAATCATATAAGAATATTACGTGAAAAAGGACTGACACACTTACTGCCTATTCTTATGATTATTGGCTATTTTTTTGTGTGGGGGACTAAGTAGGCATGATAATTCTACGTAAAATTGATACTAATAGTGGTCAGCTTTGCGGAGTAATGTTATCTGATGATCTCGTTGGTGTAAGAGATGAAGATAATCAAATATTCACCGTATCTAATGAATACAATCCTGGTAGAATAGAGATAATCTATAATGGTCAAGTACTAACTAGTCCCACTGATTTTACTGAGACTGGTCCTAAAGAAATAACATTTATATATCTTAAACCTGGTGATGATACTGTACTACGTGCTAACTATGAGATGGGCGATTGTGGTGGTACTGGTAGTTTAGATTTTACAGATCTAAATGACACGCCATCTAATTATACTACAGCTAGTGGTAAATTAGTAGCAGTAAAAGATGATGAATCAGGTTTAGAATTTATAGATTTTTCTCCTGGAAGCAGTTCTTTTGTACAATTAGTAGACACTCCAACTACGTATTCTGGATTTGAGAATTATTTTGTAAAGGTAAATGATACTGGTGATGGTTTAGTATTTGAACCACCAGAAGGTGGTGTAGTACAAGAAGGTATAGAAAACGTACCTAATAATGTATCATCTACTGCAGTAACTTTCGCTAATGCGTTCCCGTCAAGTGATTATGTGTTAACAATAAGTTTGGCAAATGAAGCTGACGTCGAACCATCTATATATCCTACATTAATAACCAACAAGACGACTACTGGGTTCACAGTAGATTTTTCAGGAGAGATAGACTCAACCAATTATTACTTGAATTGGAGAGCTACCATTTCTGGAACAGCTGGAGGCGGTGGTGGTCTTTGTGAGCTATCAGAAGACCTGACACCAGAACTTGGTGGTAATTTGGAGGTGGGAGATCATTTAATAATGTTAGATCCAGCTCCAAATGGTATGACTACACATGGTTATGAAATAGGAGCTAGTGGTGATGCATCAGAAATGTACGTACATGATAATGCGGGCAACCCCTTTGCTTGCCCGCTGTACATGAGGTCAGATGGCAGATGGGCAGCCTGCACAGCAGTTAGTGGTACAACACAGATGCCGTGCGCTGCATTATCATTGGAAGAGGATGATGGTGGAGTAAAGAAAATCTTATGGAGAGGTACTATAAGGAAAGGGTCATGGTCTTGGACCCCCAACGATCTTATATATGTGTCCACAGTTGAGGGTGCATTAACTAACGTTGAGCCGAATGCCGGCGCGTGGTCCCAGATAGTAGGAATAGCTATATCGAGTGATACTATAAGATTTGACCCTGGGTTCAATCCTGGGTATATAAATACTTAAATAAGGAGAGATAATAATGGCAAAGTTTACTAATAAGGATCTTCGCCTAAAAGACGGTCAAAAGGTAACTTGGGGTACTGACCTAGACTCTAATATGTGGTGGCAAGATGATGAGCAAGAGCTCCAACTTGACACTGTTATTAGTGGTGTTCACCCTACTAAGCCTGACCACCTAACCACACGTTGGTATGTCGATAATGAGATATCCACCTTAAGTGGTTCTATAGTTTTAGATCATGGTGGTTTAACTGGTTTAGATGATGACGACCATACCCAGTATGTACCCACAAATGGTAGCCGTGGTTTTACCAGTACCGTTTCAGGTATAGATCCATCACAAGATTACCACTTAGCTACTAAGTGGTATATCGACAATGAGTTAGCCACCATTTCCGGCGGCATAGTTCAAAATCATCATGATTTGAATGGTCTGGAAGATGATGATCATCCGCAATATGTATTAGAAGATGGTACTAGAGGATTTACTGGTACAGTTTCTGGTATCGATCCTACGCAAGATTATCATTTGACCACTAAAGATTATGTTGATACAGAAATCACTAATAATGTTATAACCGATCATGGTAATTTAAACGGACTTGATGACGACGACCATACTCAGTATATTTTAGTCAGTGGTACTAGAGCATTTACTGGTACTGTTGGTGGTATAACACCTACAGCTGATGATCACTTAACCACTAAGGGTTATGTAGATTTACTAGTTCAGGGGTTAGATTGGCAACAGAGTGTAGATGATTGGTGGGATCCATCTTCAGGATTACCCATAGGACCTAACGAAGATGATAGATATATTGCCACAGCATCTGGTAATGGTTGGTCTACTAATAATATTTATGATTATGACGGTTCTCAGTGGGATGAGATTGTACCTAATGAAGGTTTTACAACTTGGGTAGAAAACGAAGACGCATTGTATGTCTTTAATGGTTCAGATTGGGTGCGATTTGGTAGTACTGTAACGCATAATAATTTGAACAACCTTCAAGGTGGTACTTCTAATGAATATTTCCATCTGAGACAGGCAGAACTACAAGCCTTGACTTATGCATATAATACCAGTGTAGATGACGCTAGCGCATACCATCATCATGATGGTAGATATTATACTGAATCAGAGATTGATGTCACAGTTTCTGGGTTATCACCAGTAGGACATCAACACACATCTACTGACGTAACTGATTTTACTGAAGCGGCACAAGATGCTGTTGGTAATATTATGGTTGGTGCTGGTAACGTCACTGTTGATTACGATGATGGTACACCGCAAATTACTATTAGTGGTGTAGAGCCAGTTCTTGACCACGGTGGATTAACCGGCCTTGGTGATGATGATCATACACAGTATGTACCTACTGATGGATCACGTGGTTTCACTTCTACTGTGTCTGGTATTGATCCTACACAAGATTATCATCTGACTACTAAGGATTATGTTGATACTGAAATTTCTAATAACGTGATAACTGACCACGGTTTATTGGATTCTGGTTCACTACTTGATGATGATCATCCTCAGTATATATTAGTGGATGGTAGTAGAGGTTTTACGGCCACTGTTTCTGGTGTTGATCCGACACAGGGTTATCACTTGGCTACTAAAGATTACGTTGATTCTGCAGATCAACCACAGAACCACGGACGTGAAGCAATAGCTAATGGCGCATCTACTGTATCAGTAACATTTGCGGCCGCTTTAGCTAACACTAATTATACTGTGAATGCTACTATGGAAAATACAGCTGATTCGCCACCATCTATTTACGCATTTATTGTTTCTGCTAAGACCACTACTGGTTTTACAGTAACATTTATGGGTGATATAGATAGTGCTAATTATAGATTGAATTGGACAGTGATAGAGGATTAATAAATGTGGAAAAATTGTACTAAATGTGATAAAATAAAACCTTTGTGGCAGTTTAATAGAGCATGTAATAAAGAATTTGGTGTTTATAGCCAATGTAAAATTTGTTCTAATGCTGCCACCAAGGCGTGGATGATGTCTAATAAAGAAAGACGTGCTAAATATCGTAAAGAATATTATATTAATAATAGGGATAGAGAAATATCTAAAATGAAAGAATGGTCTAGTAATAATAAAATTAAACACAACATTATAAAAGCCAAACATAAAAAGGCTAATAGGTCAAAATTCACTGCGTTAGAATCAGCCAGAAGAGCAAGAAGTAAGTTGCGTTTGACTGAGCTCGAATCTTTTGAATTAGATGTTATTTATAATATTTCTTCTATGTTAGGTGATGAGTATCATATTGATCATATAAGACCTCTTTCTAAAGGTGGATTACATCATCCAGATAATTTACAAATTATAAATAAGTCAGAAAATCTAAAAAAAAACGATAAACTTAATTATAATATTGAGGGTATTAAGATCTTTTGGCAAGAAAATGAACTAATAGTAGAGGAAAATAATGGCTAAATTCACCTCGAAAAATATAGAGTTTAAGGATTGGCAACAAGCCATATTTGGAACCAATGATGATTCTAATATACATTGGAATCCAGACAACGCCGAACTGACCATCACTACGGTGGTCAGTGGCGTTGACCCCGCCGATCCTGGGCATCTTGTTACTAGACGATATCTTGAAGATGAGTTAGCCACTGTCAGTGGTGGTATAATTCAAGTTCATGGTAATTTGTCTGGGTTAGGTGCTGATGATCATACACAGTACATTCTTGTGAATGGATCACGCGCGTTTACAAGTACTGTTGGTGGTGTGACTCCTACAAGTGACGAGCACCTTACCACTAAACAATATGTAGATGACGAAATAACCACACTAAGTGGATCCATTGTGTTAGATCATGGCGATTTAACTGGATTGGATGATGATGATCATTCTCAATATTTAAGAACAGATGGTTCTAGAGAATTATCTGATGATTGGTATTACGGCTCCGCTAATATATCTGGTTCAGGTAATTTTTATGGTAATGGTGCTACTTTATCAGGTATAGCCTATGTGGATGGTGACGATGTTTATTTTTACGATACTACTAGAGATAAAGATTTAGGAGTGGCCGTCATTCAAATAGGTGCAGCTAGAAATAGTAGAAATACAACTAATCAATACCTCAGGTCTTATAATGGTGTTCCTATGAATATAACTGGTGTGCCTTTACCATTCGATGCCACATTAGTTGGTATAGCAATGGCCGGCGAGGAAACCAATCAAACTTGGACAGCGTATGTTAGAAAGAATGATTCTGCCACCAATATTACTTCATTGGGTATAACCAACGCTTATGAAAACCACACATGGTCAGAGGATGAGGATTTTTCTGCGGGCGATAGAATTCAGATTTATATGAGCGGTAACAGTATAGATTACCCACATGTAACATTGTATTTTAGGAGGACTAAGTAATGATATATAAAGTTAGTACAACTGGTACCGTTTCAGATGTGGTGTTACATGATTTAGGTGCTAGAACGCTCACTCATCCTACAGTAGAATTAGATTTAGGTTTAGAATACACTGATGATGAACTTATAGATTCAGACGATCTTGCTGCGGCTATTTCTGATGGTGAGCTTACTTTAGTGGAGAAATCTGGTGGTACAGTTACTGATGAAGAGTTACAGACAGCGGTTTCTGGTACGATCGATTACATAGATACAGTTTCTGGAACCATTACTGAGTCTTGGCTTAGTAAAGATTTAGTAGTGACCCAGATAAGAAGAAGCACAACGTACATTCCTGGAACAACTTGGGAAGATATTACTTTTGATACGTTGGATATTGAAATAGACCCAGATGTAGTAGAGTGGGATACTACTAATACAGATAGAATTCTTATAAAATCAGATGGTGTGTATGAGATAACTTATAATTTTGCGTGTAGGACTGTAACCACTACTACAGAGCTTTATTCAAGAGTAATGAAGAATGATACTGATCAATTAGATGGTAGTTATTGTCTACAGGATTTATATCAAAACGAAACACACCAACAAGCTAGAGTTTTCAAAGTAGAACTAGAGGCGGGAGATTTTATTACACTACAAATAGATTCTGAAGCAACTAATCATACTGTCCAAGAATACGCAATGCTAGCTGTACTTAAACTTGATGGTGTTCCCGGCGAAGCAGGGCCTCAAGGCTTACCTGGCGCAGATGGAGCCGATGGTGTATTAACTATTTCTGGCACAGCAGATTATTTTTATGGCTATGATTCTGCCGGAACAACACAATTAAATACCTCTTATACAGATATACCCCTTACTGAAGGGTATGCTACTGATGCGTTTTCACATTCTGCCGCGGAAGTTACCATAGAATCCGATAACACCTATGTAATTATAGGTAGATTTACTGTGGCTCAACCAACTACTACTTCGCGTTCAGAAGCCCAAATGAGATTAGTAGTAGACACTGGCGGTGGTTATACAGAAATACCAGGCACTATAGGTGTCTGTTATAGTAGAAATGCAACTCAAGGCAAGAGCACCGCTACCGCTCAAGCGGTTTTAGATCTTAATAATGGTGATAAGGTAAAATTACAAGCCCAAGAAAATTCTGGTGGGACCATGTTCGGCGAACAGAATGGCTCCAGTTTAATGTTATTTACAACAAAGGGTCAAGTAGGCCCTCAAGGCCCTAAGGGTGATCAAGGTGATGCAGGCGCTGATGGTGTTGATGGTACAGATGGTGTAGATGGTATAGATGCAGGTGGAACTTTAGCTGTGGTGCAAGCAAGAAGAACTTCAGCTTATACACTAACTACAACTTATACTAATATTACATTTGACACTACAGATGAGGAAGAAGACACTAATCAAATAGAGCATAATAATATTAATACCGACCGCATAGACATTAAAGATGGTGGTGTGTTTTTAATTATGTATGATTTTAGTATAGACGCCTCTGACTCTACAGCTGATGTGACTTATATAGAAGCCCAAGTTTTAAGCAATGATACTGATGTTTTAAGTGGTAGTTGGTCAAGAACTACTACATTTAATGAAACATCATTAGATGGTAATCCATTGTTTCATAATCATTTAAGTAATAATTTTTTAATAACCTTAGATACTGATGATTATATTACTTTACAGCTAAAATACTCTGGTGATGTAGCTGATACTGCAGCTAATGGAACGTTTAAAATAGTAAAATTAGTGGGTGCTAGAGGAGCCGACGGAACTGATGGAACTGATGGAGCACCAGGTCCTCCAGGATCTGGGTCTACTATAGTAATACAAGATGAGGGCTCCTATACTGATAATAATCCACACTCAATAATAAATTTTACAGGGTCTGGAGTAACAGCATCTTCCACTACTAGTGGTACTGTAGATGTAGCGGTATCTAATAGTATTACTATACAGGATGAGAGCACCAATATAACTAACACACCACACCATACTATAAATTTCACAGGCGCGCCGGTATCAGCTTATGATTTAGGCGGCGGTGTTGCTGGTGTGTGGATTCAACCACCTACATTCGGTACATGGTACGCTTGGGATGGTGATGAAACTGAGACTAATACTAATAGTGTAACACCAGTAGAAAAGGCATCACTAACTGTAACTGGCGTTCCGGCCGGATATTATAGAATAGCTTGGTATTATGAATGGAGAAGAAATACTACATCCAATGATTACATGGCCAATATAGTTGTAGATGGGACTACCACTCTTATGGAACATAGGCAGGAGAATCGAGATGTTAATTCATGGAATAACGTAAGTGGTTTTCAGACTATATCACTTACTTCTGGTAATCATACAATACGATTTTATCACTACGGTGATTCAACAGGAAGCACAAGTTATACAAGACGAGCAAGATTAGAAATTTGGAGGGTTTCATAATGGCAGAATATATTTACAATTTTACTATAGATCAATTTCCTAATAATAAATATGATCTTAGCAAATTAGATAAGGAGATAAGAGATTCCAGTATTACTGTGTCTTTATCCCATCTTAATGGGTCGGAATCCGATGTAGATGCTATATTTAGAAACCCATTAATATATAAAGACCTCACAACATTAAGTGGTGTGGTAGAAGCACATGATGGTGAAGATGATTATTTAGATTATGACCCAGTTAAAATAATGGCAGCAGATGCTGGTGTTAGTTTAGACACGCATCTTACAGATGTACCATATGACCGTTCTGGAAAACTTAGGGTACATCAGACTTCTCGTAAACTTGGTACAAGAATTATGTGGATGGGTGTTGGTGATGATCCAACTGATATTACTAAAGCTGGTGGTGGAGAGTCTATATCTTTTGCTTACACTGTAGGTCAAACAGAACCATTGGTTAAATATATAGATTTTAATATAGCTACAAATGAAACATGGTTACATGAAGGATATTTGACATGGAATAATGGACAGTTGGATACATTGACTCTAGAGATGGTGCCTAGAGTTGTAACCACATCGGGTTCAACTAATACATTTTACAATTTATACGGTGGTTATTTGGTAGTTCCCGCTGCTGGTGATGGTTATACCGAAGTCTTGTCTGATATAACTGATCCGCATGGTGGCTTAGTGTATATGCCTGATAATGATTTAGGTGAACCACCTCAGGCGTTTTGGAATGCTGATTTCAATTCATCCACTGGTTTATATGAGAACATTACTCCCGCACCATACGGCAACGGTAGATATAATATGTTCGGTGTAGAGGTAGTGTTTGCTAGGTTTATTAATCATATACCATTATTGGCTAGTGGTTTTATAGCATTGAACTCATCAGATACAGATCAAATGGGGCAAGGAATGCGTCTTAAAATGATAGCGGACACCAACACAGAAACTGCGGACGATCATGATTGGTCAGTAGCGTGTATTATGTGTTTACATAGAGATAGAAGCATATAAGGAGGTAACATGAAAATACTATTTATATCCGACTTACATTTAGGCTCTCCACTATTTAAATCAGAGAAGCGTGTTATGAGATTACTGAAAGATGGTTCTTACGACAAAGTAATTATAGTGGGTGATTTATTTGATAGTTGGGAAGATTGTAAGTGTTATATTCTAAAGAAATATAAAAACCTTATAGCCAAAATAAATAGTATGGAGAATGTAGTAATCATTATAGGTAATCATGATTATAGCACAAGAGAAATGTCGAACATTTTTCCGAATAAATTAATACACAGAGAATACAAAGTAGATGAGGATACAGTAGCAGTTCATGGAGATGAATTTGATAAAAACGTTGATGAATATAAATGGTTTTGGAAGTATATAGCATTTCCATTTCATTGGGTAGCCGAAAGTTATGGTATTAATCTGAAATATTGGTTGAGAGAAACCATACATGACATTAAACGTATGAGACTACGTGCACCATATGATTCTTTAATTTTTCAAGCAGAAAAGAAATTGGTGAATAAGTATTTACATCAGTACAGAAATGTAGTATGTGGTCACACACATCTACCTAAAATAGTAAACGATCCATATTTTACTTTTGTAAATTGTGGAGATTGGTTGAGTAATAATACATATGTAGAATATGAGGATGGAAAGTTTAGTTTAAAAAGAGGATAAAAAATGGCAAGAAGCAGAATAGGTGAAAACCAAGTAAAAGATGCGGATTTTTTATCACCAGAAGAACATGATAATGAAATAAATCATTATTTTAGTTCCTTGGTGGATGCTCCTACGTATAGTGGTATCCCAGCCGGAAGAGTTTTAACATCTACTGGTTCAGGTGTTGAATGGTCTACTGTGTCCGGCGCGTCAGGTGGTGTAACAGACCACGGTGATTTGACAGGTCTTGACGGCGATGACCATACCCAGTATCTGACCAGAACAGACTTTACAACATATTCAGGAACCCTACAAGATGATATAGATGATAAGAGCGACTCATCTCATAACCATGACGCAGCGTATGAACCGTTAGGTACGCTCCATGATGATAGATATTACACAGAAGCAGAAGTGGATGCGTTAACTTGGACTGAGTCCGATATTACTGATTTGGATAAATATACTCAGGCTGAAGTTGATACCATATCGGGTTCATTACAATCTAATATAGATGATAAATCTGATACCGGGCATGATCATGATGGAAGTTACTATACTGAAACTGAAATTGATAATTCATTAGCTCAGTATTTACCCCTCACGGGTGGAACAATAGATGGTACTTTATATATTGGTAGTGGTAATGAGGGTAGTATACGTTATAGTGGTACAAGTTTCTTTGTACAAGCCACACACTCTGGTGGCGGTCATATGTATATTGATCGTAAGGATGAAAGTTCTACCTACGGCATATGTATCAGAACTGGCGCCGCACCTACAACCGCTATGCTTATTTCCGCTACTCAAAATATTACTACATATGGAAATTTAAATGTAAGCGCTGGTAATATTGCCGTAAATGGTACCGTAGATGGTGTAGATATATCTGACTTTAAGAGCATTTATGATAGCCATACTCACGATCATGGCGCATTAACTGGTAGAGATGATGACGACCATACACAATATCTATTAGCGGATGGTACAAGAAATATAACTGGTAGTATTTTCATGACAGCAGGTGCTGTAATACACGGTGATCTTACAGTATCAGGAACCACTTTTCATACACAACATGAGACAGTAGAGATAACTGATAATTTATTATTAATAAACGAGGGTGAGTCTGGTCCAGGAGTAACTGTATCAGGCGGTTTGGCTGGTATAGAAGTTGATAGAGGGTCCGAAACCAACTATCAATTTGTATTTGATGAGACAGCTGATAATTTTAAAGTTGGTGAGGTTGGGGATTTACAACCAGTAGCCACAAGAGAAGCATTACCCACTGCTAATGGATTAGCATATTGGGATAGTGTTAATTACAGATTCATTACAGTAGCTAATTTAATATATGATGGTGCTTTAAAACTAACGGATAATACTGGCGTGTATTTTGGTGATAGTAATGACTCATATTTATATCATAATGGCAGTAGTTTCTTCTTCCAAAATGATACAGGGAATACTTACTTCGCAGCAGCAGACACTTCTTCTGAGTTTCAGATATCAGCAACTGGTAGCATTGTACTTAAAGTTGGAGCAACACCAACCACAGCAGTCACAATAGATAGTAGTCAGGATGTGACATTTGCTGGAGATGTGTATCTGGCTGATGATTCCCGTGTTTATCTTGGGAATGACCAAGATGGATATTTATATTGGAATGCTGCGGGTGATGTTTTACGACTTGCCACTATAAGTAATTCTACGAATAGAAGCATAAAAATCGCCAATCAATCCACACACGCAAGTGGATATATCCAAATTATAAACGAAGGTGAAGATGGCGTTTATATAGACCAAAAGAATTCAAGCGGAGACATCTATCTTAGAACAGGAAATCCGTTGGTCACAGCGGTAACAATAGATAGTAGCCAGGATGTGACATTTGCAGGCAATCTCAATTTAGCCGATAACAAAGGTATTTATTTTGGAAATGCCGAAGATATTAAATTAATTTATGATGAGCCAAATGATCAA
>Ga0180436_10004920_pt1 | contig 11915 bp, 11 predicted proteins | sample SS_ome_2_FD_132434 | JGI IMG/M metagenome (GOLD analysis project Ga0180436, IMG submission 132434) | Hypersaline lake sediment archaeal communities from the Salton Sea, California, USA - SS_3_S_2 metaG | ecosystem: Environmental > Aquatic > Non-marine Saline and Alkaline > Hypersaline >...
CACCCTCACCGCCGCGCGCAAACTGGGGACGAAAGAGGCACACTACAAGATCCCGGAGAAGCAGTTCCCCACGTCGCCGGAGAAGCCGAATGTGAAGCTCCTCGGAACTGGAGGAACGATCGCATCTCGACTCGACTACCGAACGGGTGCCGTCATCCCGGCCTTCTCACCCGGCGAGCTCTACGGTGCCGTCCCCGAGCTGGCGGACATCTGCAATCTCTCCACCGAGAAGCTGTTCGGCGTGTTCTCGGAGAACATGGGCCCCCATGAGTACAAGGAACTCGCCAAGGCCATCGGACAGGAAATCGAAAGGGGAATCGACGGAATCGTCATCGGCCACGGGACGGACACGATGCACCACACCGCAAGCGTTCTCGCCTTCATGGTCCAGGACCCGCCGGTTCCGATCGTCATGGTCGGATCGCAACGCTCCTCCGACCGACCTTCCTCCGATGCCGCGCTCAACTTGATCCACGCCACGACGACGGCCGCGACCTCGGACATCGCCGAAGTCATGGTCTGCATGTTCGGCCCGACCTCCGACGAGTACGGGCTCCTGCATCGCGGAACGCGCGTTCGCAAGATGCACTCGTCGTATCGATCCACCTTCCGAACGATCGGCGACATTCCCCTGGCAACCGTCACCCGAGCGGGCGTCACGCCCCTGCGGCAGGACTACAACCGCCGCCGCGACGATCGCCGTGTCCGGATCATCCCGACCTTCGAGGAGCGGGCAACCCTCCTCTACTACTACCCGAACATGCACCCCGACATCATCGACGCCCTTGTAGACAACGGCTACAAGGGAATCGTCATCGCGGGGACGGGCCTCGGGCATGTCAACAAGCCCGTTTATCCGGCGATCGAACGTGCTGCCGCTGCCGGGGTGGCCATCTACATGACCGTCCAAACCCTGTGGGGCTACGTGCACATGTTCGTCTATGACACCGGCCGCGATCTCATGTCGAAAGGGATCGTGCCGGCGGAGAACATGCTCCCCGAAGTTGCCTACGTGAAACTCGCGTGGGCTCTCGGGCAGACCACCGACCCGGACAAGGTCAAGGACATCATGCTCACGCCGATCTGCGGTGAGATCACCGAACGGGAGCCGCATGATGGGTATCTCATCTTCCAAGGCGGAATGCCGGAGATCGCAGAGTTCATGAAGTCGATCCACAAGTAGCCGGGGCGATCCGCCACGGATGAGGTCTAGAAGACTGCGTCCTCCTGCCGGACAAGGCGCGCACCGGCACGCTCCCACGTCCGGTGGAACCGCTCGATGACCTCTCCAGCCAACGCGTCGGGGAAGTCTCTCGCCCCGTGGGCGTCCTTCACCACCGTCACGTCGTACCCCTTGCAGAGGGCACAGAGGACGGTCGCGTTGACGCATCCGAAGGTCGCAAGGCCGCAGACCGTCAACGACTCCACGCCGAGGTCCGCGAGCGTCCCTTCCAGATCCGTCTGGAGAAACGCGCTGTTGAAGGTCTTCTGGATCGTCGCCGTCCCGGACTCGGGTTCGAGGCCCGGATGCACTGCGACCAGGTCCGGATCATCCGGCTGATCCTCGCTCACGTGCTGCACGAAGAGGACCGGGATCCCCGCCACGTGTGCCTTATCGATCAGGCTCTTGCACTTGGCGACCAGGTCGTCTCCGTCGCTCGTGACCATCGGCTCCGGCTCCATGTAGACCCGCTGAACGTCGATGACCAGAAGCGCCGTCTTCGAAGTCATCCCGCCTCCTTCCCTGTCCTCGACCTCCGCGCGAAGCAGAGGCCCGACCAGGTCGCGTCGATCGAGCTGATCTTGTAGTCGACGAAGCCCCGCTCCAAGCCGAAGGCTCGGACCCTCTTCTGGGTCAGGTCCGAGTCTACGCCTGAGGCCCTTTTCGGCCAGCAAAGCCAGAGGCGACCGCCGTCGGCCATCACCTCGGCGGCCATCGGAAATCGGTGCTCCAGATCGGCCTGCCCTCTGGCGAACAGGAGGATGACGTCCGGTGCGGCTTCCGCAGGAACGGCCTCCTCAATCCTTTGGATCTCCTTCGGACGCGCCTCCTTCGGGACCTCGAAGCCCTCCGGGGAATCGATCAGCATCAACGACGTCCCCTCATGGATGCTGAGCTTCTTCGACAACGAGCTCCCTGAGTACGCATCCATCGCGCCGGGGACGATCGGCTCGGTCGGGGCCGCGTCGATCGCCTCCGCAACGGCGCTTGGCATCTTCTCCCAGGAGGCGAAGGTCGCATCCGGCAGGAGGTCCCGGACCCGCTGCGTCTTCTCGGAGTCGCCTACCGCGAAGACGATGGGGACGTATCGCGTCGCCTTCTGCCGTCGAAGCCAACCGCCGAGTTCGCGGCCCTGGGATGGGGATCTTCCCAGGTCGATCAGGAACACGTCCGGCGGATCGTCACGAAGTGCGCGCGGATTCGCCCGTCGATCGGAGTGCACGACCACATCGAAACCGCCACTCGCACGGAGGGTGTCCGCCCGCTGGCTTCCCTCTGCCTCGTCCCAGAGGACGAGGGTGACGCGGTTCATCGCCTCTCCTCACGCTGGAAGAAGCGGTCGAGTCGTCGGAACGCCTTCAGCTCCTCGGTTTGGCCAAGCTTCGCCGACCGGATCGCGCGCTGAAGGATGTCGATCGACGTGTCGTAGAGCTCCCGATCCACCGGATACGGGATCCCGTCCTTGCCGCCGTGTGCGAAACCGAAACGCGCCGGATCCTCGAAGCTCGGCGTTGCTCCGTGGACAAGCTCGGCGATCAGAGACAACGCTCGCAGCGTCTTCGCCCCGACTCCCGCCGTCGTCAGCAGCTCCCGAAACGACCCGGGATGCGCTTCATAGGTCTTGACGAAGGTTCGATGGAGGCGCTCCGGTGCGATGTCCTCCAGCACGATCTCGTGGCGGCGCGGCAGGGCCAGCCGCTTCAGACGTCCGAGCTCCGCCACCAGGCGGTCCGGCGGGACCTCAGCCAGCTGAACGCTCGTCTCCCGAGTCTCGGCGCTATCTCTGGCTACGAGGTTCAGTGACGGTGCCCGTCGATCGCAGCAGATCGCGGCGTGCGGCTCGCAGACGAAGTCGGAGACCCGAGTCGAGAGCCAGTGGTAGCGACGTGCCATGCCCGTGATCTCGTTCATGCCCTGCTGCACGACGGCCCAGTTTGACTCACGATCGAAGAGAAAGACGTGATGGTAGATCTGGTAGCCGTCCTGAACGGCCGCGCTGTCGACCTTCGCTGACGTTCGGCTCGCATCGGTCAGTGAATCCGCATCGGTCCCGATCCGCTCGCTCCACGACTCGATCTCGGAGGGTGTCTTCCGCGACGTCGCCCCCTTCCCCCCGGCAACGAAGAGCCCCAGCTCTTCCTCCCGTCCCCGGATCCCCTCCTTGATCGCACCGCAAGTCGTCGTCGTCAGCCCGCTCGAGTGCCAGTCGAAGCCGAGGACGCAACCCATCGCCTGGAACCAGCCCGGATCGCTCATCCGGCGCAGCGTGCCTCCGACGCCGTCTTCGAGGATCACGAGTTCCACGACCGCGGCCGCGAGCTTCGCCATGCGGGCAAAGAGCCAACGTGGGGCGCGTCCGTGGTGAAGGGGCAGATCAGCGGTTCCCGTACGCATGAACCCACCCTACCCGATTCCCGCTCGAAAGGCGGAAGGTCGCTGCCGGTAGATCACTACGACTCTCGCGGGGGGATGATCCTGTCGATCAGTCCGTACTCGACCGCCTCTTCGGCGGACATGAAGTAGTCGCGATCGGTGTCCTTGGCGATCTTCTTCTTCGTCTTCCCCGTATGCGAGGACAAGATCTGGATCAGGAGGTCGCGCATGCGGAGGAGTTCCTCGGTTTGGATCTTGACGTCCGCCGCCTGCCCTTGAGCGCCGCCCCAGACCTGGTGCAGCAGGATCCTCGAGTTCGGCAGCGCCGATCGCTTTCCAGCGGAACCGGCCGTCAGAAGGACCGCCCCCATGCTCGCCGCCTGACCGATGCAGATCGTTGCCACGTCGCACTTGACGTAGCGCATCGTATCGTAGATCGCAAGACCGGCGGTTACGGAGCCCCCGGGCGAGTTAATGTACAGGTTGATGTCCTTGGCGGAGTCCTTCGCGGCGAGGAAGAGCATCTGCGCGATGACGACGTTGGCGACGTCGTCGTCGAGCGCGTCGCGAAGGAAGATGATCCGATCCTCGAGAAGACGGGAGTAGATGTCGTAGGTCCGCTCGGAGTGCCCGGTATGGTCGATCACGAATGGGATCTGCGCTGTCATGCCTCTCCCCCTTCCTTCGTCGGGTCGATCACGATTCCGGAGCCGGCGTCGGCTTTCGAAGGATCGATGATGCCGCCCGGAACCGTCTCGATCCGCCCCTCCGAGACCACGGCCGTCTCGCGGAGTAGCTCGAAGACCCGCTGGTTCACCTTGCTGGTTCGGTAGTCCTCCCAGCGCTCCTCGGCGCGCAGGCGAGCGGCGAAACGCATCGGATCCTCCCCGGCGTCTTCAGCCTCCGCCTTGGCGAGCTCCTCGAGCGCCTCGTCGTCGAACCGGATCTCCTCGGCCGCCGCGATCCGGCGGAGCACCAACTCCCTACGCAATCGCCGCTCGACCGCCTCTCGGATCTGATCCTGCAACTGCTCTTCGCTGGTTCCGCGCTCGACGAGGTAACCGTCGAAGTCCATCTGGCTTCCCGGATCGTCGAAGGACGACCGGAATCGTTCGAACTCCTCCTCGACAAGGTCGTCAACAAACGGGGTCGGAAGCGGGATTCCCGCCTCGTCCACGACGGCGTCGAGTGCGGCGGACTCCACGAACTGGTGGTACCGGTCGGTCCGAGCCGACCGGATCTTCTCATCGATGTCCGCTCGCAACGCCTCAAGCGATTCGAAGCCTGCATCCTTCGCCATCTCGTCATCGATGTCAGGAAGGACGATCTGCTTCAGCGTGACGACCTCGAGCGACGTATCCAGCTTCTGTCCCTCCGGAAGCTCGACATCCACCGGAACGGTCGCCCCGACCTTCGCGCCGATCAGCTCCTTGGTCACCGGGTCGTCCGCGCTCGCCCGCGTGTCCCACTCCCGCTCGCCTTCGCGCACTCGGACCACATCTCCATCCTCGACCGAGTCGCCTTCCTTCTCCTCCATCGTCGCGAAGTGCGACTGCACCTCCCGCAGTGCCTGCTGCACGTCTTCGTCGGTCACCGGCGGCGGCGGGGGAACGCTCACCTCTCGCCCTCGGTAGTCTGGAACCTCCACCTCCGGCAGTACGGCGAAGGACGCCTTGAAGACGAACGGCTCCGCCTCTCCGGAGGAGATGACCTCCAAGCGGGGGCGGGAAACAGGACGTAGTTCGAGCGCGACGAGCGCACTCGGGAGGTGGTCGCGCTGCAGGTCCTCTTGGGCTTCCGCTACGAACACGTCCTCCCCGAACCGCGTGTCGAGGACGCTTCTCGGGATCTTCCCCTTGCGGAATCCGGGGATCCTCGCCTCCCGAGCGTAGCGACGGTAGACGGCGTCAAGCTGTTGGCCGAACGCCTCGGGAGAGACCGTAACGCGTACGACCGCCTCGGTCTCGCCCCTCTCTTCGATCTCGTATTGGGGTTCAGTCGTCATGGTGATCTTGGAAGCACGCTCCAGGTCTGGCAGATGGGCGGATTATACGATCGGTCCGATTGCCGAACAAGAAAACCCTCTAGGCAACGACGTTAGAACAGCAGCAGGTTCCACCACTCGGGTCCCAGGAGCAGCGCCCACAGCCTCTGGATCCCCCGAAACACGGGGGTCAGGACGCCGAGGTAGAGGAGCCCCACGAGGAGAAGGAAGCCGTAGCGCTCGAAGGACAGGAGAACCCGTCGTCCGGCGGGAGGGAGGAAGTACATGAGGACCCGCGACCCGTCGAGGGGAGGGATTGGAATCAAGTTGAACGCGGCGAGAATCACGTTGTAGAGCACGAACATACCCAGGAAGACGAAGATGGCGTCGATCAGGTTTCCTCCGAACCCTCCGATCCGATGCAGCGCTCCATTCGGAGAGGCGAGGAAGACCAGCTGCCCGAGTCCTGCGGCTGCGAGGGCGAGGATCAGGTTCGTCGCCGGACCAGCGAGCGCGACGTAGAGCATGCCCCGCATCGGGTTCCGGAAGTTCCCCGGGTTGATCGGCACCGGCTTCGCCCATCCGAAGAGTGGAACGCCCCAGGAGAACAGGACGCGCATCAAGACGAGGGTGACAGGAACGAGGATCGTCCCGACCGGATCGACGTGCGCGAGCGGGTTCAGCGTCAGACGGCCTCGGTCGCGGGCCGTTGGGTCGCCGAGGCGAGCCGCGACGTACCCGTGGGCGATCTCGTGAAGGACAATCGCCATGAAGACCGCGATCAGAGATAGGACGACTTGGAGGATCAGTTCGACGTTCATGAGCGCTCCCTCATCTACGGATCGACGGTCAGTGTATCCTCGTTCCTGACGATTGCCAGACCGGGAGGCGCTCCCTTCGGCTTGCGTACGTCCCTTGCCGCCGCAACGCTGACCGCGACCCGCCGTTCTTCCCGCAACTTCGAGTACCGGGACGCCAGTCGCGCCGCCGCTTCGATCACGTGCTCCGGAATCTCGGCCCTCCCCTGTCGTCGAACGATTACATGGGACCCAGCCGCTCCACGGACGTGCAGCCAGAGATCGTCGGGAGAAGCCTCTCGCAAGAGCCGGTCGTTGTCGCGGGCGTTCTCCCGACGAGGATCGTGAAGCCATCGAGCTGAAGGGACCGAGACGGAGGTGTCGCCGGGTCTTCCCTCGGCTCCTTGCCCCTCCTCCGACCCTCTAGGAGTCGGATGGCCTCGGCCGGAAGTGGCTCTCCGTTGTCGACCGTGTCGATCGCCCGTTCGAGCTCTCCGATCTCTGATTCGATCCGCCGCAGTCGCGCCTCGACACGGGATCTTCCTCTGCGAAGGCGCTTCGCCCGCTCGTGCATCCGCTGCGCGTTGTCCACCGGCCCCAGCCTCGGATCGAGACGGATCGACACCGTCTCCCCCGTCGCCGGATCGCTCAGGGCCACTTGGTCGCGACCCGAGGACAGGTCGGATTGCCGCATCAGAAGCAGGTCAGCGCACCGGCGCAACGCGTCGGCCTCACTCGCCCCGTCGAGCCACTCCCGCAGCTTCGCCGCCGTTCTCGACCGCCTCCCCAACGCGTGTCGCAGGCGAACAAGCACGTCGCGTTCTTCCTCGCGCTCTCCGGGAAGCCCGACCCCGAGTTCACGGACGCGGTCGAGCGCCGCCGAGAAGCTCTCGACAGGCTCCGCCGGCTTAGGGAGCGGGTAGAACGTGGCTCGCAGATGACTGCTGTCGAGGTGCGCCTCCGGGTCCTCTACCCATTGCATCATCCCCAGCAGCCGTTCGCGCACCCTGTCCGGTGCCTCGGCGTCCTCCACATCGACTCCCGCGAGGAGATCCCGCGCCGTCGGGCCGCCGACCCCGTCGAGAGAACGCGTCAGGGCACGGATTGGGTCCTCGGCGTCGAGCAGCGATTCAATCGCCGCTCGTTCGATCGAGCTCGGATCCGCCTTCTCTTGCGGCGGAAGCGGAGTGTACGCTTGGCCCGGCCGATTCCGAGGATCCTTGCGTGCGGCACCGATGACGAGTCCGTCTCGCACCAGGAGCAGGTTCCCCCTGAGCCCCGCAAGCTCGGCGACAAGCTCGATGCGCTCCGATCGTCCGGCGCGGCGTCTTTCGACCTCGAAGTGAACGATCCGGTCCCATCCGACCTGTCGAACGGACTCGATCCGGCCACCGCGCAAGTGCTTACGCAACAGCATCGCGAAGCTCGACGGCGCTTCCGGGTTCGGGATGTCAAGCGACGTGAGATGAACCGTGGCCTCTCCGGGCGCGATGAGGATCCTCGGTGATCCCCTTCCGGAGACCCTGAGGACGAAGAGGTCACGTGCCGGTTGATACACGGTTCGGATTCCCGTGCCCTCGACCGCGACGAGGAGCTCCCCGAGAGCGGCAGCAATCGCCAATCCGTCCATGCAGCCTCCGGTTGAAGGCCTCCGAGGCCCTCCCTATAATCCACGATTGTAACGCCGGCGTAGCTCAGTGGTAGAGCAATGGTTTCGTAAACCATCGGTCGGAGGTTCGACTCCTCTCGCCGGCTCTTGTCTTGGGATCGCACGTTCGTGCGGTCTTCCGATGGATCGATCCCCTCGGTATCATCCCGCGTCCCCCCACGGATCCCTGCGGGATCGCGGTCCCACGGTCACCCACGTGCTCCGTCCTGTCCGTCTCCCTCTGCGATCCTGCGGGACAGACGTCTTCTGTCAATCGGCCACGCGACGCGCCGGAACCCCCACGAAAGCGGCTAGGATTGGACGATTCCGCCGCGAGCCGGCAAAGGGGTGAGAGAGAGTGAATGATCTGGGGAAAGTGGCGGTCCTTGCCGCCATCATGGGCGCCATCCTTCTGGTGGGACTGCTCATGGCACCGACCGACCGGACTCCCGATGTCGAGGAGCCCGTGGCGATCGTGTCGGAGGCACCACCTGAGGTGATCGTCGTTCAGGAAGAGACGCTTGAACTCCTCGATCCGGTCTATTCGGAGAAGGCCGTCTACCAGGATGGAACGATCCGGATCGCGTTCGACGCGTCCTACGTCGAAGCCGGACTCGAGAGTCGTCTCCCGTTCTGGCTGCACAACGTGTCCGGAGACGTCATCAACGTGCTCTGGGAGCGATGCTCGCTCCAGCTTCCGAACGGGAACACCGTCAGCGTGCTGAGCGAGGAGAGCCTGATCCACTTCGGAACGCCGGGGAGCACGATCTCGATCGCTCCCTCGGGGGACCTTTTCGACGCCGTCATCCCCGTCTCGGAGCTTGGCTGGGACGAGGACGGCGCGTGGTCGGTCACCACCGGCGTCCTCGACGCCGGCACGTTCACGCTCGTTCTGGCGATCGAACGGGGCGAGACCCGTCCGCGGGCGCAGATCGGGCATCGGGTCCTCTGGGGACTCGACAACGAGGACTGCGAACCGGACCGCATTGTGGGACATGTCGTCGCATCGGACTGCGACGGAAGGTCGATCGTCTACTACACGTTCCGCTTCGTCGTTCGCTAGTCCGCGGACTGGCGGAAGAGAAGACACAAGAAAGGGATGGATTCCGGGAGGTCCTCGATAGGACCTCCCTTCTCTCTGCGTCTCCCATTCGATTTGCCGAGAACGCAGCGTTTGTTGTAGGCTACGTTCTCGCTCGCTGACCACGAGCCGAGGGGAGGTGATTGAAGTGGTCCGAAAGAGCGAAGTCACAACGCTGTCGATCTACATCCCGAAGAGTAAGCTGGAGCGCAAACCGATCGAAAGGCTTGAGCGCCTCGCGAAACGCGTCGACCGCTCCATCAACTACCTCGTCGTCGAAGCCATCCTCCAGTACCTCGACCGCGAAGAACGCAGGAAGAAGTAGTCAGGAACCCTGAAACGGTCTGAGGCCGCGCGCTGGCGGTCGAAGACCGAAGACGTCGGGGCCCCTCCGTACGTCTCGGCGTCCGTACACAGCGCCAGGGACGAGGCTACGCCCTGCCATCGGGGCACGAAAGTCGCCGCGATGTCGGGTGCGTAGCCATCCGCCCCGATCTTGGCGGCAACGCCCCAACTCCCCAATCACTGAGATCTGGACGCAACGCACCAGCCCGGAGTCCCCGCGCGTTGCCCGGGGACTCCGCCTGTCCTACGCGTCCCTACCTGTGCAGGTTGCGCGCCGCGATGACGGCGTACCCATCCTTCGTCAGCGCATCGGCCGTAACGTTGACCGCGTCGTGCTTGTCGAGGTAGTTGCGCTCGAGCGCTCCGAGGAGTCCCCGGGCCTCCAGCTCCGCCTTCGGCTGGAAGTAGTCGAGGATGTCGGAAGGGTGCTCCCTCGTGGCTTCCGCCTCCTGCTTGCCCCCCTCGTGCTTCGCCGAGATGTTCGCCACCTTCCCAGCGAGCGCGACCAGCTCCTCGGTTCGATCGTAGGGCTGGATGACGATGGACTTCTGCGTCTCGGTGATGTGGTGCTCGAATCGGACGACATCCTCCAAGCCGAGCGCGCGCCGAACCTCGGCGCCCTTCTCGATCGTTGTGTTGTCGACGGAGTTCGCCCAGTTGAAGCCGATCAGCGAGGTCGTCCCGTCGTTCCGCGAGAAGAGCTTCGCGCCGAGAAGCGTCCACAGCGCGGCGTACGGGTTGTCGTTTCCCATGTAGACCGAGATCTTGAACTCGATGTCAATCCCCAGCTTGTGAAGAAGGTACCCGAGAAGAACCGTCCCGGGGTTGATGTTCAGGACCTGGCGAATCCCGTACTCGGTGTAGTACCCGAGAAACTCGTCGACCCACTTCAGTGCGTGACCGTTCGGCTGGCCGACACCGCCGAAGTAGCCGGTGATCGTCTCCGGTCCTCCAAGGTGGATGTTCGATCCGTCGGTCCCCTTCGTGTCGAGCGTCTCGACGTAGCTCGCTCCGACGATCTGCATCGCCGCGGCAACAGCGAGCGTGTCTCCATTGTCGACGACCTGCTCCGCCATGCTGCGAACTCGAATGTAGCGCCCCGGCATCAGCTCGCCCCTGTCAATCGCCTGCTTCGCCTCGGCGATCAACCACGGGAAGTACTGGAGCGCGCTGATCTCCAGCGTCACGGCCTTCGCCTCATCGAAGGGGAGCGAAGAGACGGCGTCCCTCACAACTCCGCGCCGGTACGCGTCTATCGTGACGAACGCTCCCGCGTCCCGCTGCTCGGTCAACCACTCCACGTCGGCGAAGTACGGAGAGCCGGTTTCCCGGAGCCGTTCGAGGAGATTCGGCAGCTTCCTCGCTTCGTCCGCCTTCCGATTGATCTCCTCAGGCCCCCCGTGCTTCTCGACAACCTCGAGCAGCTCGTTGACGACGCCGGAGCCGGGGTCGAGGAGGAGATCGTTGACCGCTTTCAGCGCATCGCCGTCGATCGCCAGCCGTTGCCGTAGGTCTCCCATTCCGTCCTCCTTGTCGAGCCTATTCGTACTCCCGCGTGAGCGCGTCGAAACCTCCCGCTTCGGCCTTGAGCATGTGGTAGCAGTGCTCGTCGGCCGGGAAGGATCCCGCCTTGACGTCGCCGACGTAGGCACGCATCGCCTCGGTGACGACTTCCGCAACGTTGCAGTACTTCTTCACGAACTTCGGCGTGAACGCTTGGAATTGCCCGATCAGGTCGGAGACGATCAGCAGCTGTCCATCGCACTCCGGACCGGCTCCGATGCTCAGAACCGGAATCGAGAGCTTCCGAGTAACGAACCCGGCCACCTCGGGGGGGACGGCCTCCAGGAGGATCAGCTGCGCGCCGGCCTCCTCGATCGCCAGGGCGTCTTCGATCAGCAGCCGCGCCGAGGCGACCGTCCGCCCCTGCGCCTTGTGGCCGCCGAGTTGCCCGGAGCTCTGAGGCGTGAGCCCGATGTGACCGCAGACGACGATCCCCGCGTCAAGGATGGCGCGAATCCGTGAGACGACGCGGACGCCGCCCTCGAGCTTCACCGCATCGACGCCGGCTTCCTTCAGAAAGCGCCCGGCGTTACGGGCCGCCTCCTCATCGCTCACTTGGTAGCTCATGAACGGCATGTCGCCCATCACGAATGTGTTCGGCGCAGCACGCCGCACCGCCTCGCAGTGGACGATGCACTGATCCATCGTTACCGGAACGGTCCCTTCGTACCCGTAGACGCACATCCCGAGCGAATCGCCCACGAGAAGCATGTCCATTCCGGCAGCCTCCGCGAAGGCCGCCGTCGGGTAGTCGTAGGCCGTCAGCCACGCGATCTTCTCTCCCTCGGCCTTCATCTTCTGGAGTGCGTGGATGCTGTGCTTCCGCTTCTCCCCCATTGTGGATCTCCTTCCGACAGATCGGTTGCGATCGTGCGGTCCGGACTCCCGGACCCACCGTCAGA
>Ga0180436_10004922_pt1 | contig 11915 bp, 14 predicted proteins | sample SS_ome_2_FD_132434 | JGI IMG/M metagenome (GOLD analysis project Ga0180436, IMG submission 132434) | Hypersaline lake sediment archaeal communities from the Salton Sea, California, USA - SS_3_S_2 metaG | ecosystem: Environmental > Aquatic > Non-marine Saline and Alkaline > Hypersaline >...
CCCATGTTGAACGCGTGAACCTTGCGGTTATAGGGTTCCCAGGGATCGCGTTCGGGATCTGTCAGGGCGACCTGCTGACTCGAGCAGGCTGTGAGCAAGGCAAGGAGCAACAGGGCGGCCGGGAGCCGGGTCGAAACGCGCAGGGTCATGCTTCCTTTTCCGTCAGGTCCAGCAGCTTGATCGCCCCGTTCAGCCGGGCCAGACGCAGCAGGTTCCGGGGTACGCCGCGCATCTCGATTCTGCGGTGGCTGTCGCGGTTGCCGGCCTGCCATTCGAGCAGCAGTGCGAGGCCGGCGCTGTCCACGGACGTTACGCCTGAAAGATCGATGCGGGTCAGCGTCCCCGCGCGATGTTCGCTCATCTGGTGATAAAGACGCGCGCAGGTATCGAAAGTCAACGGGCCGTGCAGCCGAACCCGGCCGTTCGCATTGATTTCCATGCGGCTTTGCTGCAGGTCTTCACGGCCGCGGCTTCCCTGGGGCATCAGTTTTCCAGCGAGAGTTGGCCCGATTCGATATCCTCGCTTACCTGGTCGATGCCGACCTCGGTGACGCGCGGACCGATCTGGTTGCGGTAGGTCATGACATAGGAAATACCCTCGACGGTGACATCAAAGGCTTTCCAGCCCGTTTCCGTTTTCCTGAAGGCAAAATCGACCGGCGTGAACGTGCCGGTTTCGCTGTAAACTCGCGTGCGAACGCGCGTCATCCGCTCGCTGTTCTCTCCTTTCAGCGGCAGCACTTCGAACTGCCCGCCGTCGCGAAACTCGAGCAATCCATCTGCGTAGCGGTCCAGCAGCACGTTGCTGATTGCGGCGGCGAAACGGTCGACCTGTTCCGGGTTGGCGCCGCGCCCGGCGCGGCCCAGGATAAGCCGCGCCGAGTACCCGGTGTCGATCAGGGGCAGCATGTCGCGGTTCACGAGTTGCTTGAGGAGTTCCGGGTTTTCTTCGAATTCCGCACGCCGTTCGTTGACGGTTGCGCGAAGGGTCTCCGTTGTCTCCAGTATGATCTGGTCCGGTTCCCGCGGATCGACCGCGGGGTCAGCGCACAAAGCGGCGCCGGGCAGGGTCAGCAGCAGCAAGGTCAGCAGTTTTTTCATTCTGTTCCGTCTTCCGAGCCGGCGGAAAATATGAATTTACCAATTACCTGTTCGAGAACGAAGGCCGATTGGGTAATGAACATTTCGTCTCCGTCCTGCAATACGTCCGGGGCTCCGCCGGGTTCGAGCCCCAGGTAGCGGTCTCCGAGCACACCCGAAGTGAGGATCGCCGCGCCCGTGTCCGATGGTATTTCATTGTAACGGGTCGCAATACTCATCGAGACCACCGCCTCGAATGAGACCGGGTCGAGGGTAATAGATTCAACTTTGCCGATGGTCACGCCGCCGATCTTCACCGGTGACCCGGGGCGCAGGTCGGCGACGTCCTGGAAGCGGGCGGAAAGCGTGTAGGTGTCGTCGCCGATGTCCTGCCCGAAATCGGTGGCCGCGGTCGCCAGCCACACCAGGGCGGCGATGCCGATCAGCAGGAACACCCCGGATGCAAGTTCGACCTTGTAGTTGGCGCGCATGTTGGTTACCTCAGGTCAGGAACGATGTGATGATGAAATCGAAAATCAGGATCAGCACGGAGCTGAGCACGACGGTGTTCGTCGTGGCCGTACCCACGCCCGCGCCGGTCGGCTTGGAGTCGTAACCGAAGTAGACCGCGACCAGGCTGACGGTGCCGCCGAACACGAAGCTCTTCAGAACGCCCTGCATCAGGTCCTGGTGGAAATGAACGCTGGTCTGCAGCTTGCTCCAGAATATGCCCGTATCCAGCCCCATTACGCCGATCGAAAAAATGACGCTGCCGAGGATGGCCATCGCGCTGAAGATCGCGGTGAGCAGGGGAACGGAAATCACGCCGGCTACAAACCGCGGAAGCGCGATGCGGTGCACGGGGTCGATAGCCATCAGGTGCATGGCTTCGATCTGGTTGGTGGCCTTCATGAGCCCGATCTCGGCGGTGATCGACGTGCCCGCGCGGCCGGCGAACAACAGGGCCGTCAGTACCGGTCCGAGTTCGCGAAAAATGGATTTGCCGACCAACAGGCCGACCTGGTCCTGGGCTCCGAACTGTTCGAGGGAATTGACCGCCTGCAGTGAAAGCACCATGCCCACGAAGAATCCGCAGATCATGATGATAACCAGGGATCGTGCGCCCACCAGGTAAATTTGCTGCAGCACCGACCGCCACTGCGAACCTTCCAGGCGCAGGCCCGTGAGCATGAGGAAGAAAAACAGCAGGCAGCGGCCGGCTTCCCAAAAGGGCTTGACGATATTCCGGAACGGGGTCGCAGGAGTGTCCATTTCAGTCCAGCAGGCCCCATTGTCCTTCGGACAGCTTGTAATTGAACGGAATCGGGCCGTCGACCTTGCCGTTCATGAACTGGTTGACGTTGGGCTCGTGACTGTCGCACAACGCCTGCGGCGTTCCTTCTCCGGCGATTTTTCCCTCGGAGAGGATGTAGCAGTAATCAGCGAGCTTTCGCATTTCGCCGACATCGTGGGTCACGACCAGGCTGGTCATGTCCAGTGCGTCGTTCGTTTCCCGCATCAGCGTGCGAATCGTGGATACCGCAATCGGGTCGAGCCCGTTCATCGGCTCGTCATAGAGCATGAGGCAGGGATCCATCACCACGGCCCGGGCGAATGCAACGCGCCGCGCCATGCCGCCCGACAGTTCGTGCGGCATCAGGTCCTCGGTACCGCCAAGACCGACGGCGTTGAGCTTGCTCATGACGAGTCGGCGGATCAGCGCCTCGGGCAGGTTCGAATGTTCCCTTACCGGGGTGGCGATGTTTTCAAAAACCGTCAGATCAGTGAACAGCGCCCCGTCCTGCAGAAGAACGCCGATATGCCGTCGAAAGCTTTGCAGTTCCCGCGAAGACATCTCGGAAATGCGGTGGCCGTTGACCTCCACGCTGCCTTCGTCCGGCCGCAGCCGACCGCAGATCAGCTGCAGAATGGTCGTTTTACCGACGCCGCTGAGGCCCATGAATGCCACGATGGAGCCGCGATTGACATCGATGCTGACGCCGTCGAGGATCGTGCGGCGGTTGCGCCGAAACACCAGGTCGCGCATGCGCACGACGGGTGGTTCCGGAACGATTGGGTTAACGGCTTCGCTTTCCATTTCATACTGTGACCTGAGGTGACGGACAATTGTATTACGAAATTGCCCGGGTCGCAGTGAGCGCGGGAAAAGTGGAGATTTTCAGGGCATAAAAAAAGAGAGGAGGCTTGCGCCTCCTCTCCGGTGTAGAAGTATCGGAACTCCGCTTACGAAAGACTGCAGATCTTCCTAGGCCTTTCCAACTCAGTCCGTTCTCCGATCCTCTGCCTTCGGTTCCCGGCCGCGGGCCTTCTACTCCCGCCTTATTTATCGACGTCTTTTGACTCTCCGGTTCGACCGGCTTGCGCCCGTCTTGCCGTCGGCTTCCTGGCTTGCGCCGTTCCGCCTCTCCGGATTCTTCCGGCTTGCGCCTTCCCAATCCGACGGACCTTTCCGTTGCCGAAGCTCTTTCCAGGTCCTGACCTTCTCCAGCCGAAGCTGCTTCCGGTCACTCGGCGTTCCACTGCTTACGCTGCTTCCCGCCTCCGAGTCCTGTGAGGCTTGCGCCTCCTGGCGTCTATCTCAAGGGACCGCGTGTCCCTCTCGAGTCGCCCTCTTGTTGGTACGACCGGGGGTCTTGCAGGGCCCGGTCCGGGCGACGCACTCAGTACCACGTGAGCGCTTTGTCCTTTGTTCGAAACCTTGCCTTCTGCCTTCCGGCGGGTCGGCCGTCAAGCCGGCGGGTTTCTCTCAAGGGACGTTCAGGTTACCTCTCCGGGATTCGTGATGTCAAACCGATTATTTGCAATTTAGATACTGGATTTAACGACCGGGATGACATGAATTCTGCAAGTGGCTGAATCGAAATAGAACTGTAATATTTACGCGTCGGGATATTTGCGATAAAGCGAATGAGTTCATTTTCGGGACGAATTTTTTCGCGGTTTTTTGCGCCGACGAACGGTCAGAATCGAACACCTGCGGTGATGGTCAGTGCCGCTAAACCGCCGAGGTTCGCCTCCGAGAAAAACATTTTGTAGCGGTACCCGATCGCCGGGATGATGGCCGGCGCGATACCCAGCCCATTCAGTGGAATCTTGTCCTCGTAAGGTTCGTCATAACCGTTGAGCAGTCCGCCCGTCAGTTTGAAGTACCAGTGCTCGGACTGCCTGATCTGCCAGGTTCTGCCCACGAAGACGTACTGGCAGTCCTGGAAAAAGGAATTTTCAAAGACCGCGATGCCGGCGAGCCAGCCGTTGTTGAAGTAGGCCTCCGCGCCGATCAGGTTCTGATCGTTGTTGTGGTAATCCTCGGGGTCGCGGTGCCAGGTGTAGAGGGACGTCTGGATGGTCCACTCGTCGACGCCCCACGGATTCGGGTCTCCCGGGTCGGCCAGGGCGGAGTTGCAGAGCGGCAGAAACGCCAGGAGGTGTATGAGAATTCGTTTGATCATCGGTTTCCGTCGTTTTTTCAGTTTGATTTTCTCAGCACAGAACAATGGAGCCTGATTATGAAAACAAAAAGACACGTCGCTAGTCGCCGGGCAGCCGCAGGCTCGCCCGCAGGCCGCCGTGTGCGCTTTTCTCCAGGCTGAGCCTGCCGCGGTAGAGTTCCACCAGGTCCTGCACGATGCTCAATCCAAGGCCGTGGCCTTCCATCGACTCGTCCAGTCGCTGGCCGCGCTGCAGCACCAGCTCTTTCTTGTCGTCAGGAATGCCGGGGCCGTCGTCCTCCACGTAAATCATGCTGTGGCCGTTTTCGGAGGTGCAGTGCACGCAGACCTTTTCCTTGGCCCACTTGCATGCATTGTCCATCAGGTTGCCAAGCATTTCCTCGAGATCCTGAGTTTCGCAGCGCACCGAGCAATTGCCGACACCCGAAAGGTCGAAATCCAGGTTTTTATCCTGGTGTATTCGTTTCATGGCGAATTCGAGGTCTTCCGCGACCGGCCGCACCCGGGCCCTGGACCCCAGCACGTTTGTGGTTCCGAAGGCGCGTGCCCTTGAAAGGTGATGTTCGATGCTGGAAGCGATATCCGAGGTTTGCTGAAGAATCAGTGAGCCCTGCGGTGTGCCCATGCCGCGCGCTTCGTTGTTGATGACCGTCAGCGGGTTCTTGACCGAATGGGCAAGGTCGCCGAGCTGGTTGCGAGCCCGCCGCAGCAAAACCGAATTATGGTCCAGCAGGTGATTCAGCTCATCGACCAGCGGCTGCAGGCCGTGGGGGAAGCGGCCGTCGAGCTGATCTTTCTTGCCCTGGTGGATGTCGCTGATCCCCTCGCTGATCTGCGTGATCGGCCGCAACGCGAGACGGATCTGCAGCATCACGGCAAACAGCAGTCCGATGGCGAGCACCGCGAAGGCGACCGCCATGTGTTCGGCGACATCGCTTACGTCGTCCCTGACTCCGAGCATCGGGGCCGACGAGATCAGCAGCAGCTGTTCACCGGGGATGCCGGAGGGGACCTGCATTATCTTCACGCGCAGCGGCTGGCCGTGCGGGCCATAGATCACCTGCGGTACATCGTGTTCCGGCTGCTGCAGTTCCGAGACATCGAGCCGCGCGCCTGCCAGTGAGGGCGAGTTGGCCAGCACCCGCCCGCGGTGGCGGATTTCCCAGTACCAGCCGGAGTGCTCGACGTGATAGCGCGGATCGCTCGGCGGGTAAGCCAGGTTCAATTCTCCCTCCGGCGTCAGGCTGGCGGCGCCGACCATCTCTTCCATGTGCATCATCACGTGCGCGTCGAAGTGGCTGATGATGTGGTCCTTGTAGAACTTGATCAGCACCACGCCGGTGCCGACCAGCGCCATGACAATCCAGATTCCGGACAGCAGGACGATCCGGTGGGTCAGTGACCGGGTTTTACTGGTCATCATCGAGAACGACAAGCTGGTAGCCGAGCCCTCGACGTGTCTTGATCAGGTCCGGGCACAACTTGTTGCGCAGGTGATTGATCAGTACCTCGATCACGTTCGAGTCGCGCTCGACGACCTGCTCGTAGATGTGTTCGCTGAGTTCGGACTTGGAAACGACCTTGCCCTCGTTTTGCATCATGTACTGAAGCGCGCGGTACTCTTGGGCGGTCAGGCTGACCGGGTTGCCATTCATCGTCACGCGTGCAGAAGACGAGTCGAGTTCGACCGGACCCGATTTCAGGATCGGGCTGGAGTGCCCGGTTGCGCGCCGGAGCAGGGCTTCCATGCGGGCCAGCAGTTCCTCCATTTCAAAGGGCTTGGCCAGGTAATCGTCGGCGCCGGCGCGCAGACCGGCGACTTTTTCCCGCCAGGTATCCCGGCTGGTCAGGATCAGGACCGGCACATGGTTTCCGCCATGGCGCCAGCGCTGCAGCACGGTAAGCCCGTCGAGTTTCGGCAGGCCCAGGTCGAGTACGACGGCGTCATAGGTTTCGGTATCGCCCATGAACCAGCCGCGCTCGCCGTCCATCGCGACGTCGACGACGAACAGTTCCCGTTCCATCGTGTCTTTCAGTTGGCGTGCGACTTCGGGGTTGTCCTCGACGACCAGTATTCTCATTGTTGCGGCGCCTCCTGGGACGCGTCAAAGATGCCCGGTGATCACAGTTGAACGGTGACTTTCTGGTAAAGCCCGCCGAAACAAAACTCGGATTCGATTTGTTCCGCCGTGACCTCTGCAGGGAAGAAAGCAGGCAATTCCTCGCGCCAGAGATCCATTGCAAAGGGTTCGAGCCAGGCCAGGATCGGTTTCATCACGTAGCGCATGGGATTGCTTTTTTTCGGTCCGTGGTAATCCACGAACACGATGCGCCCGCCCGGCCTCGTCACGCGCACGGCTTCCGCAATAGTCTTCCGGCGCGCTTCCTCGGGTTGTTCGTGAAGCAGAAAAAACACGATGGTTTCGTCGAAACTGCCTGGCGGGAGCGACATGGCAGTCGAATCCTGGTGATGGAACTCCACGTTGCCGTTGCCGGCCAGTTTTTCCCGTGCGTTTTCGATCTGGATCGGCGCAACATCGACGATGTCCAGGCGCGAACCGGTTTTGTCCAGGTGTTGAGCGAGCCGGTTCGAGAATTTGCCATAGACGCACGCGACCTGGAGCACGCGACTGCCCTGCGTCAGTTCGAGGTCATCGAGCACAGAGCGCGTCAGGCGCTTCATGTTGCCCCACAGGATCAGGTTCACCACCCATTCGCGCTCAAAAAATTTCAGCGTCTTCGGGTGCAGGTAAGCCCACCAGTAGGTCTCCTGCAGGTAATCCGGGATTTTCGGAGGAGTTGGCACAGGTGCAAGCAGCGGCTTCGGGTTTGCCGAGCCGTCATGCTGCACCTGTTCGTATGTCTCTGTCAGCGCGCCTGTATCGTCGTTCATCTCAACCTATATGGCATACACGTACCATGCCGTCAAAACCGTGCCCAACGCGGCGATTGGGTAGACGACCATGGCAACAAATTTGTCTTTTCGAACCCCGAAGTCGTGAAATACGACCCTGAGGCGGTGTGCAGAATGCCATAAAGCGAATGAAATTACTAAAAACAGGGCGATTTTCCCGAACCAACCCGAAACGAAGGCGCTGAAATTGTTGTACTGCAGGCCATCCGGAACCTGGCCGATGGCGACCAGGAGGAACAGGGCGATCAACGCGGGAAACAGGAAGGCGGCAACCGTGCCGCCCACGGCGAAAAGCCCCCAAACGACAGATTTTTTAGCGATTGCCATATCAGAATACCTTTGCAAGCCAGAAAATGATCGCGGTGACCACGATCCACGCGACGTAGTGGGCGACGATGATGTAGCCGTCCGCCAGTTTTTGCTCACCGAGCTGCAGCGGCATGGCCTTGGGCGCCAGCTTGAACCAGTCAAAGGTCATGTAAACCAGGTAGTAAACCAGGGCGAGCGCGTGAACGGTGATCCAGAACCCGTTCTGCTGCGATTCCAGGAAGGACGTCCAGGCTTCGGGCGATCCTTCGGCCAGGATGGCCAAGGCGCAGATGGCGAAAAAGCTGTAGAAGCCGACCAGCAAGCAAGTCACCTCGCGCAGCATGTACTTCCTGTAGCGCCCGTTGCGCATGTACCAGGTGGTCTTGGACACGGGCCGTTCATAGGGTTTGCGGCTCATGATTTACCTCCGGGCAGTTTCTGCAGCCAGAACTCCTTGGCGCCGTCCAGCTTCATTTGCTGCAGCGCCGCGGCCGGGTCCACGCTTTTCGGGCAAACTTCCGAGCAGGCGCCGACGAAGGAGCAGTTCCACACGCCGTCGTGGTCGGCCAGGATGTCGAGGCGCTCGGATTTGCCCTGGTCGCGCGAGTCGATGTTGTAGCGGTGCGCTAGCGCCAGCACGGCCGGGCCGATGAAATCCTTGTCCAGTGCGTACTGCGGGCAGGCCGCATAGCAGCACATGCAGTTCACGCACATCGTGTATTGCTTGAATTTATAGAGCGCGCTGCGCGGCTGGACGTACTCCTTGCCTTCCGGCGGCGGGTCCTTGCGCACGATGTAGGGTTTTGCGCGCTGGAATTTTTCCATCACGTCGTCCAGGACCACCACCAGGTCGCGTTCGATCGGGAAATTTTCCAGCGGTTCGATGCGGACCTTGTCCGGCAGGTCGCGCACGAAGGTCTTGCAGGTCAGCACCGGTTCGCCGTTCACCATCATGCCGCAGCTGCCGCATACCATCATGTGGCAGGACCAGCGGTAGGCCAGGGTGGTATCCAGTTCTTCCTTGATGAAATTGAGGGCGTCCAGGATCGCCCAGTCCTCGTGGCATTCGACGCGATAGGACTGGAAGTGCGGTTCGCTGTCCTGTTCAGGATCGTAGCGCAGCACTTCGATTTCGAGTTCGCGGGTGTTCATTCTTTTTTTCCTCCCGAATAGTCGCGTACGCCGGGCTGTGAACGGGTGATCGTAACGTCCAGCCATTCGATGCGGGGACGACCGTCATCCTGCCGGTAGGCGAGGGAGTGTTTCAGGAAGTTCACATCGTCCCGCTCGGTGTAGTCGAGCCGCTGGTGCGCGCCGCGGGATTCGCGCCGTTCCAGCGACGCCTCGGTCACCGTTTCGGAGACGTCCAGCAGGTTGCGCAGCTCCAGCGCCTGTTGCAGGTCCGTGTTGAAAACGTTGCTCTTGTCATTGACCTCGATGTTTTTGTAGCGCTGGCGCAGTTCCGCGATTTTCTCGCAGGATGCGAGCGAGCCTTCTTCGTCCCGGTAAATGCCGGCGCCCTCTTCGAGGGTGTCCCTCAGTTCGCGCCGAATGGCGGCGATCGATTCGTCCCCCCCGGACTGTTGCAGCAGTTCACGGATGGAGGTCACGACCCGATCGGCCTGCGCGGCAATGGCCGGATCTTCGCTGCTGCGCCCCGTTTCCTTCGCGTAGGCCATGGCGCGGTCCGCGGAGCGCTTGCCGGATACCAGCAGGTCGGTCAGGGAGTTCGAGCCCAGGCGGTTCGCGCCGTGCAGCCCGGAGCAGGAGCATTCGCCGATGGCGAACAGTCCCGGCATCGGGGTTTCGCCGTTGATGTTGCTGTCGATGCCGCCCATCATGAAGTGAATCACGGGACGCACCGGTACCGGTTCCTTGACCGGGTCATGTCCGACATAGGATGAAGCCAGTTCCCGCACCAGCGGCAGGCGTTCGTTGATTTTCTTCTCGCCCAGGTGCCGCATGTCGAGCAGCACACAGTGGCCCCACGGCGTTTCAACCGTGTTGCCTTTCTTGTGTTCGTGCCAGAAGGCCTGGCTCAGGCGGTCACGCGGGCCGAGTTCCATGGTTTTCAGTTCGGGCTGCCCTATCGGGGTTTCCGGGCCCATTCCGTAATCCTGCAGGTAACGGTAGCCGTCCTTGTTGACCAGGATGCCGCCTTCGCCCCGGCAGCCCTCGGTGAGCAGGATGCCCGTACCCGGCAGGCCGGTCGGATGGTACTGAACGAACTCCATGTCCTTGAGCGGGACGCCGGCGCGGTAAGCCATGGCCATGCCGTCGCCGGTCTTGACGGCGCCGTTGGTAGTAAACGGAAACACCTGGCCGCCGCCGCCCGAGGCCATGATGACCGCGGGCGCGTGGAATGAGAAGAAGCGGCCGCTGCGCATTTCCATTGCGACGACGCCGCGGCATTTGCCATCCTTGTGCAGCAGTTCCAGCGCGAAGTACTCGTCAAAGCGCCTGATGGAAGAAAACTGCAGCGAGGTCTGGAACAGCGTATGCAGAATGTGGAAGCCGCTCTTGTCGGCGGCGTACCAGGTGCGCGGCTTTTTCATGCCGCCGAACGGCCGCACCGCCACGGACCCGTCGTCCGCGCGGCTCCAGGGGCAGCCCCAGTGTTCCAGTTGCACCAGTTCCCGCGGAGCCTGGCTGACGAAATGCTCGACGACCTCCTGGTCGCATAGCCAGTCGCCGCCGCTGACGGTGTCGTTGAAATGCAATTCCAGGGAGTCGTCCGCGCCCTTGACGCCGGCCGCGCCGCCCTCGGCGGCGCAGGTATGGCTGCGCATGGGATAGACCTTGGAAACGAGCGCGATCTCGAGCGAGGGGTCTGCCTCCGCGATGGCGATCGCGGCCCTCAGGCCGGCGCCTCCCGCACCGATGATGACGACATCCGCGTGAATGTTTTCCATGAGAACTCCGTTAGGGGCGGCGGCATCGTGGCCGGCGCCTGTTTGTTGTTTTAGCTAGTTGTTCTTTGCGCCCTGGGCAATCCACTGCTTGATCAGTGCGATGTCTCTCGAGGCGACAGGCTCCATTTTGCCGTGCGGCATGCTGATCGATGGGTCGGCCCGACCTTCCATCAGGACCACCAGGTTGCTGCCCAATTCATCTCCCGGAACGATCATTGCGCCGCCCTCGGTGCCTTTCATCAGGTCGGCATAGCTGACCATGCTGAGCCCGCTGGCTTCGTAACCGGTGCCCCCGGGCTGGTGGCAGGACAGGCAGTTCTGTTCGAGAACCGGCTTCACATCGCTGGCAAAGCTGATCTCGGGCTCGCCGCTGCAAGCCGTGAGCAGGCCCGCAGCCAGCAGAGGGGTAATAAACGTGATTGCTAGTGCCTTGTTCGTCATTGGGTTTTTCTCCCTGAACCGACGGTTGTTAAAAACTACGATGCTGCGCCATATTCATTGATGATGCACGTCAAGTAAATGAAAATCCCCGTGGGCGCTGCAGCGTGACGGGTTAGAATTTCGCATCGATCGTTTCAGGCCAGGAGTTTTTTGAATGAGAGTAGCTATTGCAGGGGCGGGCATTTCAGGTTTGGCTACGGCATTTGCCGTGCTTGAACAGCAACCTGGCGTCGAAATAAGGATTTTCGAGGCTTCCGGCCGGCCCGGCGGCAAGGTTTTCACGGAAAAAACGCCCGCAGGCTACCTTTGCGAATGGGGTGTCAACGGATTCCTGGACAAAAGCCCGCCGACCCTCGAACTGGCGCGCAAGCTGGGCCTCGAGGTGATGCCGGCTGACCTCTCGGCCAAGCGCCGTTTCGTTTTCAGCGAGGGGGCCCTGCACAAACTGCCCGAGAAGCCGCCCGAGTTTTTTACCTCTAAACTGCTCAGCCCGGGGGCTCGGCTGCGCGTCGTGGGAGAAGTGTTCTCTGCGCGGGCGAAGCAATCCGATGAGACGCTGGCCGAGTTCGGCACGCGCCACCTGGGCCGGGAAGCGTTCGAGAAGCTGATCGACCCGATGGCGTCGGGCGTGTTTGCCGGCGATGCGACGAAGATGAGCCTGAAAAGCTGTTTTCCGCGCATGAAGGAACTGGAGGACGAGCACGGCAGTCTGATTCGCGCACTGATCAGCCTGCAGAAAAAAGCCCGCAAGGCGGGCAGCAAGGACCGGCCCGGTCCTGCCCCCGGCGG
>Ga0180436_10004923_pt1 | contig 11913 bp, 10 predicted proteins | sample SS_ome_2_FD_132434 | JGI IMG/M metagenome (GOLD analysis project Ga0180436, IMG submission 132434) | Hypersaline lake sediment archaeal communities from the Salton Sea, California, USA - SS_3_S_2 metaG | ecosystem: Environmental > Aquatic > Non-marine Saline and Alkaline > Hypersaline >...
ATGCCATTCTCCCTCTCTTGATCCATCTCAATTGGCTCGGATAGAACGTCCCGCGCTGACCGAACCCCGCCAGGCATAGGACGCATCAAGCCGCGGCGGCGTGCCGGGCCAAACTGGGGGACGCGGCGATGGCCCATCCGCTTGGTGCGGCGATCAAGCTGGGGTTGCTCCTCCTTGCACGTACTGGCCGGCGGGTGTAGGATGACGGCTCAGTGCCGGCCTGAAGCCGGATCGGTCCCTGACGACGGAGAGTCGCCGGGTCAACGTGAGACGGTCAACGTACGGGAGAGCGACAGGCAACGCTATGAGACAGATTCTGGAACGGTTCGGGCCGGTGGGGGCCTCCATCCTGATTATCGTCGTCATTGCTATCCTTCGTGAGCGTTCACGGGCGGCCGCTGCCATCACGGCCACGATGCCGCTGAACGTGACCCTGGCCCTCTGGCTGGTCTTTAGTGCCGACGGCACTACCCGGGAGGACGTAGTCGGATTCGTCAGATCGATGGCCTTTGGGGTCTTCGCCACGTTCTGCTGGCTCGTGGTGGTCTGGGCAGGGGCCAGGGCCGGATTGAGGTTGGGGTGGTTGCTCGTAGCGGGGTACGGCACCTGGGCGTTGCTCCTGGGCGTCGCGCTTCTGATTCAGTCTTTGACCGGAGGAGCGGCCATCTTCCCGTTCTAGACGTTGGGTGGCTGCTGCTTCACCAGGCGGGCAGCGCGGGGACGGACCCACGGGTCGACACTACCCTTGCCTGCATCCAGGACAGCAGCGAGCCCCATGCGACAGGGCCTTCTCCCACATCCAGCCGTGCGAGGCGATGATTGCGCTGCTGGGGCGCGACGGTATAATATTAAGGTACATCTCGGCGGGCGGGAGTTTCCCGCGCTGGACCTCTCCCAATTCGGCGGTGCGCGCCGGTTGACCGTCGGCCCAAGACACGAAGCGAGCCAGGGAGGGAGAGGATGCCACTGAGACCAGGCCAGATGGACCGGGTGCAGGCTTGGATGGAGGAGAAGGACATCGACACGGCGTGCCCGGCCTGCGGGAGCACGATCTGGGTGATGAGTGAGATCGTTGCGCGTCGAGTGTGAGAACGAGTGCGTGGGCCCGAGGCCGGGCTGCAGGTACCGGTGGTGCACATGATGTGCGACAAGTGTGGGTATGGGCGGCTCTTCTCGGCCGCGAAGATGGAGGTCTTGTAGGAGGAGTGGGAGGGACGTGTCGAACGGGCGATACGCCTTGGGTCTGGACGCATCGCTCCACTCCTGCTCGGCCGGTGCTGGATCTGCATCGGGCGCCAGTACCGGTTTTTCGGGGCAGACTATTGTCAGGCGTGCCGATTGTGCTATAATGATGCACAGTAATGGGGCGTGGCCAAGCGGTAAGGCACGGGATTTTGGATCCCGCGATCGTAGGTTCGAATCCTACCGCCCCATTCTCCCCTGTTGGTCGATCATCGAATCGTATCGAATGACGCGTCTGCCGGGCCGTGGCATGCCGCGGCCCTTTTTCTTTCCTTGGCCCGGCATGCTGAAGAAGCCTTCCGGGCTCTCCGCACGGGGGGCGTAGGTCGGGCTTCCCTCTGAGTTCCCGCGTTCGGTGTGGAGGGGGCAATCGTCCCGCCCATCGTGGGTTACAGCCTAGGAGGTCTATGTGCGCGTTGCTGTAGTGATTCTAGCGGCCGGCGAGGGCACCCGCATGAGGTCCGATCTACCGAAGGTGCTCCATCCGCTGGGCGGACGTCCCCTGGTGGTTCACGCCGTGGAGACGGCCCGTACGCTGTCCGATCAACCCCCAGTGCTCGTCGTCGGCCACGGCAGGGAGGCCGTCGAAGAGACCGTGGGCGAGGGTGTCACGACGGTTGAGCAGACCGAACAGCTCGGGACGGGGCACGCGGTGCTTCAAGCACGCGGGGTGCTGCGGGGCCGCGCGGACATGGTGTTGGTCTCCTACGCCGACATGCCGCTTCTCACGGCCGAGACGCTGGGCCGGCTTGTGCAGCGGCAGCGCGAGAATCGTGGGCCGATCACGATGCTCTCCCTGATCCAGGACAATCCTCGAGGTTTCGGCCGGGTGGTGCGCGACGAGGAAGGTGGCGTTGCCGCCATCGTCGAGGAGGCCGTGGCTACGCCGGAGGAGCTGGTCATCCGCGAGCTCAATGCTGGCGTCTACTGCTTCGACGGGCCTTGGCTCTGGGATCACATCGACCAGATTCCCCTCAGTCTGCCCAAGGAGGAGTACTACCTTACCGATCTGGTCGGGATGGCAGTCCAAGAGGGGCTGAAGGTAGAGGCAGTGGCAAGTCGAGATGCTGACGAACTGCTGGGCATCAACAACCGCGTGCATCTGTCGGAGGCCGAGCGGGTCCTGCGGAGGCGCATCAACGAACACTGGATGCTCTCGGGGGTGACGATGATCGATCCAGGCAACACGTACGTCGGCCCGGACGTCACGCTGGGACGAGACACGACCCTGTACCCCCAGACGCATCTGCGCGGCGAAACCACGGTCGGCGCGGGCTGTGTCATCGGCCCGAACACCGTGATCGAGGATTCCACGATCGGGGACGGTTGCAGGGTCACGTTGTCGGTGGTGGAGGAGGCGGTTATGGAGAGCGGCTCCGATGTCGGCCCCTTCGGCCATCTCCGGCGGGGAGCGCGGCTCTGCGAGGGGGCTCACGTGGGTAACTTTGGAGAACTCAAGCAGTCGACCCTTGGCCCTGGCGCCAAGATGGGCCATTTCAGTTACCTTGGTGACGCCCAGGTGGGGGCCGGTGCCAACGTCGGCGCAGGGACGATCACGTGCAACTATGACGGAACACGGAAGCACCCCACCGTTATCGAGGAGGGGGCGTTCATCGGCTCCGACACGATGCTTGTGGCCCCGGTGCGGGTAGGCAAGGGGGCCAAGACCGGAGCCGGCGCAGTGGTGACGCGGGACATCCCTCCCGGTGTCGTGGCCTACGGAGTTCCGGCTCGGGTGCATGGAAAGGACGAGGAGCGACGTGACGACGAAGCCTGACGTAGATAGACAAGCGCTGATCTCGGCTGCGGCCTCGGCTCGCGAGCGGGCCTACGCACCGTACTCAGGCTACCGGGTCGGGGCTGCCTTGCTGACCAGCGCGGGTCACATCTATGAGGGATGCAACGTGGAAAACGCCGTGTATCCCCTCTCGATGTGCGCGGAAAGGTCCGCCGTTTTCAACGCGGTGTGTGCCGGCGACGAGGATCTCGTTGCGGTGGCGGTCGTCACGGAGAATGGCGGAGCGCCGTGTGGCTCTTGCCGCCAGGTGCTGCGCGAGTTCGGGGATGGGATCCTCGTCCTCATCGGCGACAAAGAAGGGAACTGGCGCGAGACCACAGTCGCCGAACTGCTGCCCGATAGCTTCAGCGCCTCGGACCTCGGATCCGGGACCTGAAACGACAGACGCCGGCGCGTCGGGCATACGGACGAACCAGTAGCCCATATGCAGCGAAGGAGAAGCGTTCCATGACAGGATCAAGACCTAGCTGGGTCGTCGAGGGGATGAAGATCGAGCGGCCCAATCCGGCGCGGCTCTACGACTACCTCCTGGGGGGACACCACAACTTCGCCGCGGACCGCGCGGCGGCGGAGAAATTGCTGGAGCGCCTACCCCATCTGAAGGAGGAGGCCATCATTCAGCGCGCTTTTCTGCGGCGAGCGATCAACCTGTGCACCTCGGAGGGGATCGACCAGTTCCTGGATATTGGTTCAGGGCTGCCGACGGCAGGCAACGTTCACGACCTGGCGCGGTCGACGATCCCCGATGCCCGAGTGGTCTACGTGGACGTAGACCCGGTGGTCATCGCCCACAGCTCTGAGATGCTGAAGGATGATCCCGGAGCGACGATCATCGAGGGGGACGTACGGTATCCCAACACCATCCTCGAACACCCGGGAGTCCGCGACTTGATCGACTTCGAGAGGGCAGTCTCGCTGACGATGACGTCCCTGCTCCACTTCGTGGAGGATGATGACCTGGCCTATGGCGCCACGACGACCCTGATTGACGCACTGGCCCCGGGGAGCTACGTGACGATGAGTCACGGGATGCTTCAGAAGCACACCGAGGAGTTGATCTCCGAGGCCGCCGAGGACTACAGGGCTACAGCGAACACGAGGGCTCGCTGGCGTGAAGATATCGTCAGGTTCTTCGACGGCCTGGAGATCGTGGAGCCCGGACTGGTGCGGGCCCCGCAGTGGCGTCCGGAGGGCCCGGACGATCTGATGCTGGAGAACGTCGAGATCAGCAACGTCCTGGTTGGGGTAGGGCGCAAGGGATAGGCTAGCGAACCGGTACGGAGATGGGTCAGGTGGAAGAATCTGGGTTTGCCTGCCTGCCGCGGGTTTGTGGCGCAGGTCACGAGCAAGTGACCGGTCAGCGTAGGCTGACTGCTGATCAACGGAGGACCCACTAATCGCCCGATGCCCGACGTGACCTCACCCACGCAAGACTTGCGGTCGTTTTTCGAGGAGCGCGCCCCGCTTGTGGTCGATGCGTGGTATGATGCTGTGCAGCGGAGTGCTGTGGCGTTCCGCTCCCCCGAAGAACTCCGCGCAAGGCTCTCCGAGATCTGGGCGGAGGCCACCACGTTCCTGCTGCGCGAGGGGGGGACACCCCAACAGGCTGAGGCCATCGGCGCGTCCTTCATGGCCTTGCGCGTCCGCGCTGGGGCCGTGGGGCAGATTCCCATCGCACTGGTGTCGTCGCTCCACTACGACGTGCCCAGCCACCTGAAGGACGTCATTCGGGAGCGGGTGTCAACGCTGATGGTGGGGATCACGTCCGGGCTGTACCGGGAAGGAACGCAGACACTGCTCGATGAGCAGGAGGAGATCCGGGCGGCGTACGCCCGCTCCCTCCGCCTGGCGGAGGAGCGGTTGCGGGTCGTGAATGCCGGCATTGAGAGTTCGCTCAACGCTGTCGCACTGATCGACCTGGAAGGCATGATCACCTACGTGAATGGCGCGTTTCTCAAGATGTGGGGCTTGGAGAGCGATCATCAGGTGTTGGGTCACCACATCGCCGCGTTTGGCGAATGGGAGGGTGACATCGAGACGACCCTACGCCTGCTGGCTGAGCGAGGGGGGTGGATGGGCGAAGTTGTGGCCCTGCGGGCCGACGGTTCCCGGTTCGATGTGCAGGCCTCGGTGAGCGCGGTCGCAGACAATCTGGGCCAGCCCACACAGCTGATGACTTTCTTCGTCGATGTGACCCGCCGTAAGACGATCCAAGAGGCTCTGCGCCGCCGAGCGATCCAGGCGGCTTTTTTGAACAAGATTGGCGAGGAGATCGCTGGAGAGCGGACAGCTGATGAGGTCCTCGAACGCGCCGTGCAGCTGGCCAGCGAAACGTTCGGTTTCCACCGGGTCTCGGTGCTCCTACTCGACCCCCAGGCGGAAGCACTTGAGGTGGCCGCCACCACGCAGCACGGCACCCTGCGCGAATGCGCGCGATGCGGTCGGTCGGCGAGGGACGGCGTCACCGGATGGGTGGCACAACATAACCGGACGTTGGTGGTGGACGACGTCACCGCGGATCCGAGGTATTGGGAATGCCCGGCAGACCCCCAGGCGATGGGCTCGGAGTTGGCGGTGCCGATCAGCGGAGGTGATCACGTCATAGGCGTGCTCGACGTCCAGAGCCCGATGCGGGAGGCCTTTGGCAGCAGCGACCGCGTCGTGCTGGAGACCCTGGCTGATCAGATCGCCGTCGCCCTCGATAACGCGAAGCTGTATCAGACGCTGGAGGACGAGCTTGAGGAGCGCCGGAAGGTGGAGGAGGCCCTGCGGAAGAGCCTAAGGCGCATCGAGGCGGTGCACGAGATCGATCAGGCGATTCTGGGGGCGCGGTCGGCGGAGGAGATTGCCGAAAGTGTGGTTGACCGCCTGTACGAGTTGGTGCCATGCCAGCGAGCCAGCATTGACGTTTTCGACTGGGAGAATGACGAGATCCTGGTCCTGGCTGCCACTCAGACGACGGGGGAGGGGCAGGCAGCGCAAGGGACGCGTTTTCCCCTCACACTGCACGCCTGGTTCGCGGACTTCTGGGAACGGCGTGAGGCCGTGCTGGTCCCAGATGCGCGGGAGCTGCCACACGAATCGCCCCTGATCCGCCTACTGACGGGGGCGGGGATCAAGTCCTTCTTGACCGCTCCGATCGGGTTTCGGGATGAGCTGATGGGTATCCTTACCCTCGGATCGGATTGCATCGCTGGTTTCGAGGCCGAGGACAAGCCGATTGTGGCGGAGTTGGCCGACACAGTCAGCATTGCTATTCAGCAAGCGCGCCTGTTCGATTCGGTGAAGCAGCAGGGCGATCGGCTTCGTAGAGCGATCGCGCGCCTGGCCGAGGCCGAGGAGACGGAACGGCGCCGGGTCGTCCGCGAGCTCCACGATCAGGTAGGTCAGAATCTGACAGCGCTGGATCTGAACATCTCTCTGGTGCGGACGCACGTGGAGCGGCGGGGCATTGCGGATCTGACAAAACGGCTGGATGATTCTCTCGCCCTCGTGGCGCAGACGAACAAGAGAATCCGGGAGCTGATGAGCGACCTTCGTCCGCCCGTGCTGGACGATTACGGCCTTCTCTCAACCCTCCACTGGTACGGGGACCGCTTCACGTCGCGAACGAACATCGAGGTCGACGTGCAGGGGCGGGAGGAGGTCTCTGCTTGTCTCTCGGCCCAGGTCGAGAATGCCCTGTTCCGAATCTGCCAGGAGGCGCTCAACAACACGGCCAAGCATGCGCAAGCTGGTCTGGTGACAATAGGGCTCTCGTGCCGGAATGGGGTCATCCGACTGCGAATCAGCGACGATGGCGTGGGATTCGAGCATAGCAGCCATGGACAGTCTGGCTGGGGTCTGCTGACGATGCGGGAGCGAGCCGAATCCATCGGGGCGGCATGCCGGATCGAGCGGAATGCGGCCGGGGGTACGAGCGTGGTGGTGGACGTCTCGGCCCGACAGGAAGACCGGGGGGGGGCGGGCCGGAGCCAGCCGGCGGCCCGAGCTGACCGGTGACTGATGTCGACCCGCCAGAATTCAGACCTTGAGCGGGTGGACCTCTTCCATATCAAGAGGTCTGACGGCGACGATGCTCTCCGATGCGTCGCTTAGCACGACGACCCGCACCGATTGCAGCTCCGTAACCCCGGCATATCGCGCGGTGATCCGTGCTGCTAACGTCATCTCCTCCTCCGTTGGATGCCCGGTCACGAGCGTTGTCGGCCCCGGCACGTCGAGTGTCGTCATCAAGACGCCCTCCTCGTGCCTCTCACCCAGGTAGGCGTTTTCGTTCTCGTGGCGACCTACGATCAGCTTGCGACCGGATGGAAGGCGCAGATGACGTCCCAGCGACAGGAGGAAGGCCCGCTGGCTCGTCAAGGCTTCCGGCCCCTCGTGGCTGAGGAAATCCTCAAGACGCCGCGAGTAGTTCCTATCCACCAGGAAGCAACAACCGCCCGCAGGCTGCGGATAGTCGCTGATGCCGAATTCGCGGGCGAGCTCCATCTGCGGCTTGCGGCTCCTACCCTGGAAGGCGTAGAGTCGATCGCGGTCGACCCAGCCCCGTTTCTCCGGGATGGTGGGCTCCAGCAGTTTCGCCGAAAGGGGGCGCAGAAGGCGTCCCTCAAGGCCGCTCTCGCGCTCCACGACCGCGAGCGACGGTCGCATCTGGCTGTTCGGGCGTTGGCCCAGTACCTCCCCGGTGAAAATGAAGTCGTGGTCGTGCTCCTCCATCCACCGCCGGGCCTGACGCAGCAGGAAGATGCGACAGTCGACGCAGGGGTTCATCGCCGAGCCGTAGCCGTGCTGCGGGTCCAGGATGACCGGGATGTAGGCCTCGAGGGCGTCGATGGTCACCAGGTCCAGCCCCAGCGTCTCAGCGGCTTGCTGCGGAGCGGACGGCGTGCTCGGCTCACGGCCCGCCAGGCGGTTGCGGCGGGCGTAGGTAAGCCCGGTGCGCACGTGGATAGGTGTCACGTGGATGCCTTGCTCCAGCATTACGCGCGCCGCCAGGATGCTGTCCAACCCTCCAGAGAGCATACCCACAGCCTTGACCTGGCGCCCGTGTCGTCGTGTCTCACCCCTCATAGCGGAAGGGGAGGATACCACATGGGTGGGTGGACGTCAACTAGACATACTACGCGCCCCCTCCGGACAGAGACGGTCGCGGTGGCTGGGCAGCCGGTGACCAGGGGCGTCAGGGAGCACGTTCAATCCGCTTGAGCTCGGTACAGACGTCATAGGCCCATGCGTTACACTTGACACTTAATGGGGAGATGCCCATCCCGTATACTTGTCGCAATCCCGGCTTTGCCTTGGACCAGCGGGTATGGAACCTACACGACTCCTCATCATCGACGATCACGACGACGTGCGAGACGCCCTCAAGGGACGGCTTCATGCTGCTTCTGGCATTGAGGTGGTCGGGTGCACCGGGTGTTGGAGGGACGGACTGGCCGTTGCCCTTGAGCTCCGTCCCGATGTGGTCCTGCTCGAGACGAAACGGGCCGATGGGCAGGGTCTTGAGGCCCTGGCGTGCCTCACCGAGAAGTGCCCCGACACGAACGTGATGGTCCTGACTTCCTACGTGGACGGCGACGAACACGCGAGGGCTCGCTCCCGGGGCGCGGCGCGATATCTGCTCAAGGATATCGACACCGCACAGTTGACGCGCGCTATCCAGTCCTTCACCAGGACCTAGTTCCTCCGCTTCCCCTGGCGTACATCTCCTAACCAACCAGCCGGCCCAAGGCTGCTGATCTTCGTCCCCTTCGGGCGCTCCGGATGGACGACCCCGAAGCAATGGAGGTCTGGCCCCCGGTACCCTGCCAATCTTGCGTCTCTCCACCGGCATCAGGAGGACGGGCCCTCTCCTACGTCTTGGCGGCATCCTGCCGTTCTCCGTCGTTCTCCTTCCGTTAGCACGGATTTGAGGGCCGGCTCCCCTTTGCAGCCTGGATTGCACCTCTGCTACGCCGATGCTATCATGGTCGAGAAAGGAGGGAGGCGGCATGACCCAACGAACCAACGAGGAGTGGCTCTCCGTACTCACCAGACCGGGCCCCGGGCGAGACGACGCGCTGCGCGATCTTCGGGCCCGGCTCGTGCGCGGGCTGGGGTACGCGATGGTCGACCGACCGGACGTGACCGCGGCGCACATTGAGGGTTTCGTGCAGGAGGCCCTGGTGAAGATCCTCGACAATCTGGAGTCCTTTCGCGGCGACAGCCGCTTCACCACCTGGGCTCAGAAGATCGCTGTCCACCAGGCGTTCGACGAGCTGCGCCGGAAGCGCTGGGAGAACGTCTCGCTGGACGAGCTGATCGAGCAGTACGAGGGCGACTTCACCCCATCGGTGCTGGATGATCCCGATCCGTCGCCTGAACAGCGTGTCACCCAACGAACGATGCTGGAGACCGTCAGGCGCCTGATCAATGAGGAGCTGACCGAGCGGCAGCGTCGGGCGATGAGAGGGGTGGTCCTGGCCGGGATGTCCACGGCCGAGGTTGCCCGCCGCATGGACACCAACCGGAACGCCCTCTACAAGCTGATGCACGACGCGCGCCAACGGCTCAAGCAGCGTATGGAGGCCGAGGGCATCTCGCTGGAGGAGGCGCTGGCCGCCTTTGAGGAGGAGCGCAGGTAAGTCCTGCCCGGTTCGCCGCGTCTAAATAGTGGAGGATTTATGAAGACTATCGAGTCGGATCGGATGAAGCGCCTAGTGCGGAACATTCTTACCACGCGTCCCGACGAGATTGGTTGCGAGGAGTGCCTCGCTCAGATGGACCGCTTCGTGGAGATGGAGCTGGAAGGGAAGGACCCGGCTAAGGCAATGCCCCTTGTCCAGGACCATCTGAACCGGTGCCGCGATTGTCACGAGGAGTTCCGTGCTCTACTCACAGCCCTACGAGGGCTCAATGACGCGTGAGCCAGGGGCGAGAACGGTGGGGCCGGTGAAGGTCGTGCGCGTGAGGATTCTGTCTGGCGCTTGCGATCACCTCACGTCGCCGGAAGATGGGCGAGTCACCTGGGGACGGTTTGCAGCATGGTCTCAAACAGGCCGGTCTTGGGTGCACGAACGAGTGGCTGCCCCCTAGCGGTGCGATGCACCTTCCAGGTGCGCTGCACCTCAGGACCGTATGCTTGCCACGTATGGATGCCAGTCACAACGGATCAGTAGACAGGCGCCAAGAACCTCCAACCAGCGACGATCTCCGCGACAAATGGTTAGCGCACCCCCCGGTCTCTCCGCAGGCCTCATACAAGGTAAGATCGCCTTCCTTAACCTCGTCTATGACATGAAGGTTGGCTTTACTGAAAGGAGCTTTCGAAGGCCAGGTGTCAGGCACCGTGAGCACCTTTTTTTCGGGAGAGCCAAGGTTGTCATATAGAGAGAGATAAGGAGGCAGATCATGTTTTCGACGAGGACCCTGTTGCATACCTTTGTCCTGAGTCTTGCTCTGGTGGTGGTCGGCTGTTCCGCCGCGGGTATGATCGAAACCCCTGAGGAACCAACCGCGACCGCCCCAGAGGAAGAGCCAACGGCAACGCTGTTGGCTTCTCCGACCAGGGAACCGACGCCGAGTCCCGCTTCTACCGATTCGGAGGTGCCGGAGGCGGCGGTGCAGGCTTTCGACACTGATTTCAGCAAGTATACGATCTCTTTCGACGAGGTGACCCGAGTGCTGCCAAAGGACCGCATTCCGGCCATCGACGAGCCGGCGTTCATCGACGGCAGCGAGGCGGATGCGTGGCTTGATGACGCGGAACCGGTGCTGGCGGTCGAGATCGACGGGGAGGCCAGGGCCTACCCGGTGCAAATCCTCATGTGGCACGAGATCGTCAATGACGAGGTGGCGGGCGTCCCCGTCGCCGTCACGTACTGCCCGCTCTGCAACACCGGCATCGTGTTCGAGCGCACGCTGGAAGTGGAGACGGAGAGTGAGACGCGCGTGCTGGACTTCGGGACGACGGGCCGGCTCCGCTTCAGTAACCTGATCATGTACGACCGTCAGACGGAGACCTGGTGGCAGCAGGCCAGCGGCAAGGCGATCGCCGGGACGTTGACGGGGGAGGAGTTGACTTTCGTACCGTCCTCCATGATAGCGTGGGGCGATTTCAAGTCCGAACATCCCGATGGGGAGGTCCTATCTCAAGAGACGGGCTACAACCGGGATTACGGTCAGAACCCTTACGTCGGATACGACGATCCTGAGAGCGAGCCCTTCCTGTATCAAGGCCCCGAGACGCCCGGCGAGCTGCCTCAGGTGGCGCGGGTGCTGGGCATTGAGCTCGGCGGCGAGGCCGTGGCCTTCCCGTACGATGTCCTCCAGGACGTCCGCGTCGCCAACGCCGTCGTGGGAGGAGAACCGATCGTGGTCTTCTGGCAGCCTGGAACAGCGTCGGCGCTGGACAGCAGCAGCGTCGCCCAGGGAACTGACGTGGGCGCGGCCAATGGTTTCTCGAGGGAGTTGGATGGTCAGACCCTGACGTTCAAAGCGGAGGATGCGCCGGAGGGGGGCCGCATCGTGGACGACCAGACGGGTACCCGCTGGAACATCCTGGGCGAGGGCGTCGAGGGGGAGCTTGAGGGACGACAATTGGAATCCGTGGTGGCGGTCAACCACTTCTGGTTTTCCTGGGCGGCTTTCCATCCGGAGACGCGGATCTACGCTCCGGAGACCGGTTCGGCAGGGTCCGAGGGAACGAGCGAGGCGGCCGAAATGGAGCTCGAGGCCGACTTCGAGATCAATCTCTATCAGGGAGAGGACACGCTCGGAGGATCACCCATCATGCTCTCCGACATGCTAGCGGAAGGGAAACCGGTGGTCCTTAACTTCTGGGCCGGCTCGTGCCCCATCTGCCGGAACGAACTGCTGGAGCTCCAGGC
>Ga0180436_10004924_pt1 | contig 11911 bp, 10 predicted proteins | sample SS_ome_2_FD_132434 | JGI IMG/M metagenome (GOLD analysis project Ga0180436, IMG submission 132434) | Hypersaline lake sediment archaeal communities from the Salton Sea, California, USA - SS_3_S_2 metaG | ecosystem: Environmental > Aquatic > Non-marine Saline and Alkaline > Hypersaline >...
AAGTTCGATGGGTTCGATATCTTCCTGTACCATCCCCACTTCGACATCGACGGAGGCGACGAGGACGTGAAGCGTTTGGCGGAGAAGGCCCGCGCGCGGAACCTCCAAATCGGCACCGTTGTCGCACCGGTGTACCCCGACACGGGGGGCGGCTTGCCGATTGGCACGAAGAAAGAGCAACGAAAATTTTTGGAGCAGGTGGGCAAGGCATGTCAAGTCGCCCAACAGCTCCGAGAACGGGGCGTTCGGCCGGACGGAGCCGTGCGAATCGACTCGGCTTGCAGCGTCGAGGCTTGGCGCGAAGACCCCCAAAGCAACCAGAAACGGATCGCCGAAACGTTTCGCGAAGCGTGCCGAATCGCCGAAGACCACGGCGAGCGGCTAGCCGCCGAGGGCGAGATTTGTTGGGGCGGCATGCATAGTTGGCGCCGAATGGTCGAGTTGCTGGAGATGGTCGATCGGCCGCAAACGCTGGGTTTCCAGGCCGATATGTCGCATACGCTGTTGTATCTGCTAGGCTACAATGCCCCGGAAGACGCGCTGCTGCCGGAAGATTTTGATTGGAACGATCAAGGGCGGTTCGACGAAGCGTATTCGACCCTCACCGCCGCATTGCGCCCGTGGACGATCGACTTCCACATTGCCCAGAATGACGCAACGGTCCACGGGGCCGGCTCGCACGACAAGACCGGCCGACACTGTCTGGCCACGGACCCGAACGGCAAGCTGGACATCGTTCGTTGTGCCGGCCGTTGGCTGCGTGACGATGCCGGAGAATTGACCAAGACCATTCGCCATCTCTGCTGGGACGGCTGCATGTTCCCCAATGCCGTGATGACGAAGCCCGATACTTGGAATGATATTCTTAGGGCGATGGTCGCGGTCCGTGAATCACATGGCTGGCGGGAATGATTCGTTGCGAATCCGCCAACAGTTTGCCGTCGCGAAACTATCATGGACACAACCTTCCATCAACAACAAGCGAGGCCTCGGATATGTCTAAACCATTGAACATCGGGATCATCGGCTGCGGCTTCATGGGTCGTACCCACTCGAATGCTTACTGCCAGGTCAACCACTTTTACCCAAGCGAGCACCAGCCGGTGTTGAAGGCGTGTTGTGCCCGACCCGAGGAAAAAGACAAGCTGGAAAAGTTTGCAGCGACCTGGGGCTACGAGTCCATGGAATTCGACTGGAGGAAGATGGTCGCCCGGACGGACATTGACTTGATCGACGTTTGCGTGCCGAACGTGCTGCACCACGATGCGGTCATCGCTGCGGCCGAAGCCGGCAAAATGGTCGTCTGCGAGAAGCCTCTGGCGATGAACGTCAAGGAGGCCGAAGAGATGGTGGCCGCCGTCGAGCGGGCCGGCGTGGCCAACATGGTTTCGTTCAACTACCGCCGCGTGCCGGCCGTCGCCCTGGCCAAACAGATCATCGACGAGGAACGCATCGGTCGCCCGTTCCACTATCGGGCCACCTACAACCAGGACTACACCATCTCGGCCGATGTGCCGCAGGGAGGCATGGCCCTGTGGCGGCTCGACGCTCGCGTGGCCGGCTCCGGCGTAACCGGCGATTTGCTGGCCCATGCGATCGACACCGCCGAATGGCTTAACGGCCCGATCCAAAAAGTCGTTGCCCACACCGAAACCTTCATCAAGGAACGAAAACACGCCGAGACAGGCCGTGTCGAGCCGGTCACCATCGACGACGCCTGTATGTTTTTGGCCCTCTTCGCCAACGGCTCGTGCGGCACGTTCGAGAGCACGCGCTACGCACGGGGGCGAAAAAATTACAACACCTTTGAACTGAACGGCGAAAACGGCGCGGTGCTCTTCGACCTCGAAGACCCACACATCTTGCAGTATTTCCGGTATGCCGACCCGGACACGGGCAAGAAGATCGAGGACCATCTGACCGGCTGGCAGCGGATTCATGTCACCAACTTCGAGCACCCGTACATGAAGAACTGGTGGGTGCCCGGCTGCACGATCGGTTATGAGCACACGTTCATCAACGGCATGGCCGATTTTCTCGCAAGCCTTGAGGGTGGCCCGGAGTTTCATCCGACCATGCGCGACGCCATGCGAACCCAACGCGTGTGCGATGCGGTGCTGGAAAGCGCGGCAAATGGCCGGTGGGTTGACCTCCCTGCTTGAACCGGTCCACCCGGCGTCTGCGAGGCACCATTCGGAGAGGGCTGCTTGCCAACATCGTTGGCGGGGTGTAAAACAGGGCATCCTGTACAAAGAACAGCCGGGGCGTACGAGCGTGAAAACGCCCTTGCTACATCCTGTCCCTCAGGTGCCTCATGCAAAACGCATTCGTGGTTTCGATTGTTCTGATTCTCATTTCCGGCTTTTTTCAGGGCACTTTTGGGCTTGGCATGAGGCGGTTCGCGCCGCTGGCCTGGGAGGCGTTTTGGCTGATCTTCTCGATCGTGGGGATGCTTATTATTCCGTCGATCTGGGCGGTGGCCACCATCCCGGACCCGTGGGGCGCGATCGCTTCCGTGCCCATGGAAACCGTGCTGATGGTCATGTTTTTTGGCGCCTGCTGGGGCGTCGGCGCGCTGATGTTCGGGCTGGCCGTCAACTATTTGGGCATGTCGCTGGCCTACGGCGTGACGATGGGGTTGGCCGCCGTCGTGGGGTCTCTGGTGCCGCTGGCGCAAAAGGGTGACTTTGTCTTCGATCTCGCCACGACCATGATCCTTTTGGGCAACTTCGTGATGGTCGTCGGCGTGGCGATCATGACTTGGGCCGGCATCGACCGCGATCGGTTACAAGCCGCCCGAGGAAAGCAAATCGCCGGCATCCAAACCGGTCGCCTGTTTTGGCTGGGTCTGTTCTTCTGCGTTTTCAACGGCGTGGCCGCCGCACTGCTGAACATCGGCTTCCATTATGCCGAGCCCATGAAGAACGCCGCCATCAAGCAGGGGGTGAACCTCAATGCGAGCATGGTCTGCTGGGTAGTGCTCTTTTGGGGCGGCGTCCTCGTAAATGTCGGCTACGTCGGGTTCCTGTTGATCCGGAACAAGAGCTACCAGACCTATTGGACGCCCGGCGCCGCCAAGGGATATTTTTGGGCACTGGCTACCACGATCATGTGGTTCCTCGCCTTGGCCTTTTACGGATATGGGGCGACGATGATGGGCGATCTGGGCGTCGTCATCGGCTGGACGATGTTCCTGGCGCTGTCCCTGGTAATCAGCAATGCCTGGGGAATTCTTGGCGGTGAGTGGAAAAATGTTCCCCGCCCGCTAGCCCTCATCCTGACCGGAAACGCTGTTTTGGTTGTCTCCGCGATTTTGCTCGGCTATGCGAATAGTTTGTCGTAGCAGCCCGTTGAAAAAGGGGAAAATTGACTTTGGGTGCCATGCCCACGAAAAGCCGGGCTCCGTATTTTTGGCCCGGCAATCCGTGTGTTTCATGAATTACTTCGCTCACGCATTGCCGTTTCTCGACCGACCCTACTTTTTGGCCGGTACGGCCGTGCCCGACTGGCTGATGGTGGTCGATCGGCGGGTGCGGCTGCGATCGAAACATGTCGAGGCGTTTCTCGACGATTCTGACGCCTGCACGGCGGCCGTCGCGGGCGGAGCCTTGCAGCATCTCTGCGACGACGCCCGGTTCCACGATAGCCGGGCGTTTGCCGAAACTTCGTTGGCAATCACCGTTCTGGCACGCGATACCTTGGGTGCCGAGACCGGAATGCGGCCGGCCTTCCTCGGCCATCTGTTGACGGAACTCCTGCTGGATGCCTCACTGATCGCCGACAAAACGGTTCATTTGACCGAGTATTATCGCGTGTTGGAGACCGTGGAAGCCACACGGGTCGAGGCGGCCGTCAACCGCATGGCCCCTCGATCCACGCGGTACTTGGCGATTTTCATCGACCATTTTCGCAAAGAGCGTATCTTGTGGGATTACCTGGAAGATGGCAAACTGACGGTGCGGTTGAATCAGGTGATGCGGCGGGTGCGGCTGGCCCCCTTGCCCGAGGAGTTCGCCGCCGTCCTGCCGGCCGCGCGGCAATTGGTTTCGGAGCGAAAAAACGAACTGCTCGACGGAATTCCGACGGGAGTTTCCGGTAGTTCGTTAATACAGCAGAACTAGATTTTTTGTCGGAAAAATTATTTGGCAACAAATCCTCAAAACCACTTTGGAGCCTGATGTGCGCTATGGAATGAATTTGCTCTTGTGGGTTGACGTGTTAACCGATGAGGCGTTGCCTCTGTTGGATCAGATCAAAGAAATCGGTTTCGACGCCGTCGAGCTGCCGATTTTCGAGATCGACGTGGAGAAGTACGCTAAGTGGGGCAAGTATCTCGACAACGCAGGGCTGGCCCGAACCGGCGTGACCGTGCGCGGCGTGGACGACAACCCGATGAGTTCCGATCCCGGTGTCTGCCGCAAAGGCGTCGAGGCCAACAAAGCCGCCCTCGATTGTTGCCAAGCGGCGGGGATTGAAACGCTGGTCGGCCCTTTGCATTCCGCCTTGGGATACTTCAGCGGCGCGGGCCCCACCACCGACGAGTGGGGCCGGGCCGTCGACAGCATGCGGCAAGTCGCCGAACACGCTGAAACTTGCAACGTGACGTTGGCGCTGGAGTACCTCAACCGCTTCGAGTGCTACCTGTTGAACACGGCCGCCGACGGGGCCCGATTCTGCCGCGAAGTGAACCATCCACGCTGCAAAATGATGTACGACACGTTCCACTCGCACATCGAGGAGAAAAACACACCGGCGGCAATTCGAACGCTGAAAGATTGTCTCGTTCACGTCCACATTTCCGAGAACGACCGCAGTACGCCAGGATCGGGGAATGTCCGCTGGGACGAAACCTTCGACACGCTCAAGGAAATCGGCTACGACAACCTGATGGTGATCGAAGCGTTCGGTCTTGCACTGGAAAGGCTCATTCCCGCTACGAAAATCTGGCGGCGCATGTACCAGAGCGAGCGCCAGTTGGCCGCCGATGGTTTGGAGTTCATGAAAAGCGAAGTTGCAAAACGGTGGCAATAATGTCGTCTTCAGCCGAACCTCCGTTTGAACCGCGATCGCCCGGCATCTCGCTGGATGAGTTGGCCGAGGCGTTTGCCCAGGTAATGGGGACGGAGCCGCGCCAGACTGCGGAACCGCCCCCGCGGGAAGACGCCACTCCCGATGACGCGACGACGGAGGACGAGTCGGAAGGGACGGAAGAATCGCTTGCAGTAGCTTCTCCGGCGGAATCGGCGGCCGAGGACGACCCTTGTCCGATTAGTCCCCGTGCCATTTTGGAAGCGATTTTGTTCGTGGGCAACCGCGAAAACCAACCGATTTCCCCGCATCGGGCAGCCGCCTTGATGCGCGATGTCACCGTGGATGAAATCCCCTCCCTGATCGACGAGTTGAACCAACGTTACGACACCCACGACGCTCCGTACCACATCGTCGGCGAGGGGGACGGCTATCGGTTGACGCTCCGCCGAGAATTTCACTCGCTGCGCAGTCGATTTCATGGCCGCATTCGCGAGGCCCGGTTGTCGCAAGTCGCCATCGACGTGCTGGCTTTGGTGGCCTACCAACAACCGTTGACGAGCGAAAAAGTTAGCCGTCTGCGGGGCAGGTCCAGCAGCCACATTCTGTCACATCTGGTTCGTCGTGGTTTGTTGCGAATTGAGCGGCCCGATCCCAAGCGGCGCACGCCGCACTACTACACCACGGACCGCTTTTTGCGGTTGTTCAATCTGGAATCGCTCGAAGATCTGCCCCAAAGCGAAGACACCGAGCCATCATGAGACAGCTCATGGGAGCGGTTGTCCGAGCAATCCGTCGCGGTTTGCCCGTAACCGTTCACGGGGAACCGCCCCAATTTTCGCGCCGCCAGCGACATTGCCGTGCGAAAGCGACGGACCGCCGGGAAAACGGGGGGGTTCCGTACGATTGATGTACCTCTTTAGGCATGGTATGGTGGCGTTTTCCCTTCGTTTGTGGCATACTGTACGCCGTTTGGCCGGTAGTTTTTGCTCGCTACGACTTTTCTTACTGGAGATTCTTTCATGGCCAACACGAGAGATCCCCTGGATAAGGACCCTAGCTTCCACGAGAACGAACCGCGTTTCTCTCGCTCCCTCGGCACTCCGAAGGAGGATATGTCGGGGGCTGCAGGGCTTCGCGGCGTGGTCGAAAAAATTAGGGACGTTTCGTGGTTCCAAAAAAGTCCCAACCTTGTGAAAGGCGCGTTGGCCGCGGCGCTGTTGGTGTTGCTGGCGTTGATCGTTGGCTGGCAGTTGGGGTGGTTTGAGAGCGGGGCGCGGGGACCGACACCATCGGTTGCCGCACAACCGACCTTGCCGCCCGGTCCAACAACCCCACAACCCCCCGCGTCGCCGGGGATGTTGGGAACGCCGTCGGGGCCGGGAATGCCGGCCATGCCGCCGGGGCCGGGGCTGCCGGGGATGCCGCCAGGGAGCATGGGACGACAGCCTTATCCACTCGGGCCAAACCTTCCGGGAGCGCCAAACCCCGCGGAACTCGAAAGAGACCAAAAGCCTCCATTGCCAGACGACGTAGCCACGTGGAAAAAGGAAGACTACTATCGCGCACGACAGGAAACCGACCCCAAGTTACTGGAGGCCGTTGTCTATTTGGGCGAAAAATTTCCAGGAAGCGATCACGCGGCCCGAGGGTTAACCGAACTGCTGAAGCCACGGATTGAAGAGCCGCCACCGGCCGAATCGGAGCCGGCGCCACCTCAGATGCCTGGCTCAACGCCGCCGGGCATGATGCCGCCGAGGGCCGGGCCTCACCGACAGAACATGGGGCCCTATCCGCCGGTCGCTGGTCACTACAATCCCAACGTTCGCCAGCATAATCAGGGGGGGAACAAAAAGCTGATCGAGACGATCGTGGACGTCTTGGCAGGCAATGGCAGCGAGTCGGCCCAGCACACGCTCGAAGCAATCCTCACCGGCGAGCTGACCACCGAGGACGACCACACGGCGGTCGAGGCGGTGCTCAGTGCCCTTGTTTCCCACCCCTCCGATGAGAACGATGCCTTGTTGTTTCGCGTGTTGACGGCCCCCGAGGCTCTTCGCCCGGCCAAACGCGAGGGACCGTGGCCCGCCGGGGCACTGTGGGCCAAAACGCTTGAGATCGTCCGTCCGGCCGGGTCGGGCAAGTTGCGCACCCGCTTGGCCGAATTCGTGGCCGAACGTTTCGTGCGACTCGACCCCAAGCATCCGATTTGCGAGTTTCTCCTCACTCCCGACCCACTCAACTGCGGCGCTCAAGTCGCGTTCTACAGGAAGAACGGATCGACGCGGAATTTCAGAACCGCCTTGGAGCAACAGCTGACCGCCTACGGATCGATGGCGATGGTCCGGTTGCTGGGTGTTTCCGAAAAGATTCAGGCCGAAGGCATGGGATTGGGCGGAATGCCCGGCGTCATGAGGGGGGCGGGGCCAATCAGAACCGGCATGAACAGGAGCCTCGATCTGCAATCCGGCATGCCGGGGATGCCCGGCATGGGCTACAACATGGGCCAAAACCAACCGGCGAGGGCCACCAAGGTCGACCATGTGCCACGGCTTGCCTGCCATTTATGGTCGGAGGAGTTTCGGGCCCTCCTGGAGCCCCAATTGAATAATCTGCGCTCCTTGGAACGACAATCACAATTGGTGCTGTTGGGATGCGTCATTCCGCATGACTCCACGCGGGCCGCGCTGGCCAAGGCGCTGCGGAAGCACTGGGACGACGGAACAACGGCCCTCGAAGCCGCCGGTTTGGTCGACCGAGTCGTCACCGATCCTGCGCTGCTGGTGCTGGTCAAAATGCTGCCGCGAAAAGGAAGTTTATCGCAGACCCAATCGCCGATGGGAGGACTGCCGCGATCGACGAGAACAGGCCGGGACGGCCATTCCAACGGCACCGGAAAAATTGCCGAAGCGGTGCAGAAGAAGCAGCAATCGCAGCAAGATTGGCTGAATGTTTCCTTTAAGCTGACTTCGGATTGGTGCAAGCGTTTTCACACCGCGGCACTGAACCAAGGGAAGACCGACTCTGTTATGGGTGCGATGGGTCGCGCCCCGACCGCGCCCAAGCTGCCGAATAACTTCACGTTGGACCCCGACGCCAGAATAACGGTTTCGCACCATGCTGTATGGCCCGAGGCAGCGCCCAAGGAACTTTCCGACTCAAAACCGTCTCCACTGGAAATTCACTATCTTTGCATCGAGGAAATCAATACGCAGAAAAAAGCGGTTGGTTTTTACAGCCGGCAGGCGCAGGTCCGGTTGTCCGACGTCCGCGACACCGACAAGGGCGCCTGGATCGATAGCCTCCGCCGCGACGCGCAAAAGGACCGCCGTCGCTCGCTCGACGTGTTGATTACCCGAACGGACGGCAAAACAGGCGAAGACGCGGACGAGAACGAAGACACGGATCTAGTGATCGAAATTCTTTCGATCGAGATCAAGGAGCCGACAAAGGGTTAGCCCCCCCGGTGGTCACGACGCTTCCATGTTGTCGATGTAGTGGCGGAGCCGTTCGAGTTCATCGCTTACGTGGTGGAGCTTGAGCATGTTCTCGACACGCTTGACCAATTCCAGCTTATTGACCGGTTTGCTGAGGAAATCGTCGCAGCCGGCGGCCACGGCCCGCTCGATATCGCCCAGCTCGTTCAAAGCGGTCACCATGAGGACCATGATTTGCTTGGTTTCGGGATCGCGTTTAAGCGTTTTGCAGACCTCGAATCCGCTGAGTTTCGGCATCATGATGTCCAGCAGGATCAGGTCGGGCTGAAATTCAGCCACCTTGGTCAGCGTCTCGTGGCCGTCGACCGCCACGGCGGTTTCGCAATCGACCTCGTCCAGGTAGGCCTCCAGCAGTTCGACGTTGGGAGCGTTGTCATCGGCGATAAGAATTTTACTTTTCGGCATGGGTGGTCAACCAGATTTTAAGGAACGGCCTGAACAATGGCGAAGCGATATGTGGGGGGCCGGATCGGTCTTCCCGACACCAGCCAAGCATCATCCCCTTCGCTGTAGAAAATGCTGACGCGATGGTCTTTTGTACTTCTATACAAGGCCGCAGTTCGTGATCTCATAGGATTGCCCCGTAGGACAAAAGTTTGCAACATCACCACGTCCAAGCTTGTCCCTAATGCGTTCGAAGCTTCGGATCGTCTCCGGATCGTACAGTCGTTCCCCACACTGAAGGCAGACCTCGGCCAGGACTTTCACGGCCGCTGTGTTTCCGCCACCTTTAAGAAGTTTTTCCACTTCCTTTTCGACGACCCCCCCCCCGCAAGCGTGGCATTTTTTGAAAGGCATCATGATTTTTTCCTTTCCCGCCAATTGACCCATCGATCTGGATCGGGCCGATAAACGGTAATCAACACGGCCCACTGAACCTCTGTATTATACGCCCACACGGAGTGAACGGGAACGCCGCTGGAGGTTTTTCCGAACACCAAACAACTTGGGAATGGTCTGTCCGTCGGATAGTCTTCAATGATTTCACCGTGAAGGACCGAAAAACAAATTCCATCAAACGTCAGGCCATCCGCATTGGCCTCCTCGTCGGCATGATCGCTGACACGAATCCGACTCGCGCAAATCGCGTCGATGAAGTTTTTGATGTCCATGATTTTTCACGGAAGATACAAGGAGAGTCGTGCGTTATTCGTTAACGTATCTGCGTGTTCCCTGCCTCATCCCTCGCCCTGCACGGGGAACTGGAGGCAAAGCTCGGCAACCTGGCCGCGAATCCGGTCGGAGAGCGATTCGTCGTCTGGCGCGCGGAGCACTTCCAGAATCCAACCGCCGATCGTGCGCATCTCGTCGCCGCCCATGCCGCGCGTGGTTAGGGCCGGCGTGCCGATGCGGATGCCCGAGGGATCCATCGGCTTGCGCTGGTCGAAGGGAATCATGTTCTTGTTGACCGTGATGCCGCAGCGGTCCAAGGACTGCTCGGCCTGACGACCGGTCGCGCCCAAGGCGGTCACGTCGGCCAGGATCAGGTGGTTGTCGGTGCCGCCGCTGACGAGTTTGACGCCGCCGGCCGAAAGCACGTCGGCCAAGGTTTTGGCATTGTCGACCACTTGTTGGATATATTGTTTGTAGGCGGGGCGCAACGCTTCGCCGAAACAGACCGCCTTGCCGGCAATCACATGCATCAGCGGTCCGCCCTGGATGCCTGGGAACACGGCCCGATCCACGTCCTTCGCATGGGTCTCCCTGCAGAGGATGATGCCGCCGCGAGGGCCACGAAGGGTTTTGTGCGTGGTTGACGAAACGTAGTCGGCCACCGGAACGGGATCGTCGTGCAGACCGGCGGCCACGAGTCCGGCATAATGAGCCATGTCGACGAACAGTTTCGCCCCGCATTCCCGCGCGATCTCGGCGAACCGGCCGTGCGGAATCTCGCGCGGATACGCGCTGGCCCCGGCCACGATCATCTTCGGCTTGTGTTCGCGGGCCAATGCCGCAATCTGGTCGAAATCGATCCGGTGCGTGTCGGGCCGAACGCCGTAGCTGCGAAAATGGTACAGCTTGCCGGAAATGTTCAGCCTCATGCCGTGCGTGAGGTGTCCGCCATGGGCTAGGTCAAGCCCCAGCACGACATCGCCCGGCTCGAGCGCTGCCAGATAGACCGCCGTGTTGGCCTGGGCGCCGGAATGGGGCTGGACGTTGGCGTGTTCGGCCCCGAAGATTTTTTTGACGCGATCTCGGGCAAGGTCCTCGGCCACGTCGACGAACTCGCAGCCGCCGTAGTAGCGACGCCCGGGATAGCCCTCGGCGTACTTGTTGGTCAACACGCTGCCCATGGCCTGCATCACGGCTGGGCTGGTGTAGTTTTCCGAGGCGATCATTTCCAGACCATTGCGCTGCCGGTCAACCTCACCGGCGATGGCGGCCCAGAGTTCCGGATCCTGGCGTTCAATGTGGTTCATGAAGGAACATCCTATTGTGGAAAAAATACTCTACCCGTTGCAATCTGGGACCCAAAAGACGTGTCCATTGTCGGCGGTTCGCGGCAGTTCGTCAATCGGGGGTCTCGCCACTTCCAGAGGGCTGCAAAGTCGGAAAATTCTCGTTCCCATACGGAGCGTGGGAACGAGAACTTCGCAGTTCCCCTGGCCGTCGCTCAAGGTTGCTCGACCTCGACCGGCGTTCGTGTTAGCATGGCAGGGATGAACCGCCATAGTGCCAACGCAAAACACCCACCCTCGACCTCGGCAAACGCCAAACCGGCCACGTTGACCGACGTTGCCCGAGTGGCGGGGGTGTCGCGCTGGGTGGCGGGCCGCGTGCTCAACGGCGGTCGGGGGAACTCACGTGTCGGAGCGGCCACCGCTCTGCGCATCCGCGAGGCCGCCCAACAACTGAACTACCATCCCAACCACGCTGCGCTGTTGTTGCGTGGACGCCGATCACACGCCTTCGGGCTGTTGGTGGCCTCGGCGGGCGATCCGCTGCGATCTCTTCTCGTGCAGCACCTCGACGCCGAAGCCGTGAAACTGGGTTGCACCGTATTGATCGGCAACACCATCGGCGACCCGACCATCGGGCCCGATCAGTTCGATCATTACGTGGAGGAGTTCGCCCGGCGTGGCGTCGATGGCGTTTTCTGTGCGGTTCATCACTGGTTCCGAGGCGACCGAGCCCGGCTCATGGCCCGGCACCCCAGGGCGATCTTTTACGAAGACCCCGGCATCGCCGGCGCCGTCCATGTGGCCGTAGACCGCGAGGAAGCGGCGCGGTTGGCGGCGCGACACCTCATTGAGCGTGGCCGACGGCGGATCGGTCTGGCGGTGATGACGCTGGCGCGTCGCCCTCATCTGGCGAGGCTCCACGGCTACCAACAAGAGCTTCAGGCCCACGGGATCGTCATCGACGAGCGGTTGATCTTCAACGGC
>Ga0180436_10004925_pt1 | contig 11910 bp, 10 predicted proteins | sample SS_ome_2_FD_132434 | JGI IMG/M metagenome (GOLD analysis project Ga0180436, IMG submission 132434) | Hypersaline lake sediment archaeal communities from the Salton Sea, California, USA - SS_3_S_2 metaG | ecosystem: Environmental > Aquatic > Non-marine Saline and Alkaline > Hypersaline >...
CATCATTATTCACAAAAAATTCATCAATCGATAATTCTCCACCATCAGTAACTTTAATAATATTGTCTTTATCCAGGGTAACACTATTTAAATTTGCTGTTCCCTCAATGACCAATGCCCCTCCTCCCGCGTTAGGAAATGATACAACTCCGGTAAGAGTTTCTCCTGCTGAGACAGTATATGTTTCGTTCTTCTTAATAGAAACCGAATTATTCGTACTTCCTTTTTTCAACCTGTATCCACCAAAGCTGTAGTCAACTTTAACTCCAGTCACAACTAGTTCAACATTTTGAATTTCAGCACTTGAACTTATATACCGCGTTACATATAATTTATCTGTTGTTTCAGGAAGATTTAAACGAACCAAATAATCACTCGCTAATGTAGCATTTCCTTTCGCTAATAATTTCCCGCCTTTTTCAGGATTGTCATTATAAACCGAAATTTGTTGTGGGGCCAAATCGCCATCCAGAACGCCTACTTTAAGAACCACATTTGAACTTGTTGTCCAATCAAAGGAAGAAGGCACAACCAACTCTTCTGTTTTAACAGCAGTCTCCTTTTCAATTTGAGGCTCAAAATCATAACAACCATATATAATAAGCAATAAATTAAAAAGAAGAATTAAAGGGAAATATCTTTTCATATATGCGTATTTTTTGGTGAAATTATATTTTTTATTTAACAAAATAAAAATAAAGCTAAACAAAACTAAAGCTTTCAGTATAATTTAACATAAAAAATATCTATTTGTTTAGGAAGTTCCTCTCAATGATCTTAAACAAAAAACAATTCTCATATCAGTATAAAAAGTGTTATTTTTGCAGCTATGTATTTTGATCATTTCTGATCAAATTACGTTATTCCTCACACACAAGTGCAGAATAAAATTGCTTCGAGTTTCCCGATTGAAAATAAAAATCACTTTAAACAGAGGAAACTGCACTATAAGAAAAGTAGAATTCTCTTTCCTTCGATTATATTTTAAGGCAATGAAAATGGAACAAAAGAAAAAAACCGAAAAGAAAATTGTAGCTGGCTTACAGTCGCACAATCAAGATGATGTTTTTAGAACTATTAAACAATTGCGCGAAAGCGGTTCAAGTGTATATATTCCACTCCTTATTGAACTTATGCACTCTACTGAGAACACTGAAATCAGAGAACGAGTTTTTAGGTTACTTTCCGATTTAAAACACAGGGATGCAATTCCACTTATTATTGAGGCGATTGAAAATAAAAAATATGCCTCTGATTTAAGAGAACTTGTTTCATCCTGCTGGGAAAACGGGCTTGACTTCACCCGATATCTGCCAACTTTTGTCGATTTGGTAATAAAAGAGGAATTTATGGTAGCTTTCGAAGCCTTTACGGTAATTGAAAATATGGATGGCTATATTGCCCTTCATATAAAAGAAAAACAAATTGAAAAAGTAAAGGATGCTCTTCATACAGCTCCCGATGATAAAAAGCAGTTTCTGGCAGACCTGGTTGCAATTATCAACAATATACCATTAGAAGCTGAGTAATGAAAACATTTTTTTTTAAACCAATTCATAATGATTACCTTCTTTCTGGCTATCGGGACCCTGATTATTGGATTCTTTACCTATGGAAAATTCATTGAACGTTTTTTTGGAGCTGACGATCGTCAAAAAACCCCTGCTTTTAAACAATACGATGGGGTGGATTTCGCCCCCATGTCTACCTGGAAGGTTTTTACCATTGAGTTTCTGAATATTGCCGGCCTGGGACCCATCTTCGGTGCAATTCTTGGTGCAATGTACGGACCCGTTGCATATGTATGGATTGTGCCCGGTTGCATTCTGATGGGAGCTGTTCATGATTACTTTTCCGGAATGCTTTCCATTCGAAACGGAGGAGCCAGCATCCCTGAAATTGTAGGAAAATACCTGGGACCCGGATTTCAGAATTTTATCCGGTTATTCTCTTTATTGCTCCTCATCTTTGTGGGTGTAGCATTTGTTTCCGGACCGGCAGGGCTACTAGCTAACCTGACTGACGGGGGCTTAAAAATCTGGCTATACATTATTTTCGCCTATTATTTACTTGCCACCTTATTGCCCATCGATAGAATCATCGGCCGGATCTACCCTTTGTTTGGAGCTGCATTACTCATCATGGCCCTGGGCATTGCAGGTGCAATGATCAATAACAATCTCACGGGAAGTTTTATATTAAGTGAGCTATCTTCTGAAGATTTTAAAAACTGGCACACTTCGCCAGATCAGAATATCCTCTTCCCGATGATGTTTATTGTAATTTCATGTGGTGCACTGTCAGGATTTCATTCTACCCAGGCACCCATGATGGCCCGGTGTTTAAAGAAAGAAAGCTATGGCCGCCATGCATTCTACGGAGCTATGATCGCTGAGGGAATTGTTGCGATTATCTGGGCTACTGCTGCGATGAATTATTTTGGGGGAGCCCAGGGGCTGAACCAAACCATAGCAGCCGGCGGACATAATCCGGCTTGGGTGGTAAACGAAATCAGTCGTACCTGGCTGAGAAAAGCAGGAGCTCTTTTTGCAATCGCCGGAGTCATTGCCTGCCCGATCACCACCGGAGATACTGCTTTTCGGAGCGCCCGTTTAACCATTGCCGATGTATTCAATGTCGATCAATCGACCCTGAAGAAACGTTTGTTAGTTTCTCTTCCTTTGTTTGCAGTGGGATTTGTTTTATCGCAGTTGAAATTCTCCACCATCTGGAAATATCTGGGGCTTTCGAACCAGGTGCTGGCCGTAATTATTTTATGGACCTCTGCCATGTATCTTGCCAAAGAAAAGAAGCTTCATTGGATCCTATCCCTCCCGGCTACTTTTATGACCATTATATGTGTTACTTACCTGCTGGTTGCCCCCATGAATAACGGAGGCCTGGCCATTGCCCCCACTTTAGGCTATTGGATAGGAACTACCCTTGGAATTTTGGTGATGATCTTATTCCTTTACCGGATTAAGAAGGTGGTTAACAAATGATCTTAAAATGAATTGCCATCCAAAATCTGGTTAATAGGCTTGTGGACAATTAACTTTCTGCCAACCGTTTCAAAAAAGACTGGAAATATACGATCTCAACTACAGTTTTTCTGGTTTAGTTGCGGCTTACATTGCAAGTGCTGCCTGCTGGTGTCTATTCATCAAGTTGCTTTCCACAATGAGGACATTTACTAGTTTTCTTTTGCTTCCCGATTTTCTCCATAAAACCAGCACCGATTAATCCGGTTGGTAAAGCAACTAATCCAATCCCAAGAACTGCAATTAACCCACTAATCACCTTACCCATTCCTGTAACCGGATAAATATCACCGTATCCGACAGTTGTCAATGTTGAAATCGCCCACCAAAAGGATTCTAATATATTGGGAAATTTATCCGGTTGTTTTTCTCCTTCAACAAAGTACATTAAAAATGATGCAATCAAAATAATCAAGAAAAATAAAAATCCAATTATTGACAATTCTGTTCTTTTCTCTTTGACAACCGTCCAAATCAGATTTAATGATTTATTATATCTGTTGAGTTTTAAAATTCTCAAGAATCTCATTAATCGAAGGATCCTTAAAAATCGCAAATCAATTTTTATAAGGAATGGAAGATAAAATGGTAGAATCGCAAATAAATCAATCAATCCGTATGCTGAAAATATGAATTTGAAGGCCGACTTTATTCTGCTTGTTGAAGGATGAGTCAAATCAGAAACATAAATCCGCATTAAATACTCGATTGAAAAAACGGAAACGGAGACAACTTCAAAAATCCAGAAAAAATTGCTGAAAGGTTCTTTAATCTCCGGAATTGACTCCAGAACTATTGCAAGGGCATTCAACAAAATCAGAGCCATAATTGCATAGTCAAAAATTAAATTAACTTTTGAACCATGAGCGCCTTTTTCCACAAGTTGATATGTTTTACGTTTGATCATTCCGTTTTTTGTTTTTTTACACCTGCAGTCAACATTTAATTCATTTTAGCCATCGCGAATAAAAGCAGATAAAAACATATCAACGAATAATATCTGATATCTATAAGCGTGAAATTTCAAAATATCCTAAAACTATTAATTTTCGGTTGAATTATCAAGCCTCTTTGAGCCTGCTTAACTATATGAAATTCTGCTTTCTCAGCTAACATTCCCGGATATCATACCGGCACGAATTTTAATGGCCATTAAATAATATGGCAGAAAAACAAGAGGAGGATACTGCTCTGTTTGAAACAAAACTCCACCTACAGCCGTTTCAGGTAAAAAACTTTTAAATATGGATGCTCTGAAAATAATCGATGTAACACCTGAAAATGTTCTTCAAAAAACCCTTTTTTGTATCAAAGATTTAAAAAATCCGGGATTTGAAAATAAGCGTTTGTGGTTTAATCAACGTTATGAGGAAGGCTTACGGATAAAAATCCTGGAAGATCAACATGAAAAACCGATAGCCTTTATCGAATCTATTCCCGTAGAATATGCATGGAGACCTGTAACTGCAAAAAACTACCTGTTTATCCATTGCATGTATGTATACGCCAACAAAGACAAAAATCAGGGATACGGTTCATTTCTGGTAAAAGCCTGTGAAGATGATGCCCGAAACCGGATAATGGACGGAGTAACCGTGATGACAAGTAAGGGTAGTTGGATGGCAGATAAGCGCCTTTTCGAAAAAAACGGATATACAGAAATAGATGCAAGAGACAGGTTTGAACTAATGGTGAAAAAGTTTAATGCGAATGCCCCTGATCCGGAACTAATCGACTGGTCTGCAAAACAAAAGCAATACCACGGATGGCATTTACTATATGCAGACCAATGTCCCTGGCACGAAAAATCGGTACTTGCTCTCCGGGAAACTGCAAAAGAATATGGGATTGACTTGCAGGTAGAGAAAATCACTACCGCACATCAAGCAAAAAATGCTCCTTCGGGATTTGGAGTTTTTAGTCTTTTACACGATGGAAAACTTCTGGAAGATCATTATATCAGCCAAACCCGTTTCAAAAATATTTTAAATCATGAGCTAAAACGATAACCGTTTGACAAGAATAAAACAAAATTAGATCGGATTAACGAATATTAATTCCTTTTTCGGTAAGTAAATCTGATATAGGATTAAAAAAAGAGTTAGTCTATCAACTAACTTTCCTGTATCTCCATACAGCCAACACCAACATAACAATCCCCAAAGAAACAAGGGAAAGGAACTCCGGCAAGAGCTCGTTGTATAAAACGCCTTTTAAGGCGACCATTCGCATAATCCGGATGAAGTAATAGACAGGATTCAGCCGGTTTACTTCCAGCGCCCAGGCGGGCATCGTATTCACGGAAGTGAAGATCCCTCCCATAATCACAAAGATCAGAAGAAAAAAGTAACTGATAAACATAACCTGCTGCTGGGTATCGCTTAATGTGGAGATAAACAGACCGATTGACAGGGCGGCAAAAAGATAGACCGATGCCATTCCGAACAGCAGTAACGGATTTCCTGCAAAGGGCATATTAAAAAACAGGATAGCAACTGAAATCCCGATCCACAATTCAATTTGCCCGATTATCCAAAAAGGGATCAGCTTACTCAAAATCAATTGATGTTTCTTTACCGGAGATACATTGATCTGTTCGATAGTTCCAATCTCTTTTTCCCGGACCATATTCATCCCGGCCAGAAACATTCCAATGATAGTAACCAGGATCGCAAGAATCCCCGGGGCCATGTAAATCCGGTAATCCAATTCGGGATTATACCAATAGGATTCTTTTATATCGATTGTATTTTCCGGTTTAAAATCCGGTAACGTCAACCAATCGGCAACGATGTTTTGATTAAAATCCTTTATCACGGAAAGCGCGTATGAAAATCCCAATTCACCTTTCATGCCATTTACAGCATTCATCAACAACTGAATGGATCCTTCAGATTCCTTTCGAAGTTCTTTTTCAAAACCATTGGGGATGTGAATGATGATGTCTGCCTGATCCTTCAATAGCAAATTTTCCGCTTCATCCAGAGAAAACACAGCAGATTGAACATGAAAAAACGGAGATCCTTCGAATTTTGAAATTAATTGCCTGGAGGTGCCTGACAGATCGTAATCAATTACACAGGCATTCAGATATTTGATATCGTAGGTTGCAGCATTAACAAGAATAATGAGCTGGATAACAGGTACGATAATAATGATCAGAAGCATTGCTTTGTTCCTGAAAATCTGTAAAAATTCTTTTTGCAACAGATAAATTATAAGCTTCATGTTTCAACCCCCCTAACTAAATCGGATTTTAAATTTTTTCACACTTAAGAAAATAAAAACTGCAGTCATTACAACCACAATCAGGGCCTCTTTCCAGATAAACAGAATTCCTACTCCTTTTAACATAATTGCCCTTACAATAGTAATAAACCATCGGGCAGGCATAATGGTACTGAAAACCTGTAAGGGGACAGGCATGTTCTCTATAGGAAAAATAAGTCCGGATAAAAGAATCGTAGGAAGCATCAGCATAATCACTGACTTAAACATCGCTTCCAGTTGAGTGCCGGAGGTTGTGGAGATTAATATGCCAAGAGAAAGGGCCATGATGATAAACAAAACACTTTCAGCCAGCAATAATACAATACTCCCTTTTATTGGAACATCAAAAATCCATCGGGACATCAACAGGATGATTACTGTATTGACAAACGACAAAACCAGGTAGGGCATCACTTTTCCAATGATAATCTGGAACGGTTTTAACGGCGAAACCAGCAGCACCTCCATGGTTCCCATCTCTTTCTCTCTTGAAATGGCAATCGAAGTCATCATTGCGGATATCAACATTAGGATAAGGGCGATAATACCAGGCACAAACAAATTCACACTCCGGAGCAGTTCATTAAAGAACATTCGGACAGAGGTATCGATCTGTAATGGTTTTTTCAGTTGCGGGTATTCCTCCTCCAGGAAATCATTTACAATTGACCGGGTATAATTGGTAATGATTTTTGAGTTGTTCGGATCGGATGCATCAACGATGAGCTGTAAATTCGCGATCCCTTCCTTTTCGATATTTTGCCCGAAATTTTTCTCAAACACAACGACCTCCTGTACTTTCCCGCTTCGGATTACAGGTTCCACCTCCGCATGGGAATGCAAATGCCCGGCTAAGATGAAATATCCGGAAGAGGTCAGTTTATCGGTTATCCGCATGGTCATTTCATCGTTAGAGTGATCGAGGATTGCTATTTCAACATTCTGAATCTCGCTGCGGATAACGAAACCAAAAATCACCAGCTGGGCCACAGGTATCCCAAAAAGAATTAACAAGGTTCTGGTGTCCCTGAATATGTGAAAGAATTCTTTTTTTATAAAACTAAAGAGTTGTTTCATTAATGTTTTTTGTTAAATAAATATTGCAGGGCACCCGGCCGTAACCCGTAGAGACGCCCGGCCGCAACCCATAGAGACGCACGGCCGTGCGTCTCTACCGGTTACGGCCGGGCGATTTTAAGAAAAACCTCATCCATATTGGCAGCCTGGTATTTTTTCATCAGGTTCAGAGGCGTATCCAGTGCTTCAATTTTTCCATTGGCCATAATGGAAACCCGGTCGCAATATTCAGCTTCATCCATGTAATGGGTGGTCACAAAAACCGTGATTCCCTGATCAACCGCTTCGTAAATAAGGTCCCAGAACCTTCGCCGGGTGATGGGGTCAACTCCCCCGGTGGGTTCATCCAAAAACACAATTGAAGGACGATGAAAAACCGCAACGGAAAACGCTAATTTCTGTTTCCAACCCAATGGCAGCGATGTAATTAACTGATCTTTTACCTCAACCAATTTTAACCGTTCCAGAAGTTCTTCTTCCCGCACCTTTCTTATCTTGCGCGGAATTCCATATATGCTCGAATAAAAGCGTATATTTTCAGCCACTGTTAAATCCTCGTACAGAGAAAACTTCTGGCTCATATAACCAATGTTTCTTTTAATCTGCTCCGTCTGGGTATAAATATCGTAACCGGCTACATTCATTTCACCGGAAGTGGGAACCAACAATCCGCATAAAATCCGGATTGCCGTAGTTTTCCCGGCGCCATTGGCCCCTAAAAAGCCAAAGATTTCCCCTTTATGCACCTCAAAATTCAGGTTGTCGTTAGCAACAAAATCACCATACTTTTTCACCATGTTACGAACCCGGATTACGGTTTCCCTCTTTTTTGCATCCATAATTACTCCCCATTTTCCATTAACCCCATAAACACATCTTCAATATCCGGCATGATCGGTTTTATTTCAATCCGGTTGTGTCCTTTGTTTTTCAGGTATTTCATCAATTCATCTTTATCCAGACGATTCTCTCTTACCGACAGGTGAGCGTATTGACCAAATGCAAAAGCAGACATTGAAGGAGACCAGGCTCGCAAATCATTCACAAGATGAGTCATTTTATCCGTTTGCACCCCCCAGATTTTTGTTTCATACCGGCGAACAATTTCCTCCGGGCGATCAACAGCCAGAAATTTACCATCTTGCATTAAGGCCACCCGGTCGCACAAATTGGCTTCGTCCATGTAGGGAGTGGATACGATAATTGTAATCCCCTTTTGCTGCAACTTTTTCAGCATCTCCCAGAATTCCTTTCGCGACACCGCATCCACCCCGGTCGTCGGTTCATCAAGTACTAAAATCTCAGGTTTATGAATCAACGCACACGAAAGCGCTAATTTTTGTTTCATTCCCCCTGAAAGTTTGCCGGCGCGTCTCTTTTTGAAAGGTTCAATCTGTGAATAAATATCGCGTATCAAATCATAGTTCTCTTCGATGGTTGTTCCGAACACTGTGGCAAAGAATTTCAAATTCTCCTCCACACTCAAATCCTGGTACAATGAAAAGCGTCCCGGCATGTAGCCAACCATTCCCCTGATTTTTTTGTATGCACCCGCCACATCCAGATTCATTAACTTAACCTCTCCCTGATCGGGAAGGATTAACGTCACCAGAATTCGTAAAAGTGTGGTTTTTCCGGCACCGTCAGGGCCGATCAAACCAAACAACTCCCCCTTCTTCACTTCCAGGGAAAGATTATTTACAGCTGAAATATTTCCGTATGATTTGCTTAAGTTACTGATCCTGATCATGATTCTATCGAATTATCCGGATTTCGCCCGGCATCCCGATTTTCAACCTTCCATCGTTCGGGACCTTAATCTTCACCGCATACACCATTTTCACCCGTTCCTCTTTGGTCTGAATGATTTTAGGTGTAAATTCAGCTTTCGATGCAATCCAGCTCACCGTTCCCTTCAACTCGTCATACTCTTTTTTCCCTTTGTCGATATACACCTGAACTTCACTTCCCAGTTTCACATCTTTCAATTGGCCGCCGCTAATATATACCCGGAGTGTCATGGTTGAAAGATCAGCAATTTTATAAATCGATTTGCCGGGTTGCACAATTTCACCCTGTTCGTAATAGGTTTCAAGCACAGTTGCATTTACAGGACTTGAAATTAAACAACGCCTTAGCTGGTCGTTAACAATCCCAATTTGTGCATCCAGCACATCAAGCTGTTTTTGACTGGAAACATGCTGCGTTTGAACACTGATAATTTGCCGGTTGATTACATCAATTTGTCCGTCAACATCATCAATTTTTTGCCGGGAAGCCGCCCCGTCTTTCAACATCTGATGCAAACGTTTCGAGGTAATTTGCAGATTTTCTTTTTGGGCTTTGAGAACTTCCACATCTGCCAGGATTTTTTCAAGATTTGCCTTTACTGATTCCTGCCGGGCAACCAGTTGCTTCCGTTGCAAATCCAGATTTATCGTATCGATAACGGCTAACAATTGTGATTTATTGATTAAATCACCATCATCAGCATTTTGCAAAACAATTTTCCCTCCTATTTCCGAAGAAACAAGAATCTCGTCCGCTTCAAAGCTTCCGTAAGCATCTACCTGATGGTTGTTATTTTTGCAGGAAGTTATCCCAAAAACAAACAGAATGATCAATAACTGCTTCATTTTATATCTATTTACCTTAATTTCAATTGTATTTCCTTTAATCCAATACTTTCCCTTTCACTGTATTATACCGGATGATTGCATATTTCATTTGGATCAGATGCGATTCTTTTAACAAACGGGCATTGGTTTCCGCATTTAAATCTTCCATGTAATCCGCAGAAGTAATCTCTCCATTAATCAATGCGGAAGAGGATCGTGCGGCAATCCTCATTCTCATTTTGAGAATCGAATCATCCTGTTTGAGTTGTGTTTTCAGATTTCCAATCTCCTCTTCAAGGTTTGCCAATTGACGCTTTACTGACAAAAGAAAATCTTCCTGCCGCGAATTAACAAGTTCCATTTGTTGACGGATAATTTGCTTTTCCCGCGCTGTTTTTTTCCAGTCCGTCACTTTCCAATTCAATCCAATCCCAACCAGATAATAGGATTTAAACTCGTCGCTTAGCATGTTTAATCCCGGTCTTCCCACACCGGTTTGAGCAAATCCGTAAATCCGGGGATTCCTTCCTTTTTGTACAAGCTTTTCCGAGGAAATCAATTTTTCATTCTGAGAACGAAAATAGTTCAACTCCGGCCGAACAATCTCACCGGGAAAAATAGCTGCCTCGGGAACTTGAAAATGCGCTTCAGCAGATAATTCCCGACCGGTTAATAAAGTAAGGACCCGAATGGCAGATTTCTTATCAGAATTCAATTTGTTGAATTCTCTTAAACGCTCTTCTTTTTCAACCAATAAAATATCCAGTTCATTTGCGGTTAGTACCTGATTCCTTACAGCCGATTCAACCTGACCGATCCGTTCATTAAGGGTATTGATCGCAACTTTGATAATCGCCTGTTGCTTTTCAATTAAAAGAATGTTAAAAAAGGTCTGGTTAATTTTGTCGTTGATTTGAAACAGATCAACAATCGTATTTTGATTCTCAACCACGAACGACTTCTCCTCCAATTTTCTTCGGGCTTCTGTCAATCCCCCGTCATAAATATTTTGAGAAACATCCAGATAAATATTGTAATGATCCGGGGATAATTCCGGTAATTCAATAGTGGGAAAATCAAGATTCAACTTGGTTACTTCCGATTGATAAGATGCTTTCCCTTTTAACTCAATCTGAGGCAGGTTTGCGGAAGAAATATTATCATATCGCAGTTGACTGATGGTTTCATTCAACTCTAATTGATTGAATACAGGACTATTTTCTTTTGCCCAGGCATAACAATCGTCCAGATTTATGGGATTGTCCTGTTGAGCTTTTACCAATTGAGCAGGTAAAATTATAGTAATAGCCCAGAATATTCGCACAAAGAAATTCTTAAAAGCCAATTTCTCATATTCTTTCAATAAATAATTTGCTTCTTTCATGACTATTCTAATGATTTTTTCAAGACTCTTTTTACGACGGTTTTTCGCTCTTCAAGGAAATCATCGAACTTTTCAGGATCATTCTCAAACAACATCCGTTGAATCAAAGGACGGCCGGCAAAAGGCCAGATGATCAAGCCCAGCATATTGACCATAAAATGGTCGAATGAAAAGAATGAAATTTTACCAACCTCAATCATCTCCTGAATTTTTTGTTTTATTACATCCAGCCTCATCCCGCTCTCTTTCATTACGTTCTCAATTCGTTCCGGATTCTGGTTAATTTCATGAATAATAAAACTAACAATATGGGGATTTTCCTTAAATCTGTCAAAATACATATCAACCAGAATATCGATCTTATCGATAAAAGGTGTTTCGTTTATCAGCACCTCAACAATCGCCGGGAAGAACTTTTCCAAAGCTTCCTGAAAGACTGCATCAAACAATTTTTGCTTATTTCGAAAATAATAATGCAACAACGCTTTATTGATTCCGGCTTCATCGGCAATCTCCTGCA
>Ga0180436_10004926_pt1 | contig 11910 bp, 9 predicted proteins | sample SS_ome_2_FD_132434 | JGI IMG/M metagenome (GOLD analysis project Ga0180436, IMG submission 132434) | Hypersaline lake sediment archaeal communities from the Salton Sea, California, USA - SS_3_S_2 metaG | ecosystem: Environmental > Aquatic > Non-marine Saline and Alkaline > Hypersaline > Sediment...
CGGGGGTTCGAATCCCTCTCCCGCAACCAAATGACAAAAACACTCATTCGAGTGTTTTTGTCATAGTGGCATGAACGACGAATCTAAGCAATAAGTCTGTCCGGTAGGTTCGTTTCGCAGAAATGTATCGTAAGGACTGACCGTCATTGCACCTAGGTCGTTGCCACACCTATTTTAACTGAAGATGAACTATTATAAGTAATTTGGAGAGATCTCATTTGAATCCCCAGGAAAGACCCCCCCCAACACCAAAAAATACAAATCTGACTTAACCAATGGATACAAAACTCTTTAGTTTGGTAAACTTGCCTGCCTGGCATCCGGCTTCGAATCCTTCTCCCACAAAAAAAGACCTCCACAAAGTGCATTTTAGAAAACTGTTCAGCTGTCCAACTAAAAAAATAGTCAATTTAGTGGAGTTTTCACATATCAAAGTGGAGGTTTCTTTGCTACGAATACAAATCCAGTAATTGCAGTTGTTTTAGAACTAAGTGTTTTACTTGAAAAATCCATATAAATAATTCTATAGATATACTCAGGCAACATATAATTGAGTTTTCAAATACGCCATTCATGAGTCTGATCTCGCTACTCTCAGTAACAATATTTATTCCATATCTAAAATAGCAATAGCCTGCTTTGTATGTTATCATAATTGTGTGCTTACATATTAAAAGAAAATTTAATACTTCTTGTTCAGTTCAAAACAGAAGGTGTTTATATGAAAAAAACAATTACCTGGTTTTTTAGTTTCGTTTTTTTATTAGGAGCACTCACATCTTGTGTTCAGCAAGATATTAGTGAAAAAACATCAGAATCTCCTAAAAATCCTTTAGACGTTGCAATGGAAAAAGTTAACAGTTTTGATTACGTAAAAAAAATCGAAGGAATAGAATATTTACTGAAAAACGATAAAAAGGCTGGAGTCGATGCTGCATACGATTTCATATCTAATTTGGATCTTAATGAATCTGATTTCTGGGATTTGGATTTAGATGGCGAATACTTGTATAATTTATTAATAACAGTAATGAGTGAAGGTTATCCAGATGCTGACAAAATATTTATAGACAAAATCTGCACAAGTCAATATACCTGGAGCTTTCCGTACAATGGAAATATGTACAGGAATAAGATATACGAGTATCTAAGATATCCCGGGCTTTTTAGGATTTTTGCAGGTCCTTTGATTGAAGGTAAATGGTTTGAGAAAGCTGTATCATTAGATTCAAATTCAGACACAGTTGAGTATTTGCTTTCCGACTTTATTAAAATTTATTTAAATAGTATTGAAGACAACTACAAATCAAATTCACATACTAATTTGTCACCTGAAAATTACACGGATTGTCTGAATAACGTATTGAATTCTTTTCATTATATTTATGAAGAAATAACAATCCCAGCCGCAGAAGCATCTAACATAAGCCCTTACAACTTTCAATGGGATATTCCGATTTTCTCTATTCCTATAAAAACAGACCTATCCAATCCTTCAATAAATCAACAGATATCTATAGACGATGAAGGAAAATACCTTATTATTTCAACAAAGGATTTATTCAATGAACATGAAACAACTGGGCGTGTTCTTCTCGGTGTTCAGTTTAAGCTGCCAATTTGCAATCAGCCTATGTACATGGAAGATGTCACTCATTTGATATTAATTAATACTGAATTTGAGTATAGGGGGAAAAGTTATTTAGGAATTGATACAAAGGGTTATACTGCAATATCTGATATTTATATACAGAATGTTTTGACCCACGATATGATTTATAAAGTCGGAACGGTAGAAAGCCCACCACCAGCTTCTTTCTTTTACTCTGATTCTCCTCCCAAGGAAATATATGCCACTGTAGACTATGATAAAATATTGGAGTTAATAAAAAATAGTGTGTTGAACTAATAGAAATCGTTAGATGAAATTGCCTTGTATTTTGCCAAATAATTTTCTCAGTTTTTGTCAATGCTCCATATTTTGAAAAAGTCCACCCTTAACATTATCAGTTAAAATCAGATCACTAAAACTTATGTTTATTTCAAAATTTCTACGTTGTAATTAAAATATTACTACCCAAGATATAACAAGCTAGAATAAAACATTAAACTAATTGAAACTCCCAAAACTAAGAACAAACAAGCCTTATTATGGCTACATAATACAATAAAATGCGAACTCATGAACCAAAAATCGGATTCGCTCCTGTATGTGTAGTTCATAAGACTTTGTTCTAGGGTAAAATAATGTTCTAATCCCTCTTCCCAACCAAATGAAAAAGCTCTCATCTGAGTGTCTTTTCATTTTCTATAAACAATATATTTTCATTTTTAGATTTCATTCCCATTTGAACAAGCTTAATGCAAGCGATGAACAAACAACAAGAATACCGACCAATACGATAATCTCCAGACCATATCCACTTAAATCATTTCCTAGCCACACACCCTGCATAAGCCTTACACCATATGTAAGCGGCAGGAATTTTGCCACGGTCTGAACAGAATCAGGCAGCATTTGCATGGGAAATGTTGCCCCTGATAGAAAAAGCATTGGAAAATAGATGAGATAAGATACCAGATTTACTGCCTTGCCGTTGGGCATCAGACCTGCGATCAACAATCCAATTGAAAAAATACTCAGGGTGGTCAGAAGAAACGCTAACAGCATAGGCAGTAAGCTACCCATGAATTTGACATTGTATAAGACAACCCCCAGAAATATCAGTAAGAAAATTCCAACCATGGTCATCAATAAATTCACAATCAACTGTGACATTAATAATTGGGATGGATGCACGGGAGAGGCCATCAATCTTTTCAGGATTTTCCTATCCCTATAATCTGCTATAGTCAGAGGAAGACTCATAAGACCTGTTACAGCAAGGACCATACAGCTGTATGCCGGTACAGAATAGTCCATGCTCCCATATCCATTCATGAATTCACTTGGTTCATTGCCATAGATACTGCCAAAGAGCAGCAGCATACCTACCGGGAAGACGAACCCAAAGAACACACTGTAAAAATTCCTGAAGAATAGTTTTATTTCAACTTTGGTTACGGCCAACAGTCTAGACATTTCCATCCTCCTTGATTACATTTCCCGTGAGCTTGATATATGCATCCTCAAGGGTCGGGCGGGTAATATTCAAATTTGTGTATGAAACTTTTCTTTCCTCCATCAAACATATTATCAGGCTTATTGCCCTTTCATTGGAACAGTACACGTTATAGGTGCCATTTAATCGCTCAACACCCTTAACATGATCGACAGATGATATCAATGTTTCCAAATCTTCATTCTCAGAATTAAATGATGTAACTATGTCAAGGCTGCAGCTGTCAATCACTTCGGCTACTGATCCTATGGCAACTATTTTACCTTGATCAACTATACACAGCTCATCACACAACTGTTCTGCCTCTTCCATATAGTGGGTTGTCAATATAACGGTTCTTCCGTCTGCTTTCAGTTTCTTTATATACTCCCACATTGTTCTGCGTGATTTGGGGTCAAGTCCTGTTGTGAGCTCATCAAGAAAAACAATCTCGGGGTTATGGAGAAGGGCTAATAAAATTGAAATCTTTTGTTTCTGACCTCCCGACAAGTTTCCGTAATATGAATTTCTTTTATCAGCAATGTCCAGCTTTTCCAGCAGAACTTCATAGTCAATGGGATTCTTATATATAGAGGAATACATCTGACATAATTCCCAAACCTTTATTTTGTTTTGGTAAGAAGCTTCCTGAAGTTGTACTCCAATACGCTCGAATAAATCAGAGCGTTGTTTTGAAGGATTTATTTCCAGTACAGTTATTGAACCTGACGAGGGCTTCTTCAACCCGATCATACATTCAATGGTTGTAGTTTTGCCGGCACCATTAGGGCCCACAATTCCAAATATTTCTCCTTTTGAAACGGAAAATGAAATATCCCTTACTGCTTTCGTATTACCATAATTCTTTACTAAACTGCTGACTTTGATTACTTTCAAATAACCCACCTTACCTAAGCAAAAAGCTCCTATTCCCCCGAAGTCATCTAACTTTCATACTACACGGTACAATCAATCAATGGCTTCTGCCAGATTCTTATACAATTCTTCTGTTTTTCCATCATCCTCATAATTTATGATTGTATAGCTGCTGCCTATGCGAATATATACATAGGGTCCGTCAGGTGAATGTATGAAGAGCCTGCACTTGCCAAGTCCCTCCAGCTCAAAACTACCTTTCTTTATATCACCAACTGATGCTCCGTTTGTCCTTCGAAGTATGGTTGGAATAGTTTCTTCAATTTTTATTTCAGATATTTCAGATATTTCATAGGTAATTCCATATTGCCCGGTGAATTCCACTTGACTGCCGGATATAAGGACTTCAGTCTCCTGTCTGGATCCATTCATAAGTACAAAAACAAAAACAGCCGAAGCAACAACTATCAAAAGACCTGCTATCAATGCAATCATTGATCTGGTAGATTTCATCATCAAACTCCCTCCGCTGTATATATCAAGTATAGCATATATGAAATGCAAGCCTATTAATCAAAGGCCATCAATAACCGAATACAAAGACTTAGGGCTTTGACCACTTTATTCTTGCCAGATATATGCTGCCGTCACATCCATATTCTGTACATTCAGGAGGGCTTAATACTTCTGTGTTGAATATCCATGATTCTGATTCACTGGCATTAACCGTACTGAAATTGCCAAGTCTAGCCCCTCTTTCAGGAATAACTATCCTTTCGGTATGTCTTAGGATACGGCAACTTTCTTCATCAACCCTGGCCATGAACAATGGTGCCCTGTGCCTGAATACATGGCTGTTGTTGCCTGCATTTCTTGTATATGTCAGATACAACCCGCTCCTGCAGCTTATCCAATGTGTCTGGGTATTATAAGTCTCAACATCAATTCCTGTATCCCATTTCCAGGTTTCAGGCTCACTGTAATGAAGTCCGTCATCACTGACTGAGACGTAACCCTTCAGATCATGCCGCATTGTCAGATAGAATTTGCCCATATATCTTGTGATTGAGCCTTCTGCAAGTCCTCTTTTTGAATCTACGGTCAGTGTATTCCCTTTATTTAGAACGGTTATATCCTTCCCGTCAAAGGAGCAGTGAAGAACAGTCATTCTTGTATATGGCTCTCCCTTTGCACTGTGGGAAACAGGCAGAATGAAGGTTCCGTCATCCAGGTCATATCTTTGTGCACAACCTGCACTGCATCTGTAGAAATCTTTTTCATCCAGATCGATTATTTTCCAGTCAGTCCAGGTGTCATTAATCTCATCGTAAACCGAGTATGCGGGATATATCCTAATGTTGCGATCAACTGAAGCCGGATGAGCACCTCCGTCATAACAAACCGTATGGCCTGTAGCAAGTACTGCTCTGCTTGATTCATGATATGCAGGATAAAAGTCGCATACTCCTATTTCAATGCCTTCCGTGTACTGTCTTCTTCCTAAGTTCATGTTTTTTTTTGGTTCAGTCCATGATTTTCCGAAATCATCACTTCTCATATGATGGATCTCACTGAAAATGTCACTTTGACCCATAGCCCATTGCTGGGTGGTAGCAACAGCAACAGGCTTTTCCCCCGGAATAACCGCTCCCCTGGTATGAACCCAGCAGTAATCATTAGTAACCTTGTTATATATGGTTTGCAGTTCAATCAAGTATTCAGATATTGTTTGCATAATCAACTCCTGCAATGATTATATCGCATTATCGGTAACTACTCACCAAACTAATCATGGAACCCGGACATGCATTTCAGATAAAAGAGGTAATTTGATTTTTACATAGAAATTAACTGAACTTTGATTGTTTTCCATCTATTATGATTGGACTGCCGGTGGAACCACCTTGCCTTCATATGTTCCATTGCAATATCTACATGTCTCAAGTGATTTTCTGCGCAAAAATCTCCTGAGTTCGGACTTTTTGTTTTCTTTTCCATCCCAGCCCCTTATATAAAGATAATCACTTTCACCATTCTCCACTTGGCGTACCAACGGAAGAAAAACCGAACGGCCGCACATGTATAACTTTCCGTCCCTTATACCGCTGCATCTTTTCATCCAGCAATATCTGAAACGTTTTTCTGCAGTCTGCAAATCACTCCTTGGTTCGTCTGGTCCTCCAAGGTCATACCACTGCATATCCATGTATGATATATATTTGATATTCCTGCCCTTGAGAACAGACTCAAGCTCACTTCTTTTTGCCGGAGCAACAGCCGGATATTCGCTGATATTCATATATAGCTTTTTTGATGATGCCAGGGAATCCAAGACAGAATCATTTGGAATAAACGTGCCGTTTGTAACAACCCTGATGCTCCCGATTTTTTTATGAGAATCAGCAAAGTCAAGAATCCTGCAGAAATCTTTGTGCAGCATGGCCTCCCCTCCCAGTATTCCAAGCTTATGGATATAATCCACTGAAGAAAGAAGTTTTTCAAGATCACTGATTGCATCATCTACGTTGAAGTCCTCAAGTTTCGATAGGTGCGGAATCAATACGGAACAATCCCTGCATCGGAGGGTACATCTTGTTGTTATGAATGTTTCAAGGTAGCTGAACTCAATCCTTCCTGTCAGAAGATTATATAATTTCCTGAGTGTATATACTGGATAAAGCAGACAACCTATAAACAATCTCAATGGAACAAAGCTGATCCCGTACGATATCTGGGAATATCTGAATGTGAACCCGGTGTTGTCTACCAGGTTCTTCATCCCTTCTGATATGAATGTCTTTGTTCCTCTAATCCCCAAAAATACCTCCATAATCGACTTTTATGGTTTTGCTATGCAAATATATTAAACAAATCAATAATTGCATTAATAAGAAACCAATAAAAACCCTCCGGGCTAAACGACCTGAAGGGTTTTTATATAAACATTTTTGTCAAAAATCTATTCTCTCAGCTCCTGAATATATCTCTTCAACGGTGAGTACTGCCACTCCGACTCCCGGCAGTCTGTCAGGATTCCATTTCTTCATATCATCAAACTCTACGCCTTTTGTAAAGTGTGAATAAGTACCTTTCAGCTGATAGCTCTTCTTTTCTTCTGTAATAAACAAAAAATTACCCCTGCATCCATTTTCAATATTCTTCAATGTCTTGTTGAAATAGTTATTGGCAACCAGAATTGTTTCATCATTGAAAATTGATACACATGTTGCATATATGGAATTGGTATTTCCATCTTTGTCAACTGTTGTCATAACCGGTGCACCTGTTTTGTTTTTCCATTCATCAAGTATTAACTTCGGTAGTTTTTTCATGTTTTTTGCTCCTTTAATCAACTGTACATAATTATATTACTTACACTTATTTATTCAAGTTATCCATAATGTTTATTTGTCTCCAAGAGGAAGATCCAGGAAAAATTTGGTATATTCATTCTCAACGGACTCAAAATCCAAAATACCGTTATGTTCATTGGCAATCCTGTAGCTGATGGACATCCCAAGACCGGTTCCCTTGTCCCTGGGTTTTGTTGTAAAAAACGGATTGAAGAGTTTGCTTCTTATATTCTCTGCAATACCGCATCCATGGTCTTCAACCATGATTCTGATGAACATTTCAGGCCCTTTGTTGATTTTACTGCATGAAACCTTACAAATCTTGTTTTCATCATATTCAGGGTATTTTTGGTTAAGCGCATCCCTGGCATTTGTCAGCATGTTCATGAGAACCTGCTGTATCTGCTGACTTTTGCATTCTATGAAAGGTAAGTTGGGTTCAATGGATACCCGAAGGTCAATCTGGTCATGCTTTAGGATAGTTCTTATTAGGGTAAGGGTTCCGTTGATTATTTCCTCCGGTTTCACAGTATCATATTCACCGTTGTCCCGTCTTGCGAACCTCAGCAGGTCTTTAACTAAGTTTGCAACCCTCTTGGTCTCATGTATTATTTCTCCGGTATATTCGACCATCTCATCATTGGAATCAGGCATTTCCTTTATAAGCTGGGCATAATTCATAATACCGTTTACAGGATTATTTATTTCATGTGCTACACCTGCTGCAAAAGTTCCTATGGATTCGAGTGCCTGCTGGTTCCTTATATGTACTTCCATTTCAGCTTTTTCCGACTCAAGCCTTTTTTGGTCGCTTATATCATGATAGTTGATGAGAATCCCATTGATCAAAGGGTTGTTTACCAAATTATTTACAGTGATGTCAATATCCCTGTATTGCCCATCCTTGCAAAGGGCAACTGTCTCAAATCTATTCTTCCTTCCGAAACCTCCAAGGAGATTGTTGAAATCATTTTTATTATCACTTACATGGCTTGGATGTATATAATCAAACCCATACCTGCCGATGAGGTCTGCCGGTTTCCAGCCAAAGAGTTTTTCTACATTGGGACTGATATACTTTATTACTGCATTGTAATCCAGAATAGCAATGACATCAGCAATATTTGATATCATTTCGGTCTGCCTAGCCTTCTCTCTATCAAGTTTTTCTGCTTCTTCAATCAGCTGCTTGTTCGCTTTGCGTATTTTATTGCTTTGAATGGAGTATTCAAGTTGTACAAAGAAAATCGCAAGTATCAGACTTGTAAGGAAGGTCAGGCTTGTCGGAATAAATGAAACATTGAACGGCAGAGCAATATTGACAAGATGAACCCCTATTACCAGATTACCGGTTATCAAAGCAGCTAAAAACCAGTTGTAGCTTTTATCAAGTCTTTTTTTAAAATGCTTCTTTCTTACCAATACAGCAATCAATGACAGTATTACCGTAACTGCCTGCAAACTAAGTACAATGACTTCAGATAACTCATTGTTGGTTATAGAAAAAATGGTAATGAGTGCAACAGCCGTAATGCTGGCTGAGTAAAGAAAAATTGGTTTTATCTTGTATTCCAGATTCAGTATAGCTGTCAGAATAAAGAAAATCCCCAGTGCTGCAGATATTCCTGAAAGCAATCCGAAAACATTGTGGCTGTCACTAAGTATCATGAAAAACGGGGATAAGGCATAAATTGTAGTAGCCAGAAAAAGTGTAAGATAAATCCGGGATCTCTTTAACCTGAAAATGCTCAAAACAAGAAAGGCCGCTGTTATACGAACAAGAAATAGGTAGAATAACAGAAAATCACTCTGCTCCACGTTTCCTCCGATTCTCAACTCAATTGACTGACTTGAACTGCTTATCTGTTAAAATTTTATCAAAAATCCATAAAATTATCAAATTAAGAAATTATGTGTATTTTGTTTTAAACGCTCAAATCAACCTATACGTGGCAATTCCCTTATATTCAATCTTCTCTACTTTTGAATCAGCTTCCATTTCACTGAATATTTTCTGTTCATTTTCACATTCTCGTGATTTCAGAAACCAGCTTACTTCAAACTGATTCATCGGATGTCTTTTTATTATACTTAATATAGCTGAAAGATCATCATTTATCTCGCTGTGGAATCCTTCGGATACGAGAAGCTCCATGGAAATCCCTCCAAGAACAGATGCAGCATATTTCATCCTGGCACTGCTTATTGTGCTTACAAACTTCTCTGCAGGAGGACGTACCGGGGTGTTTATGTACAGCCTGTCATATCTGATGTTTCTTATGATTTCCTTAAATTTACCAATAGATTCATTGCTGTCATTTATATCCTTCATCAGCATTATTTCCAGCCAAAGCTGCCCTTTGAACTTTTTTGAAAAAACTTCAAAGCCTTCAAGCACTTTCCTGAAATCCAGGCTTCCGTGTGGTCTGTTTATTTTTTTGAATGATGTTTCATCAAATGCATCTATAGAGGGCAATACTATGTCAGCTTGGCTCAACTCATCCTGAACTTCATCATTAAAAAGAAGGGCTCCGTTGGTAATTACCACAACAGGCTTATCAGTTCTTTCCTTTATTTCAGTTATCAACTTTCCAAGTTTCAGATAAAGGGTCGGTTCACCTTCCCCCACTATTGTAACCACATCAAATTCAACTTTATTTCCAAGGGCTTTTTCAAATTCAGCAACTATGTCCCCCAAGGGGAAAAACTCCACTCTATTGTTTGTAAGAGGATTGGTTCTGCCAAGCTGGCAGTATACACAGGAATAATTGCATGTCTTCTTGGGTATCGGGCTAATTCCCAGGGAAATACCCAGTCTTCTTGATGGAACCGGTCCGTAGACATATCTGTAATCATTCATGATGCAACCCCGCTGTTTCAATTATACATCCAATTCAATCAAATTACTTGTATTTGACGTCTTGGTATGGTTACCGACACCATTGTAATATAGTAAGAAAAATGATATTGTTGGTATCGGATAGTTCGAATTTTCCCAAGGAGCATATGATGAATAAGAATATAGTTGTTGCTATAGTAATCATTTTATTGTTTTTATGCAGTTGCAGCACAGAAACCGGTAGTGATATCTCCAATAGTCCCGAACCAAGTGAAATACCGGAAATTCCGGTTATCTTCAGTCATGATCTGACAGGTATGACCCTTGACGAAACCATTGCTCTTCTAAATGAGGTAGGTATGGACTATGAAGTTGTAGAAGAACATAGTGAGGAGTTTAAGAAGGGTTTGATTGCAGCACAAAGCATTGAACCTGAATCAGTTATAACTGAAGATACCAGTATCATATTAACCATTAGTAAGGGAAGCGAGTATGTAACCCTTCCCGATTTTTCCGGTATGACAAAGGAAGAGTCAATTGAGCTTATACAAGAAAAGCTGCTCTCATATGAAGTAGTCGAAATAAATCACAATTCAATAAATGAAGGTTACGTTATAAGTCACAATCCGGGACCCGATTCAAAAGCTAAAATAGGTAGTGTTGTAACTATAAATGTGAGCATCGGTCCCAATATGATTTTGATGGAAGATCTTGTAAATCATACCGAAGCATATGTTAAAGTGTTTTTCAGTGAAATTGCCCTTGAATATGAAATTACATATGAACAGAGTAATACCGTAGAGTCCGGCAAAGTTATCTCGCAGAGCATTTCAGCCGGAGATTATGCCAGAGAGGGAGACACTATATCAATAATCATATCTGAAGGCCTGGTTGAATTTGAAGCAACAGATTATTCAGGAAAATCCCTGCAGGAAGCAAATGAACTCTTATCAGGGAAATGTAGGATTGAAACTCGCTATGAATACAACCCGCATTATGATGACAGAATGGTAATCAGCCAAAGTGTTGATCCTGGGACCTTGATGAATATAGAAAGCACTATATTGCTTACTATTAATGACCTGGATAGAAAGCCTGTATCATTTGCATCAAGCGGACTTGAGCAGCTTATACGTGCTGAAATAAACAAAAAAACAGGTTCAATTTTATATAGCGATGTAAAGGATATAATCAATCTCGGTAACTATGATACCCAGCATGATAAAATCAAAAATCTCCAGGGCATAGAAAACCTCGTAAGCCTTCAGAGCCTCAACCTGTTCGGGGAAGAGATTACAGATGTTACACCATTATCAGGACTGACTGACTTACGATATCTGAATCTTGAATGCAATGATATTCATGATATATCATTGCTTGCAAACCTTACAGAGCTTGAATACATTGCCCTGTCGTCAAATCCTATTACAGATATATCAATCTTAGCCAATATGAAAGATTTGGAAAGTGTCTCACTGAGTGGCTGCCCGGTAAGCAGCATAAGCGTCATTGCAGATTATACTGATATGGAATTCCTGAATGTAAGCAGGACATATATTGATCCACAGGAGCTGAAGGATATAGTATCGGGATTCAATAACCTGCGAGCCCTCCACATAACTGACATCAAGGTCCGGGATCTGAACTTTCTAAATTGCCATGATACTTTGAGGTTTTTATCAGCCGATTTATGTGACCTGGATAGTATGGATGGTCTTGAAAAGTTCACTTATCTGAAAAG
>Ga0180436_10004927_pt1 | contig 11909 bp, 7 predicted proteins | sample SS_ome_2_FD_132434 | JGI IMG/M metagenome (GOLD analysis project Ga0180436, IMG submission 132434) | Hypersaline lake sediment archaeal communities from the Salton Sea, California, USA - SS_3_S_2 metaG | ecosystem: Environmental > Aquatic > Non-marine Saline and Alkaline > Hypersaline > Sediment...
GACGACTGCCGGCCAACCGTCTACTCCTCGGCCTCCCCCGTCATCGGAACGAACCGGACCGGCAAAACGGCCTCCCGCTTCACCTTCCCACCCTCCTTTTCCAGCAGGTAGAGCCTTTGCACCCCGCCGTCCGCTCCCACCGGGATCATCATCCGGCCCCCTTCCTTGAGTTGCTCCACAAGGGGCGCCGGGACGTGATCCGGCGCGCACGTCACGATGACCGCATCGAACGGCGCCTTGTCCGGCCACCCCTTGTACCCGTCGCCGGCCCGCACCTCGACGTTCTCATACCCGAGCCGGTCCAGCGTCTCCCTCGCCCGCTCCGCCAGCGGCGCCACGATCTCGATCGAACACACCTCCTTCACCAGTTCCGCCAGCACCGCCGCCTGATACCCCGAGCCGGTTCCGATCTCCAGCACCCGGTCCGTCGGCTTCGGTTCGAGCTTCTCCGTCATGAACGCCACGATGTAGGGCTGCGATATCGTCTGTCCGTGCCCGATCGGCAACGGACCGTCCGCATACGCCCAGCGCCTCTGGCCCTCTGGAACAAACTCGTGGCGCGGCACCTTCCCCATCGCCTTCAGCACTCGCGGGTCCCTGATGTTCCTCCCCGGCCCCTTCAACTGCCGCTCCACCATCTTCTTCCGCAACTCGGCGAATTTCCCCGCCCTCTCGACCGGCTCCGCCCCGCCGCACGACGGCAACAGCCCCGTCAATCCCGCCAATACGAATCCCCAAATTCTCTTCATGGCATCCCACCCTATCCGATTCCCCCCACTTTTCCAATACCCTTCTGCACTCGGGTCGAGAAGCACGGCGCCTGCGGGACAGATTCCCGCCAGACTGAAGGGATGCCAGCCAGCCTCCAACCGATGGGAACCCCTCATGGCCGCCATGTCAGTGAACGACTACCAGTATTCAGGGTTGTTGAGCGCCTCTACGCAACGCGACTTACCCTTGATCGGATCAATCCGATCTCCAACCAGAGTCTGAGCCATCCAGCCTTCCGGTTGTGAAAGCCTGAAGGGGGGTGGAACAAGGGTCTCGTCGACCACACGAAATCCGGCCTTCGAGTAGAATCGCGGATCACCGTAGGTAAGAACGAGTTCAACACCGTCTTCCTTCAGGACGTTCAGACCAAACCTGATCAGCTTCCGGCCAACGCCTCGTCGCTGATGGTCTGTGCGTACGGCCACGGGAGCCAAAATGAACGCATTGATCTCGTGTTCGAACCTCATGCGCGAGAGAAGAATGGCGCCGGTCAATTCGGCGTTGTCCATGGCAACGAATCCGTAGAGGTCGCCCTCTCCAGTGCTGCGCATCAGCTCCCCCGCGAGGCCTCCGACGGTCACTCCCTCCGACCGGCCCTCTGAATCGGTGAATGTGCTGACAAACAGGTCTTCAATCCTGTCTGCATCGTCGGGGTTGTAGGCTGAGCACTCCATTGTCTCTCCCGGAAGGCAACCCTCGGACCGGTTGACGATCACGACCACCACTACGGGCCACGATTCGGCAGCTTTCTTGCCGTCAGCCGTCGCCGCCGTCGTTCACCGGCATTGCGGCCCGAAAACCTGACCCATTTGCGACGACTTTCGTTTCTACCGGTTGCCCGAGGGTCATGGCGGTCCTTGCACCGCGGGCGTTCCGGTTCCCCGGGACAGGCTGCCGCCCCTGGTCGTGGGCCCGGGTGGGCCCGGCCTCTTGAGCGGGCAACTGGGAAGAACGACGCCGGGGTTCGGCATATTCTCTGACTGCCTCAGGAGGGGTATCAGGTTCCGGGGCGAGGCGCAAGGCAACGTGGGGCGGGCGGGGATCCGTCCCAGAGCGGATGGAGGCGGTTTTCTGGACAGGATTCACAGGATTCACAGGATTCACAGGATTCACAGGATTCACAGGATTCACAGGATTCACAGGATTCACGGGATTCACAGGATTCACGGGAATGTGTGACCAAGGGGTCGGAGCTTCGGTGATTGCGCAAGTGAACGGTGAAGCCGCCCCACCCCTCCGAAATCCTGCGATCCTTCGGGGCGGGTGAGCGAGGCAATCGGGCCTGCGCGTCCACGCACCCCCCACCAAGCACCCCCCCGTTCAGCGGTCGCGGACCTTGAGTTTCATTTCATCCGAGTTCCCGCGCAATTCGGGGGCGTACATTCCGGTGGCGCGGGTGGGCAGGGCGCTGAAGGTTCCGGGGATCTCGGCCCGCAGGCGGTAGCTGAGGTTGTGGCGTCCGCGCGGCAGGAGGCGCACGAAGAAGGCCGTCTTTTCATCGCGGAGTTCCATGAAGGCGCCAAGGCCGCCGGCGCGGGTGTATCCGCTGCGCACCTCGACCGGTTCGAGGCCGGCCGCCTTCCAATCCTCGAAGATCAGGTAACTGTAGTCGTTCTTGCTCTCGACCGAGAGTTCGATCTCGATGAGGTCGCCGCTGGTGAGGGTGTCGCCCACGTCGAGCTTGATGCGCTCGAACTTCTCCTGCCGCTGCTTGAGGGCCTGTCCCTTCGACCCGGCCACGTCCTGCAAGTCCTCGACCGGGACCATCTTGTAGAAGGCGCGCTCGACCTTCACTTCCAGCCCCGCCTTGCGGAGGAAGTCTTCGAGGCTGAAGACGGTGAGGTAGGCGTTGGCGTAGAGCGGTCCGGTCCCCTTCTTGCGCAGTTCGAGGCGGTGCCTGCCGGCGCCGAGGACGTCCCCCGCCACCACCGCCGTGCCGTCGAAACTGAACAGGTTCTCCTTCGTGATCTTCACCGTCTTGAGAACCTTGCCGTCGAGGACCACCTCGACCTCCATGTCCGGCTCGTCCTCCCCGCTGGCGCGCAGGAAATCGGCGATGGCCTCGATGCAGTAGGCCGTGTCGCGGGTCGAGTTCCAGTAGGTGGCGTGCTTCCGGTTGTTGATGAGATACTTCACCAGCCCGCGGGCCTGCGGGCTCTTCGGCTTCACGGCCGCAAGGAGCTTCAGATACCAGGCGTGGGCCTCAAACTCGCTCCCGTACCACCACCACCAGTATCCGCCGTTGCCCAGTTCGAGCCACGCGGTCTGGTTCTCGTCGTCGGTCACGAGGAACTGCTCGATGTTGCGGATCACGCCGTCGCGCTTCCCGTTGTCGCCGGTCCGGTGCAGTTCGAGTCCAAGGAGGCACTTCGCATAGACCGGGAGGCCGTTCTTGTCGCGGTGCAGGAAGCCCAGCATCGTGGCGTTGTCCACGCCCGCCTCGCCAAGAACGCGCCGGATCAGGGCATCCATCGCGTCCGCCTTCTGCTTCGTGTCGCGCTTGCGCTTCTCCCACATGCGGATGCGCTCCGTTTCCTTCGCCTCGTGCTTCTTCAGCCATGCCACCCCGCGCTCGAGCATGTCGCCCGGGATCTTTGCGCCGTTCGCCCTGGCCACGAGCAGGCCGTGCGCCACCACCGCCGTGGTGTGGGGGTACGAGCGCTCGCCGTAGGCCGAGAACCACCCCCAGCCGCCGTCGCGGTTCTGCATCTCGCGCAGGCGCTGCACGCCCGCCCGCACCATCTCGTCCACCTCGTCCTTGTCCCACACCGGGTTTTCCTTCCACCGCTTCCATTGCGCGGCCCGCTCCCGGGCCTCCCCGATCTCCTGCGGGTTCAGGTTCACGCGCTTGTTCTTCACGTCCTGCAGGTTCACCCCCATCTCCTGCAGGAGACGCTGCGTGACGACGGTCGGCACGAAGCGATTCAGGGTCTGCTCGGTGCATCCATACGGGTAACTCGCCAGATACGGCAGGGCGTCGATCATGGCGCCCGCAATGGTCGGCGAGTAGCGGATCTCGAGATGCGTCTGGCCCGGCCGCCGTTCCTCGGGGACCTCGAACTCGATCACGGCCTTCCTGCCGCCCGGCTTGATGGCCCGGCTCCATGACTCGGTGCGCGCCATCCCGTGCACGTAAACCGGGAAGGTCATCTCCATGGCGTCGGCGTCGTCGGCCGCGACCGCCTTCATGCGGATCGCCACTTCCCCTTCCCGCTTCGCCACCGCCTGCCAGTCGAGGCGTTCCTCACCGCCGGCGGGGATGACCACCCGCGCCGATTTCGCTCCGGCCGCCTCGAGCGTCCCGCCTTCGAGTTCGAGCGAGACCTCCACCTCCTTCGCTTTCTCGTGGTAGTTGTGCACGACGGCGCTCAGGGTGACCTTGTCCTTCTCGATGAAGAACCGCGGCGCCTGCAACCTCACGATGAGGTCCTTGCTGGTGATGACCTCCGCCGAGCCCTCGCCGACCCGCGTCCCGTGTCCCATCGCCCACGTCTTCACCTTCCACGTGGTCAGGTTGTCGGGATACTCGACCTCGACCTCGGCTTCCCCGCGCTCGTCGGTGGTCACCGCGCCGGCCCACTTCACAAGGTCCGCGAACTCCGAGCGCACCATCACCTCCGGCCCGCCCGGCGGAGGTTCGCCGCCGGCGCCCTCCGCCGGAGCTTCCGCCTCGGCCGCCGCCGCCATGGGAGCTGCGAGGGCGTCGCCCATCGCCGCCTCGGCCACCCTTTCGCGGCCGAAGGCCCCCGCCTTTTGAAGCATTCCACCGGCGCCGCCCCGTCCGTTCCCGCGCCGGTTCTCGAGATCGACCACCCCCCCGCCAAACACCCCGAGGGTGCGCATCACCGGCTTCTTCGGCTTGCTCAGGTTGTGCCCCCGCTGGGTTTGCGAGTGCCTCAGGCCCGATCCATGGAAGTGCCGCTTCCAGTCCCAGAAGAACTTGCGGATGTCGCCCACGTTCGAGCCGCCTGAGATGTATTCGAGGCTCTTGTCGTAGACCGTGACCACCGCCGTCCCTTGGAACGGTTCGCCGTTTTCTTCCTTCAAGCGCACCCGCAGGGTTCCCTTCTCGCGCGGCTTGTATTCCTTCCGGTCGGGAACCACCTCGACGCTCAGCAGGCGCTTCCGCGGGGGAAGCACGATCTGCTCGGTTTCCGTCACCACCTCCGCATCCGCCACCGTCACGGCTTCCACGAAAATATTCGGCATATCCCCCTCGTGCAGCTCGATCGCGACCTCCTTCGACTTGCCCTCGATCGCGATCACCCGCAGCTCCTCCGCCGACTGTCCGGTGCTCCGCACGAACAAGAGCACCGTGCTGCCGGCCTGATTCGTGTTCACCAGCAGGCGTGCTTCCTCGCCCGGCATGTATTCCTTCTTGTCGAGCACCAGCTCGAGCGGATTGAAGCGCCCCTCCGCGCCCTCGTCATCCGCCTTGCGGACCACGAACACGGTGGCCCCTTCCCCGGTGTGGCCTTTCTCGTCGGTCACCGTCACCGCGAACCGGTACTGCCCCGACTCCGGCGCCTTGAACCGCACCGTGCCCTCGCCGTCCTCCTCCTTGTCGAGGTCGAACGACTTCACCTTCTTCTCCTTCACCCGTCCATTCTCGTCGACCGTCACCCGGTGGAGTTCCGCCTTGCCCGTCACCTGCACGGGGCGTCCGTCGAGCGTCCGGGCGGCGTAGGCGGCGTTCACCGTGTCGCCCGGCCGGGCGTATCCGCGGTCCAGCCACACCGTGACCTCGAACGGCCGGCGGGCCGCCAGCACGCTCCCGTTGCCCGCGATCGTCCGGCGGGAGGCGTCCGTCACTTCCGCCGAGATCTCGTAGCGGTGGTCGATGTCGCCATGCACGAGCTTCGCCACCGAGGTGTCGATCTCGACCTCGACGGTCCCGTCGGCGCCGATCCCGTATTCCCGCTCGATGACCAGCTCCGGCGGCGTCCAGCGCTGGCCTTGCCACCACCACGGCGGCGGCGGCACGCATCCCCAGCGTTTCCAGCCCGGATACCAGTCATACGCCGGCTGGAACCACCAGTAGCCTTCCCCGTAGAGCCAATCCCATTCCCCCCGCGGAAACCACCGCTCGCTGTGACTATGGCGCTGCACCTTCACCTTCACCCGCGCCTGCGTCACGGGCGCGCCGTGATAATACTTCGCAACCACCTTCGCCTTGATGGTTTCGCCCAGCATTACCGGCTTCTCCGGCGCCTCGACCAGCACCTCGAACTCCGGCTTCTTGTACTCCTCGACCCGGAAGCTGAGCGAGCCGTGCGGAACGCTCCCGTCCAGGCGCGCCATGTACGTCCCCAGCCGGGCGTCCTCCGGCAGCTCATACTCGACCTCGACCCCCCCGAACCCGTCGGTGCGCAGGTTCTTGAACTCGTGCACTTTCCCGCTCCCATGGTGGTGGATCTCGATCCGGCATTCCTTTCCGGCGAAGGTCGACACGTCTCCGAGATCGTATCGGGCCGCCCGCGACCAGAACTTCAAGTGCACCGCCTGTCCCGGCCGGTAGACCGGGCGGTCGGTCATCCCGTAGGAGCGCTGGTTGCGATAGTGATCCCAGCGGAAGTCCCGCCAGTAGTGGCGATGGAAGCCCATCAGCGCCCGGCGCTCCCCGTCGCTGCGGCCGACCGCCATCCATTGGTAGTTCGGATCCAGCGCGTCCTTGCCGAGAACCAGCTTCCCGTCGGCCCCCACCTCCTTCTTGAACCGTTTGGTGAGCACGTCGAACTTCTTCACCAAGCGCTTCGCGCCCTCGCGGCGCTCGACGCGGTACCCGAAGAACTCGATCTCACCGCCCAGCGGCGCCGCCGCCCTGCTCTCACAGAGATAGAACAATTCTCCCTCCTTGAGCTGACGCGAGACGAGGGCCGTGTCGCTGATCCACACCACCGTCCATGAGACGTTGCCCTCCCCCGCTCGCGCCTTGAGGAGGTAGGCCCCGGCTTCGGCGACCGGCATGTCGAGTTCGGCGCGCGTGTCCCAATGCCGTTCCCGAGGCTTCAGCGGGACCAGCCACTCCCGGATCTTCTTGCCGAGGTACTTCTTCTCGTTCTCCTGCACCAGGCGGCGTCCGATCGCGCCCACGTCGATCTTCTGGTGCTCGATCTGGCGGGGATTGTCTTCGAGGTGCTCGAAGATGTCCGCCACCACCTCGTCGAGCTTCAGGGCGTGCAACGTCAGGGACACCTCCGTAGCGTTGCGGAAGACGAAATCCACCCTCGGCTTCTCCCCCGCCTGGAACATCGGGGAGGTCTCGAAACGCCCCCAGTCGCCCCGGATCTGGTCGAGGAGCTCCTGGCGCGACTTCTCGTGCCCCGGCCCGTGCGTCTCGATGACGCGCGCCAACTCGTCCGCCGCCTTGTCATACTGCCGCCGGTTCAGAAAGACCTGCACCAACAGGTCCCCCGCCTGCGCCCGGTAGCCCCCCTGACCGTGGGAAAGCGCCCGCAGAAGCGGAATGAACCGGTACTCTTCCGGAAGCGTGAAACGCTTCACGCCCCCCGCGAGATTCGCGATCGTTTCGTCCTCCTTCAGCGTGTGCACCTGCAGGATCCCCTTGGCTTCCTCGGGGTCCTGCTGCCGCCACCACCCGAAACTCGCCAGCGTCCCCACGCCGTAGTGGTTCACAAGGAACGACGCCCACTGGTAATCCAGTTGCGGCTTCAGCCCCGGATCGAGCCGCGCCGCTTCCGCCATCGCCCACCTCCAGCGTTCCCCGTCGTTGGCCGCCGCCTCCCACGATTCCGGAACCTCGATCACCAACGGCTCTCCACCGTCGTTCACCGGCGCCCCCGCGCCGCTCGACAACTCCGAACCCTCCCCGTAGTCCGGCAACTCGTCGAGCGGGGTCAGCACCCCGAGCAACCACACCCGCTCCCGGCCCTGCCGCCCCATCTCCACCATCCCCGCCAGTTCAAGATGCATCCGCGCCAGCTCCCCGGGCTTCGCGTCGCCCCGCGCCTCCTCGATCGCCTCGATCATCAACTGAATCGCCCGCACCCGGTCCCGCTCCTGCGACCCGACGTATTGCCCGCCCCCCCGGTGGTGCCCGCGCCGGAACTCCCCGTCGAGGATGAAGCCCCAATGCTGCGCGCTCTGAAACGAGAGCGCCGCCTGCCGGAGCAACCGCCAGTTCTCCGGATGGCTCTCCACCGCCCCCTCCACCAACGCGTCGAACTCCGAAAGCCGGTTGAGCTGATGCAGCTCCTGGATCGCCCATTGCAGATCCTCGCCGGTCCGCTCGTCATCGTGATCCGCAAGGAGCTTCCGCCGCACCTCGAGGGCCTCCTTCCAGTTCCCGTCCTTGCGCAGGGCTTCCGCCTTCCCGCGCAGCTCGCTCGCGTCGTCGCCCTCGGCGCCCCGCAGCACCCCCGCCAGCGCGCACACCGTCAAAATCGTCGTCAATCCTTTCATCGCTTTGCAGTTGCAGTATTCAGCGCCGGAGCCGGACCCGTGTCAAACCCCGCTATGACGCAGACCCGTCACCCCCCACTTTTCCTGGCCTCGTCCCGCCGATTTTACATTTCCGTTACCTCGCACGTCCGCCCTTCTGGAGTGCGGCGGCAAGCGAGGAACGAGCAGCTTGCCCGTCGCCGCCCGCAGCCGTTCGACAGGCTCAGGCCCTGAGCTGCGTCGAAGGGGGCGAAGTCGGGCCACACCCCTTTGGCGGAACGCGGCCCGTCCCCCCAAAGCGCCGTCGCCATCTCTCGCGGGACTCCGCCGCCGCACTCCGGAGCCCCCTCACTCCTCCCCGAAGTCGAACTCCTTCGGCCGTTCCCTCCGCAGCCGGATCCTCCCCCCGTTTGCTTGCCGGATCGGCTCGAACACTCCGTCCGCCCCGTTCTGCTTGATCTCGAACACCGTCTCGAGCAACTCCCCGAGCCGCCCCTGCGGGAACCCCCGCTCCCTGAACCACGCAAGGTATTCCGCGGGCAGGTCGACGATCGGCACCCCCCGCGGCGGATACTCCTTCGGCCCGAACTTCCCGAACGGCATCCGCATCCTCCCGATCTCCTCGAGCAGGTTCCGCAGGTCCTCGCGGTCGATCCCGGTGGGGTCCATGCCGGGCCAATACCACACCAACCCCGAGGTGTCATAGTGAATCGGTCGCACGTCCGCCGAAGCCGCCGCCAAGCGCAACAGCTTGCCCGTTGCGGCCCGCAGGGCGAAGTCGGGCCACACCGCTTTCGCGGAACGCGGCCCGCCCGCCGCTCACACCAGCCCGAGGTCCAACTGGCCGCCAAGCTCCGGATCGGCAAAGCGCACACCGACCCCAAGAAGCCGGACCGCCCTCCCCTCCCCGCGCGACCATGCCTCGGCGAGGAGGGAGCGGTAAACCCCGAGCTCGGGCGCGGAATGCGCCTGCTCGGCGGTGGTGGCGGCAAAGTCGGCGAACTTCAGCTTCACCACGAGGGCCCTCACGGTGCGCGCCGAGTGCTTCGCTTCGAGTTCATCCCGCACCGAGGCGACGAGTTCCTCGATACGCTCGACGAGCACGGGGAACTCCGCGATATTCTCGGAGAAGGTGCGCTCGGTGCTCAGCGACTTGCGAATCCGGCGCGGGCGCACCTCGCGGTTGTCCCGGCCGCGGCACAGCTCATGAAGTTCCGCACCCCACTTGCCAAAGCGTTCCGCGAGGTCGATCTTGCCGGCTCGCTGCAGGTCGCCGCAGGTCTGCACCCCCATCGCAGCGAGCCTTTCCTCCGTCCGGCGCCCCACTCCGGGAAGCTTCTTCACCGGAAGTTCCTCCATGAACCCGTCCACCTCGGCTTCCGCGATCTCGAACTGTCCGTTCGGCTTGCGCCAGTCGCTCGCGATCTTGGCCAGCATCTTGTTGGGCGCGATGCCTGCCGAGGCGGTCAGCCCGCTCTCCTCGAAGATCTCGCACCGGATCTCCCACGCCACCGCCGAGCCGCCCGTGCGAAGATGGCTCACGTCAAGATACGCCTCATCCAGCGAGAGCGGTTCCACCAAGGCCGTAAAGCGCCGGAAGATCTCCCGCACCCGCCGCGACTCGGCGGCATACACCTCAAACCGCGGCGCCACCAGAATCAGGTGCGGACAGCGCTCAAGCGCCATGAAGACCGGCATCGCCGACCGGCACCCGAACTCGCGCGCCTCGTAGTTCGCGGTCGTCAAAACCCCCCGGCGCCCCGTCCCGCCCACCGCCACCGGCTTCCCGCGCAACTCGGGATGATCCCGCACCTCGATCGCCGCAAAAAAACAATCCATGTCGATGTGCAGGATCTTGCGCACCTCGCATCACAGTCCCGACGACTCGAGGCTCTCGTAGCTCTCGATGCTCTGGTTCATCGCAAGGGCCGGCTTGTCCTCGACCGCCTGACCCACGATCACGGCCGGCACCCCCGCCACCGTGGTGTGCGCCGGAACGTCGTGCAGCACCACGCTCCCCGCCCCGATCTTGGCGCCCGTCCCGACCTCGACCCTCCCGAGAATCTTCGCCCCCGCCCCGATCAGGACCCCCGTCCGCACGATCGGGTGCCGCGCCCCGCTCGTCTTGCCCGTGCCCCCGAGCGTCACCTCGTGCAGGATCGAGACGTCGTCCTCGATGATGGCGGTCTCCCCCACCACGAAACCCGTGGCGTGGTCCAACAGAATCCCGCACCCGATCCGCGCCGCCGGATGGATGTCGACTCCGAAAACCTCGCTGGCGTGGCTCTGAAAGTGCAGCGCCAGCGCCTCCCGCCCGTGCGTCCAGAGATAGTGCGACACCCGGTAGGTCGTGATCGCCAGAAACCCCTTGTAGAAAAGCAGCGGCTCAAGGGCCGTGCTGCAGGCCGGGTCGCGCTCGACGATCGCCGCCAGGTCCGCCGCCGCCGACATCACCAGCTTCGGGTGATCATGCAACACCCCCCCCAGAAGCGGCGCCAGCGCCGACTTCTTCATGTCCTCCCGCGCCAGCTTCCGGGCCAACCGCATCCCAAGCGCCATCCCAAGACAGCTCTGCTGCAAGACAACCTCCGACAGAAGGGGTTGTAACTCCGGCTCCGACGTGTACAGCTTCTCCGCGTGCCGCCGCAGCTCCTCCCACAACTCCGCGACGGGCACCCGCGCCGCCGCACAAATATTCGCGGCTTCGCGACTCGCCGCGGTCTCGGTTCTGTGATTCATTTCTGAAAGTGAGAGTTTCCCAAAAACTGGAATATGCCTGCCGCGCCGCGATCTGCCTCGCCAAGCACTACGACGGCGGCACCGTGATGAAACTGGAGGACATCGCCCAACGGGAGGATATCTCATCCAGCTTCCTCGTCCAGATCTTGAATGAACTCAAACGCGCCGGAATCGTGGACAGCCGGCGCGGCAAGGCCGGCGGATACGCCCTGAACCACCCCCCGGCCGCCATCACCCTCAAGGATATCGTCGAAGCCATCGAGCCCAGCCTCCTCACCACCCCACGCGACACCACCGGCGAATCCGGCGTCGCCGTCGCCACCATCTGGGACGGAATCTCCCGCTGCGTCCTCGACCGCCTCGAAACCACCTCCCTCGAAACCATCGCCTCCAACGCCAACGCCCCCATGTATTTCATCTGATTCGACTCCTTCATTTTTCGCTGCAAATCAGTGAGTTATGAATCATTTGAGGAGCTCTAACGGGCCTTTTCTGCCCCAAGTGTGACCTTCGAGAATAGTTTCCGGCTCTTTGTGCTCTCATCCATCTCCCGCTGAGAGGCTGCTGGCATGGGAGCGGGCTGAGATCAAGGCAACTTCGGGTCACGATCGCCCACCCGCCCCGCATTTCCTTGTCTCCCGCCCGGGGGCCTGATAGCCGTGGCGGCAATCAGAGAATATGCCGCGTCCCGGCTTCGTTCTTCCCACCTCCGCACCTCGAAGGTCGGGTTTCAAAAAGGAGACCCGCGACCAAGGGCGGCAGCTTGCCCTCCAATCAGAAGCCTCCGATTTACCGGAGGTCCCCCACTCCGCCGGAAAATCCAGCGGACTCCGGCGCTCCTTGCCCTGCTCCTTCCCGGCGAGTTTATGGAGAAACGGCTGGAGGCTCTCCGGCTCCCGGGGCCCGTGCCCGTATTTCAGGCAGAAATCAAGGTAGTAGCGCAGCCACTTCAGCCAGTCACGCCGCTGGGCCTGCGTTCCGTTGCGGGCGCGGATCTC
>Ga0180436_10004928_pt1 | contig 11908 bp, 10 predicted proteins | sample SS_ome_2_FD_132434 | JGI IMG/M metagenome (GOLD analysis project Ga0180436, IMG submission 132434) | Hypersaline lake sediment archaeal communities from the Salton Sea, California, USA - SS_3_S_2 metaG | ecosystem: Environmental > Aquatic > Non-marine Saline and Alkaline > Hypersaline >...
AGAGCGGCGCCGGTCGGAATGAACCGGCCTGGACCCCATTCCCAAAGGGTCTGCATGCCGCGACTGCAAGGTTGCATTCGCCGCGACGATTCGATACGCTATGCGGCCGTTTCTGAATTGCCCGATGGTGTAACGGTAGCACAGCTGACTCTGGATCAGTCAGTCTAGGTTCGAATCCTAGTCGGGCAGCCATTCAACGGTGCATGCGATAGCGAGCGCGCTCCCGCGCGTTGCTGGAAACCGACCGCACGCCGCGGAAGCAGTGCTCGTAGAAATTCCCCTCGAAATAGGTTCTCGCCAGGAAATGCGGCGGGAAATTCGGTTTGCAGAGAAACGGACTGTACAGCCACGCGATTTCGCAGCCGGCGAACCCCGCGACGGCAATCCATGCGGCCAGCGTACGGCGCGCCGCGCGCCGGTTCGTCAACTTCTTGAGCAAGGCATAGAGTTTGACGTTGCCGAGCAGACCGGCCGCCCCGATCACGGCAATGTGAACCAGCAGCAGCGGCCAGAACACCGCCATCGCCCGAAGGGTGGCGGGGTGGCTGTCCGGCAGACCGACGACGTTCGGATCCGGTCCGGGCGCATGCCACACGAAGAACAGCACGACCGGCGCCAAAGCCCCCAGGAGCGCGCCGGCGCCGCCCATGGCGGTCAACATGGCCGCGGCCGTCTGTGCGAGGGTGAGACGGGCGCCGAGCAGCCGGGCCAGGATCGTGTTGATCACGGTACTGACGGCAACGACCGTGAACAGCACCGCCGGCAATTTCACGCCGGCGTACAACCCCTGGAGCGGCGCGCGCCAGATACCGAATGCAAACCCGTATGCGGACCCGCCCAGGACGATCGCGGCGGAGGCACGGACCAGGAGCATGCGGGCTTGCCGCGGGTCCGCCAGGCCCGCGGCCAGCGCCGGCACGTCGAACAAGCGCGGCGGGGCCAGGGCGCGTATGGTGCGGTGGAGGGTCATCAACGCCCCGCCATGGCCAGGGTCCAATGACTCAGGAAGAACTGCTTCGGCTGCAACCCGAAACCGGTGTACTCGCCGACCAGAGGCCGCAGCGTGGTGCACATCTGAAGCTGGACCAGGAGGTACAGCACACACCAGATGCGCAGCGTCTTCATCTCGCACTGGTTCAGGTAGCGAAAGGCCGCAAGCAGGAGCCGGAGCCCGAACCCGATCGCGACCCCCCAGAACATGAAATGGAGGAACCCCATGAACGCGGCGGAGGACGTAGCCTGCGAAAAGACCCAGACGACGGGAGCGAAGCCGAGCAGGATGATCGAGAACAACGCGACGGCCAGCGTCGCTACCCGGTACACCTGCGCGAGCGAATGCGTGCCGCCGGAGAGGCAGACGAAAATGTACAGGCTCGGCAGACAGATGACCAGGCTGGCCAATGAGCCGAGAACCAGCTTGACCGGTACGGCCCAAAGCTGGTGCGCCCCGGACAACATCCCCATGACCACGCCGCAGGCGGCCATACAGACGGCGGCAATGACGAGGGCGGCGAGACCGACCCCGGCACTACGGCCGTTGATGACTTCGAAGAGGGCGCGCGCCGGGGACTTGACGAGGATCTCCGCCAGGCGTCCGGGCCGGAGATCCGCCTCCATGGATGTGTAGTCGGCGGCCAGCATCCGGTTGGCTTCGTCGACAAGAACAGGCTTTCGAGGCGGCCGCTCCCATTGCGACGCCGGTGAGACTGTTGCGTTACTCGCGCTATCGGTATTCATGCGTACTGCCTTTCGGGTTTATGTATTACAAAGAACTCTGTACTGCAAAGCTATAATCCGTATGTATCTCCTCCTTTCTTTTCTTCGTCGTCGGGTCCATCGTTCAGGCGCGGACCGGTTTGGCAAAAGGGGGCGCGGCATCCGCCTTCTTCCCGGCGCCCAGCGCGTCCTGTGCCCGGCGCAGGACCGTTTCCAATGCCCCGAGATACTCCGTGAAGCGGGTCAGGCCGTCGGGCGAGATGCTGACCGAAGTGCGCGGTTTATCGCGGACAAAAGCCTTCCGCACACGGATCATGCCGGCCTCCTGGAGCGTCTTCAGATGGCGATTCAGATTGCCGTCGGTGAGGCGGCAGGTTTCCTTCAGCTCCTTGAAGCTCAGTTCGTCGTCCGCCGCACACAACGCGGACATGATCGCGAGCCGGCTTGGCTCGTGGAACAGGCGCCGCAGCACGTCGAAGGGGCTTTCGGATTCCCGGGTCATCCTTTTCCTCCCGCATAGCTCTGATGTTTCCGTAGCACCACAACGCCCCCGGCCAGCTCGCCGAGAAGGAATACCGCGCCCATGATCCACGGATCGGTGAAGGAGATGTGCGGCGACAGGAGGCAGTAGATGCCGCAGAGGATGTAGGCAATGCCGACGGCGTAAATGCCCGGCGGCAGCGAGTGCCGGTATGCGGCCTGCGCGAGTCCGTACAGGCACATCCAGACGCCAAACAGCAGATCGTACGCTCCGCGGCCGACCAGCACGACGGTCAGCGCCGCACCGACGGCCAGCGCGGGGAAGGCGTCGAGGGCGGGTTTCAAGGTGACGGGATTCCGGCGGACTTCGGCGTCGAAGAAAAACCAATACAGCAGGTACGCGTAGTTCACCGTGACGCCGGCTAACAAAACGATGCCCCAACCGAAGAGATGTGCGCGCGGCGTATCGGGAACGCGTCCGGAGCCGAGGATCGCCGTGCCCGCAGCGACAACGGCTGCGCACCACAGGCGCGCCTTCCCCGAGTAGCCGCGAAAGAGCCGCTTCTCGAGAATCAGCTCCTGCAGTTTGTGGACCTGGGCCAGTGCATCGTGAATGTGCGTTGCCGTCATGCGCTACTCCATGCTGACAAACCACAGAATAGCCAACGGGAGAGAACTTTGCAACACAAAGTATTCTTTTTTTTTGGGCTTTCGCGCGATGCATGCTCAGCCGACTTCTTTGTTGTGGGGAGGGCAGCGGTTTTTCGTTGCCCTTGTTGTGGTGTGTGCGTGTGTGGGTCTGTGAGTGCGTGAGTGCAGAAAGCGACCGAAGAGTTCCTGCTTGCAGCCATGGGGGTCTTGGCGTACCGTCGCCGGCTGAATTTCGAAGCGCAAAAGGAGAGCAGCATGAGCAAGAGCTATAAGATTGCCGTTATTGGCGGGGACGGAACGGGGCCGGAAGTCGCGCGCGAAGCGGTCAAGGTCATGGAGGCCGCGGCGGCGAAGTTCGCGTTCAAGCTGGAGTTGGAGGATTTCGACTACGGCGGCGACCGTTATCTGAAGACGGGCGAGGTGCTGCCGGACAGCGCGGCGGACGAGCTGCGGCAGTTCGATGCGATCCTGCTCGGCGCCATCGGGCATCCCGACGTGAAGCCGGGCATCCTCGAGAAGGGCATCCTGCTGCGCTTGCGGTTCGAGCTCGATCAGTACATCAATCTGCGTCCGGTCAAGCTCTTCCCCGGCGTGGAAACGCCGATCCGGAACAAGGGCCCGGAGGAGATCGATTTTGTCGTGGTGCGCGAGAACACCGAGGACCTGTATTGCGGTATCGGCGGGATCTCCCACAAAGGCACGGCGGCCGAGGTCGCGGTGCAGTCCTCCATGTACACCCGCATGGGGGTGGAACGCGCCTTGCGCTATGCGTTCGAGTACGCGCGAAACCGGCGGCATGCGCGGCCTTGGCGCGGGCTTTCGGCCGACGACACGGCGGCCGGAAAGACCGGCCAGGTGACGCTGGTCGGCAAAACCAACGTGCTGACGTATGTCTACGACCTGTGGGAGCGGGCGTTCCACGAGATCGGCGAGGCGGACTACCCGGACATCAAGCGCGACTACAACCACGTGGACGCCTGCTGCATGTGGTTCGTCAAGAACCCGGAATGGTACGACGTGATCGTCACCGGCAACATGTTCGGCGACATCATCACGGATCTCGGCGCGATGATCCAGGGCGGCATGGGCATTGCCGCGGGCGGCAACATCAATCCCGACGGCGTCAGCATGTTCGAGCCGATCGGGGGCTCCGCGCCCAAGTACACGAACAAGAACGTCATCAACCCGCTGGCCGCGGTGTGTGCCGGGGGCATGCTGCTGGAAACGCTGGGCGAGATCGAGGCCGGCGCCGCGATCGAGCAGGCGGTCCGGGACGTCACCGGAACCAAACTGCAGAGCATGGCCGCGGGACGCATGGGGTACTCGACGACGGAAGTCGGGGACCTGGTTGCGGAACGGATCTCATAGAGGAGAAACAGAATGTCCTATCGAGTCGGCATTGTCGGGATCGGCGCCGTGGGCACCGAGATGGTGAAGATTCTTCGGGAGCGTGCGTTTCCCGCGTCGGAGATCCGCATCATGGCGCGTTCGGAGCGCGACGAAGAGGTTGCGGGCGAGACCTTTCATGTGGTGCCCGCGTCGCCGGAGGCCTTTGACGGGCTCGATTTTGCTTTCTTTGCGGGAACGGAAGGCGCAAAGGGGGCGTCCCGCCAGTATGGATGGGAGGCCGTCGAGCGCGGCGTGGTCGTCATCGACAACGGGGACGACTTCCGGATGGACGAGCGGGTGCCGCTGGTCATTCCCGAGATCAACGCCGACGCGCTGGCCTCGCACCAGGGTTTTGTTGCCAATCCGAATTGCAGCACGATCATCGGGCTGATGGCGCTGGGGCCGTTGCATCGTGCGGCGCGCATCCGGCGGCTGGTCGCTTCCACGTACCAGTCTGTATCGGGCACCGGGCGCGGCGCCGTCGCGGAGCTGGAGCAGCAGGTGCGGGCCTATGCGGACGGCGGGGATATGGCGATCGACGCGTACCCGTACCAGATTGCCTTCAATGCGCTGCCCCAGATCGGCAGCCTGAAGCCCGAGATGCCCGGCTACACCAGTGAAGAAGCGAAAATGCTGTTCGAATCGCGCAAGATCCTGGGCGACGACGAGATCAAGGTGTCGGCAACCTGCGTTCGGATCCCGGTGTTCTTTGCCCACTCGGAAGCGTTGAACGTGCAGTTCGAGCGGCCGCTGGGCGTGGAGGAGGCGCGCGCCATTCTGTCCTCCGCGCCGGGTGTGCGGGTGGTGGACGACGTGGCGGCCAAGCAGTACCCGATGCCGCTGGACGCCGGCGGAACGGACGACGTCCTTGTGGGCCGCATCCGCCCGGACGAGACGGCGGAGAACAGCCTGGCGCTGTTCGTGGCGGGCGACAACCTGCGCAAGGGCGCAGCGCTGAATGCGATCCAGATCGCCGAAACGTTGATCGGTTGATCGGGTCCGCCGTCGCGCGATCCACGGAACGGCGGGGTCGTTCCGCCGTTCCTCAGTAGAGGACCACGTCGCCCTTCTTCACCGGTTTCTGCTGCCAGTCGGGCAGGATGTCGCAGATGCCGAGCTTCTCGGCCTTCTGGACCTGGATCAGCCGGAGCTTCGTAACGAAGGTGTCGTCCGGCCGCGGCCGCCGTACGGTCAACTCGAGCTGTGGAATGCCGGCTTCCGGATCCTGGAGCAGTTCGGCCAGAAACGCATCGCTCAGCGCGACAACGACGAAGTTCCACTGCGGCTCGACCGCGGCGACCTGGCCCTTCACGCCGGGATCGACCCTGGCGGAAATCACGCCCGCCCCCAACGCCGTCGGCTGTGCCCCTGGTTTCGCTTCCACCTGCCGGAGCTTCTCGTTCTCTTCGCGCAGCGCCTCGACTTCCTGTTCCAGGGTGAGTTTCTCCTCCTCGAGCTGGGCGATCTGGCGCAACTGGTCCGCGATCTGATCTTCCAGCGATCGCTTCTCGGCTTCGAGCTGGGCGATTTTCTGGTTCAAGGACGCGATTTCGTTGTTGAGCCGCACAATCTCCGCCTCGAGATCGACGATCGTCTTCAGGGATTGACGATGTGACTGCTTCAGCGCGTTCAGCTCTTCCACGGTCCGCACAAGTTCCTCGCGCACGGTGGTGAGCTGCAGGCGGGTTTCGTTGAGCCGGTTGAGCTGTTCCTCGGCCTTGCCGAGAACGTCGTTCAGCAGCTCCTGCATGGTTCCCGGGCCGGTCGTCAGCTTGTTGCCCTGCAGATCCCGCTCCGGTTTTCCGGTGTCGGGGGCCAGCTTGTAGTACATCATGAGCTGCTGCTGCTTCTGGCGGGTCTGGAGGTCCATCGTCTCCCGGTCCGTCAGCTCCAGCGCATGGCGGTAATCGTCCCAGAACGCGGACCGTTCCGGGTCGTCCAGCAGTTCGCTGGTCGTGGGCGAGACATCCTTCCGCGGATACCGGGGGGGCGTTTCCACCGTTGCCGGTTCGGCTTCGATGGTGGCCGCCAGCGCCGTCAATGCACGTTCAAGCTTCTGCGTGCGTCCCTTCAGCAACTCCCGTTTCATGAACAGCATGACGCCGAGGGCAAGTGCCGCAATGCTGAGAATGAGAAGGAAGACAACGAGAACCTTCAGTAATTTCGTCATGGACTACTCCCATTGCTACGGGCCGGACGGTACGATATGCATCACGGTTCTGCAACAACAAATGTAGACACCCCGACGGTGCTCCGCGAGTGTGCCGCATCTCGTGCTCCGCCGGGCGCGGCGCACCTGTAAGAAAACCGTCTCGAGAAGCGTTCTATCGGAGGACCGGGGAACTCCGCGCGATCGGAAGGCGCGCAGGGATTCTCATGACGGCCTCTTCGCTATGCAGATAGCGCCTGTCGGCGCCGCTACAAACACGCTGTCCGAGCATTGCAGACCTTGTTTGTCGTGTGCCCGCAGCGTAGCGGAGGGCATATGAGGTCAGAATGAGAATTACTGGAAGGCGAGGGGAATGGCTTGACGGTCGATGGGTCAATACGATACAAGGTGCGCAATCATGGTACCTGATTTGCAGAGGCGGCGCTGTCGCTGGATGCGTGCATGCCTGGCCGCCGTACTCGTCCTGAGCTCTCTTTCCGCGGCGGGTCAGAATCTGACCGAAGGTCTGGACCCGGCGATTCGCTTTGAGATCGAATATGCGGAGATGCTCAACCGGGTAGGGCTGCCGGACTTCGCGCAGAAGGTTCTCGGCGATACCCGGGCGCCGGAGGCCAGCTACTGGGTGGATCGCATCCGCCTCGAGGCCATGGTCTCGAAGGGGCAGTGGGATGCCGTCAAGGCGGAGATCGCGAAGCAGCCGGACCAGGATGGGTTGAAGGCCTGGGCGATGCGGCTGACGCTCGCCGACGGGTACTACGCGTGGGGCGAGTATCCCAAGGCGGAAGCGATCTACAACAACTTCCTCAAGAAGTACCCGCAAGGCCCGCCGCCGGCCCTGAAGGACTTCTACATCGAGTCCGTCTACAAGTTCACCCAGATGCTCATGCTGCTGGAGAAGGACAAACAGGCCCTCTCCGTCTACAAGACATTGAGCGAACTCAAGGACCTTCCCGAACCGATCCGGAGGCAGGTCAAGACCGAGATGGCCGAACTGAGCATCCAGTTGGCGGAGGACGCTTCGCCGGCGGAGCGGACGGCGCACTTCAAGCTGGTCGAAGAGGTCTGCAACGACATTCTATGGAAACAGGATCTCTGGTTCGGGAAGGCGATCGTCATCCTCGCGCACATGAACATGATCAAGGGCGACCTGGACGCGGCGACGGAGCTGGTCGACGACTACTGGGGCCAGCTCAAGCAGCTCGACGAGACCCTCCGCGAGGAATCCAAGATTCATGACGAAGAGCTGACGCGCCTCAGCCCGATGGCGCAGGTCCGCTACCTTCTCGGCAAGATGATGTACGACGAGGCGCAGAAGCAGATCAAGGCTTCGGGGGCCCGCGACCAGATTGTCGCCCTGCTCGTTGGAACGAAAAAACCGGACGGCAGCCGCCGCGCGGGCGCCTTGCAGCACTTCTACAACGTGTTCATCGGTTATCCGGGCACGCCGTGGGCGCCGGACGCCGGCATCAAGGTGCAGGAGATCGAGAAACTGCTCACGGCGCCTCCCTACAACGCGAGGATCCAGGTGGAAGTCACCCCGGAGCAACTGGCGGAGGTGGAGCGCTACCAGTTTCAACACGCCCGGACGAAATACAGCCAGAATCAGTTTGGCGAAGCCGTGGACAGCTATCTCACGGCGTTGAACCTGTTCCCGGAGGGACCGTCCGCCGTCGCCGCGCTCGGCGAGCTCACCCGTTGCTACATCGAAGAGGAAGACCACTTGTACGCGCTGACGGTGCTCCGCTACCTGGGCGAGCGGTTCTCGGAGAATGCCGACCTCGCGACGAAAGCCGGCGACCAGGTGCTGCGGGCCGCCATTCTGTACGGCGAACGCCAGTGGGACGAGCAGAAGAAGGCCGCGTACGACGTGTTCTTCGACCATTTTCCGGAGCATCCGAGCGCGCCGGCGACGCTCATGCGTTTCGGCGAGCAGCGCCTGGAGAAGGAAGATTTCGAGGGGGCGATCGAGTATTTCACGCGCCTGCGCGAGAAACACCGCGGGTCTCCGCTCTGGTTCAACGCCATGAACCGGCTCGCGCACTGCTACGCGCGACTCGAAAAGCCGGTCCAGGAGATCAAGACGCTCCAGGCGTGGATTGAAGGCTTGCAGGAGGAGCCGAACCCCGGTCAACAGTTGATCAACGCCATGTACCGGGAGGCCGTCGCCTACAAGCGGCTCGGACCGAAGTTCCTGGTCGCCGCGTTCAACCGCTTCTTCAAGCTCGACAGACTCCTGTCGGGCCCCGAACGCAAGAAGTACGAAGGCAATCCGGCGCAGAAGGAACGCAACGACGCCGTGCTGCAGGGTGCGCTGTACAACAAGGCGGCCTGCTATGCCCAGATGGATCCGCCGCAGGACAAGCCGTCCTACTACCGCAAACTCCAGGCCATCAAGACGCTGGAAGAACTGGTCGAGCAGTTTCCGAAGTCGGACTTCGCTCCCAGCGCGCTGAGCCAGATCGGCACCATCTGGACGATTCTCGGCAAGACCGACCGGGCGGGGAAGGCGCTGCAGCGTCTCCAGAAGGAGTATCCGGACACGCCCGAAGCGCAGAATGCCCTGTTCATGCTCGGCATGAACCTGCTTAAGATGGATCGGAAGACGCAGGCCGTGAAGGTCTTCAAGGACATGTTCACGGGCGCGAGCGGGGACTACTCGGAGAAGCAGATTCTGACGGCCGGCAACGAGTTGCTCGCGGCGGAGGAGTACGACATTGCGCTGGAGGCCTTCGAGCGCGTCCTGGCGACAGCGCAGGAACGCGCCATCCGCGAACCGGCGCTGTTGGGCAGGGGCCGGATTCTGACGGTGAACGGCCGTTTCGAGGAAGCGGCAAAGGTCCTGGAGCAGATGCTCGAGGATTATCCGCGGTCCGGCTTTACGGTCGAGGCGTCCCTGTACTTGAGCGAGGCGTATTCCGAGCTGGGCAAGGCGGAAACCGACGCGGAGAAGCGGCGGGAGATCTTCAACCAGGCGATTGCCGCCATGAATCGCGCCCGCAAGTTCGAGAAGGAGCTGGCGGGCGTCGCGCGTCTCGACCTGGAACTGGGGCGGATTGCCGCGCGCAAAGCGGCCGCGGAGGATCGGGCGGGCAACGTGGCCAAAGCGCGGGAGTACCGTGACGAAGCGATTTCGTATTACCAGAAGCTGATTCTATTCGGAAACCGCGGGGACCCGGGCGTGAAGAAGCACATCGAAACGGCCTATGCCGAGTGCCTGCCGCTCCTGCTCGAGACCGAACGCTATGAAGATGTGCTGACAGACGCCAATGCGTACATCGAGGAGTATCCCGACGGCGAGCATGGGCGTGAAGTGCGCAGTCTGCGCGGGAGAGCGCGCGTGAAGCTCGCGGCAACGGCTACCGTTCCAACGGACGGCCGGCCGCCGGAGGCCGGCGATGAAGAAGCCGGCGCCGGCGGACCCGCGGCGCCGGAAGAGCCGGTTGAGGAATGAGCAAGAACAACAGCGCCCCTGACGGCGCCGATCGGTCGTCGACGTGCGGCCGGGGAGAGAAGCAATGAACAGAAGACGGCTGGTCCGGCGAACCGCCGGGATCGCGCTGCTGACGGTTTTGGCGGCGCCCGCCATCTGCCCGGGTGTGCAGGGCACGCTGATCCAGAAGGACGGGCGGCGGCAGGAAGGCGACTTGCGATGGCACTCGCTCGAAAAGGAATACGTTGTCACGTCCGGAAACCGGCAGATGCGGGTCAACCCCTCCATGGTGGCCGGAATCGACGTCCCGGAGCCGCCCGGACTGCAGGAGGCGATTCGCAACGTGGAGCTGGGCAACTACAACGCGGCGCTATCGGTGCTGACCGATATCATGAAAGAGTACCGCCGGCTCAAGTGGGACACGGTTGCGGCGCGCTACGCGGCCGAGGCGCATCTCGGCAACGGCGCCCCCGGGGAGGCGGTGACGCTGTGCGAACGGCTGATCGCCGTCAACCCGTCGGCCCAGTACGAGGGCGAAGTCGCGAGCATGTACTGGAAGGCGCTGGTCGAAGCCGGACGCGAAGACAAGTTGGAGGCCATCCTGGAGGAGGCGATCAAGAAAGGACCGCGCCCGCTCGCCGCCCTTGCCCAGGTGCGCCGCGGCGACATCGACTTCCGAAAGGGCAACTTCGAAGACGCGCTTATCGACGGGTACCTGCGCACCGTCTTGATGTATACGCAACAGAAGCGGTATCAGCCGGAAGCGCTGTTCAAGGCGGCCCAGTGTTTTGACAAGATCAACCGGCCGGCCAAGGCCGAGGAGATGCGCAAAACGCTGCTGGCGCAGTATCCGGACAGCGAGTACAGTACGCGAGCACGGGTCGGAAAGTAGTCCGATCCGAAGGGGGAGTATAGCCTGATGAGAAGAAGCCTGACGTTTGTTGTTCTCGCCGCCGTGATCGGTCTGCTGGTCTGCCCGCTGGCGGCGCCCGCCCAGGATGCCGCCGACGAGCCCGAAGCGGGCGCGATTGTGGAGGCCGGAGGCGAAGAGGACGAAGCCGACGCGGCCAACAAGGGTTCCGGCGGGTTCCTGAGCGTGGTGCTCGGGTCCGGGTTCCTCGGTGTCTTGCTGTGGCTGGCCCTGTTTGCCGCGGGCGGCGCGGCCGTGTACTTCGTCGTAGATTGCGCCATCACGGTGCGGATTCCGCGCATCATGCCGCAGGTCCTGATCGATAACGTCACGGAGGCGATGCAGGAAGGCGACGTGCTGAAGGCCCTGCAGCACTGCGAAAACGAGCCGGGGCCGATGGCCAACATCCTGACGTCGGGGTTCAGCCACGTCGAAGAGGGGTTCGATGTGATCCAGGAGGCGATCGCCACGGCGGCGGACCTCGAGACCGAGAAGATCATGCAGAAGCTGACGTGGCTGTCCGTCGTCGGCAACCTCGCCCCCATGCTCGGGCTGCTCGGCACCGTGCAGGGCATGATCGCCGCCTTCGCCACCCTCGGGCAGGGCGTACCGGACGTCGGCATCCTGGCGATGAACATCTCGCAGGCCCTGTTCACGACGGCCGGCGGATTGACGATCGCCGTGCCCTGCGTGGCCATCTATTACGCGTACCGCAATAACGCGAACAAGATCATCCTGCGGATGGAAGCCATCACTATGGAACTGATCAAGGATCTGCGGAACGTCGAGGTCGTGGAAGACTGATCGCCCATGCGCAAGCATCGCCACAAGAATCCGCACTCGGGCAGCGAAGTCGACATGACGCCGATGATCGACGTCGTGTTCCAGCTCATCATCTTCTTCATCGTGACCATCCAGCTCGAGCAGGATGTCAACGAGCAGGTTGAGCTGGCCATGGCGCCGGCGGGGCCGCCGATTACCGAGGAGGATCCCCGCACCATGGTCGTGGAGGTCGACCAGCGCGGCTGGATCTCGATCCGCGGCGCCCAGTTGACGCACCGGCATTTTGCGAACATCATGAAGAACCGCTTCAAGAAGTTCGGGGAATTTCCCGTGTTGATCCGCGGCGACCGGCGCGCGCGTCACGAGGATATCCGCGCCG
>Ga0180436_10004930_pt1 | contig 11904 bp, 13 predicted proteins | sample SS_ome_2_FD_132434 | JGI IMG/M metagenome (GOLD analysis project Ga0180436, IMG submission 132434) | Hypersaline lake sediment archaeal communities from the Salton Sea, California, USA - SS_3_S_2 metaG | ecosystem: Environmental > Aquatic > Non-marine Saline and Alkaline > Hypersaline >...
CGATGACGACGCCATCGCGGCGGCGGCCCGCGCAGCCGGAGCGCAAACGCCGTTCCGCCGGCCAGCGGCATGGGCGAGTGACGATGCCACCGACATGGACGTGTTTCATCACGCGCTCGCGTGGTTTGCCGAGAACGAGAGCGATCTACCGGAGTTCTTCGTCCAGCTGCGTCCGACCACGCCGTTTCGCGATCCCGGATGGATCGACGCCGCACTTGACCGGATGCGGGCGGACCCCGGGATCACCTGCCTCAGATCGGTCGCGCCGAGCCCGCTGACGCCCTACAAGATGTGGCGGCGCGATGATCGCGGCGCCCTGGCCCCGGCGATGGCCCTGCCCGGCGTGGCGGAGCCCTACAACATGCCGCGCCAGGCGCTGCCCGAGGTGTATTGGCACACCGGGCAGATCGACGTGATCCGCACCGAGACGCTGGCGGCGGGCTCGATGACCGGCCCTCGGATCCATGCGCTCGATGTGGACGCGGAGTTGGCGATCGACATCGACGCGCCGGCCGATCTCGCGCTGGCCCGGCTCCGCTTCGACGAGATCATGCCGGCTGCGCTGCGCAGCCTGCTGGCGGCATGACCATGACCCGGCGCCGGATGCTGGCGAAAGGCGGGGCCGCGGCGCTGCGCGGGCTCGCGCTGGCGAGCCGGTTCCTCTTCATCGTCACCGCCGCGTTCTTCATGACGCCCGAGGCGTTCGGCATCTACGGGCTGATCGCGGCGAGCAGCTTCGTGATCGTGCAACTGGCCGGGATCGAGGCGCATGCGGTGGTGATGCGCCGGGTCGCCGTCACCCTGGCCGGCAGTGCACGCGACGACCGGCCGTTCTACGGCCGCTTCGTGATCCTGTCGTCGGCGTTCGCCTTCGGCGGCGGCGTCTCGCTCGGCCTCGCCTTCGGTTGGCCCGCCCCGATCACACTTCTCGCCGGCGCCATTGTCGCGCTGGAATATGCCGGCGTCGAGGCCACGCGCATTCTTGCGGCCGAGAAACGCCCGACGCTGGCGCTCTGCACGGCTTCGCTGCGGGTGGTGCCCTGGGCGCTCGGCATTCCGGCGCTTGGGGCCCTCGGCGGCCTTGATGCGTGGTGGTCGCTGGAGGTGGTGCTGTCCGCCTGGGCGGTATGCGGCGCGGCCGCGCTGGCAATGCTCGCACCGGTTCGGGCGCGTTACGCGCGGCCGCTTCCAGGCAGCTTTTCGGGCTGGTACGGCACGATCCTGCGCCGCGCGCCGCGGTGGGTGGTGATCGCGCTGGCCCCGCGATTCCTCGAAAGCGGGGTGCGGATCGTGCCGGGGGCGATGCTCGGGGAGGCCGAGGTCGGCCGGTTCGTCTTTCTGGCCACCCTTGCCGGAATCGGGCCGATCGCGGTGCGGGCCGTGGTCGAACCCTATTACTTCGCGGCGATGCTGGATCCCGCCACCGGCCGCGCGGCGCGGCAAGGCTTCGCCCGCGCAACCCTTGGCGTGATCGCCCTCGGCACGCTGGCCTCCGTCGGCGGGTGGTGGGCCGCGACGGGACCCGGCGGCAAGGACCTGGGCGACAACAGCCTGCCGACGCTTTTCGCGCTTGTCGCGGCGGCGATCGCCACCAGCCTGGCGCAGGTTGCCCACTATGGACTTTACGCCGGGCAGCGCGACGCCGAGATCTTCTCCGCAAGCCTGGCGACCCTGCTCGCGGGCGTGCCACTGGTGGCCGTGCTCACGGCAGTGCACGGCACGTTGGGCACCGCGATCGGCACCGCCCTCGCAGCGGTTCTCCTTCTCGTCCTGAAGAGCCGGCGCGCGGCGATGCCGCCCCCGGCGCGCGCCCGGTTTCAGACTTGGTAAACCCTTGGCCGCATCTTGGCCGCGCTTCGCATCACCGCAGCCAGCCAAGAAGGACATGCTTCATGACAAATCCGTTTTCCGGCCGTGCCCTCGCCCTGCATGGCCCCGCGCTCGACATCGTGCCGGTCACGCCCGACGATGCCACCGACCTCGAACATGTTGCCACCGCGCTCTACGTGGAGACTGCCGGGCAGGTGCGCATCCTGACGGCGGCCGGCGCCGACCGCAGCGTCGCCGTGGCCGACATGTCGCTCCTGCCGGTCGGCACCGCACGGGTGTTTGCCACCGGCACCACCGCCTCGGGCATTCACGCATTGTCGGTGGAAAAATGATCGGGACAGGCATCGGGCCGGTCTACCAGGCCCTCACCCGCAGATCGGCCGCCGGGCCGGTCCTGTATGATTTCCGGACCGGCGTGCTGCCGGCGGCGCTGTCGTTTACCCGCGTGGGCGCGGGCACCCGGCACAACGCCTCGGGACAGGTCGGCAACGTGGCCGCGGACCAGCCGCGATTCGACCACGGCCCCGATGGCGGCGCGCCGACCGCGCTGCTCTACGAGCCGGCGGCCACGAACTTTGTCCAATACGCCAGCGATCCCGGCAACAACGCCGGCTGGATCGAAAGCACCACCCACAACGGGCTGACGATCTCGCGGATCGCGACCGGCTCGCTGGGCGATCTGGCCTATGCCGACTACCGGGTTCAGGGCACCGCGAGTTCGAGCTTCACCGACAAGTTCTATCTCTCCGGCCCATCGCGCACGGCGGCCGGCCCGGGGCAAACCTTCACCGGGTCGGCCTATGTGCAGGTGATAGCGGGCAGCACCGCCAACATCGGAAAGTTCACCGTCTCGGTGATCGAGGAGAACGCGGCGATGGGGTTCCTCGGCCAGTCGATCTCGGACTGGACGGTCGATTTCCCGCAGCTGACGCGGATCGTGGCGAACCGCACGCTGGCGGACCCGAGCGCGGGCTATGTGCGGCTCGCCCTGGTGCTCTCGAGCATGGCGGTGGGGGCATCGATCGACATCACCCTGCGTGTTGCCGGGCCGCAACTGGAAGAGGCCGCGGCGCCCTCGTCGTTCGTTCAGGTTCCCGCAGACGCGGCGATGACCCGCGGGGCGGACCGGCTGTTCCTGCCCACATACAGCGGCGAGCGGCAGATCACGGTGACCTTTGCCGATGCCGGCACGGAGGTTCTGAACTCGACCGGTCTTGTCGGCGGTGAGCTGCCCCGCTTCGCGACAGCGGAGATCGAGACGATCGAGGCGGTTCCGCTGTGAGGTTGCCGGTGGCTGCGCCGGTCCGGTGCGGCCATCGGCGGCTCAGCTCAATCGGATCTTGTGGACCAGCTGCAGGAGCAGGAACACCGCGACGTAGTAGATCGTGGTCTTGAGGAAGGCCGACGACCCGTACCAGGCCGCCGCGAAGGCGAAGCTCGACACGCCGTAGAGCATCGGCACGAACCGGTCGCGGCGCGCGGGCAGCAGGTCCACCACGGGAATCAGCGCCCCGGCGGCAAAGGCCACCCAGAGCCCGCCGCGCGGCCCGAAGTTGATGATCCCTTCGAGAAACAGGTGCGCGCCGATGGTCAGCTCGTTTTCCCGGAACCAACTCGATACCCAGGCAAAATGTGTGAGCACGAAATCCTGCGGGCGCAGGGTGTCGAAGAAGCTGGTATGCAGGGCATTGGGCAGCAGGCGAAACACCGCATCGAGGTAGGTTCGCCCGTGCAGAACCGGCACGCTGGTTTCGGTGAAATACTTCAGCGCGACCATGCCGGTCTGTTCCGGCGCCCCGATGAAATAGGACAGATATGTTGCGTCGATCTGCGTGATCGCCTCGGCAAGGCTGATCCCCTGCGCCCCGGCGACGGCGCGCACGCCCATGCCGAGGGTCAGGACAAGGTAGGCGGCGAGGGCCAGTGCCGCGACCCGGGCGACATGCGCCGGGCGCGTGGACAGCCGGTCACGTTGCGATACGGCAAAGGTCATCATCCCCGCGACGAGCATGAAGCGAAACCCCTGCACCGCGAGCAGCACCGCAACCAGAAGCGGGATCAGGTCCAGCCATGCAAGCGGGCGACCGGCACGCCGCAGGTGCTCGAGATTGTAGCCGAACGCCGCGATGGTGGCGATCGTGGTCGCCTGCATCACGAATCGCTCCGCCGTCGATGCGTTGCCGATCCAGACGTCGCGCGTCACCCCGGCGAAAGTGGCGGCGGTGGCACCCGCCAGGAACAGGGCGACCATCGCAGGCCAGGCGGCACGCCTGCCCGGGACCAGGGCCACGCCCCGGCGCGGCGCCGGCGGGATGATCCACTGCCAGACCCACAGCCCAAGGGTGACGCCCAGCGCGAACATCGCGAACCCCACACAATAGTAGCGCACCGCCCCGTGCAGCGCCTCGGGGGCGAACAGCTCGCCGCGCCAGTTCGAGAGCGGCACGCCGCCGATCACCTGCATCGCCCACACCGGCACGAGGCCATAGAGCAGGAACAACGCGAGCAGCAGCGTCGCCAGCATGCGCCGGCGGTAGAGCCCCGCGATCAGCGCCAGGCCCAGGCAGACCGTGGCGGTCGACAGCGCCCCCGCGCCCGGCTGCACCGCCAGACCGACGGCAACGAGCGCAAACGCACCGGCCGCAAGAACGGGCTGCATCACGTCACCCCCGGCATGTCATCCGCCCGAACCGGATACAACTTTAATAATCGTTGCCATGTCATTATACTCTACTATAAGTTGTTTCCTGCATAGGGGGATTCTCGCGATCCATGGCACCGAACAATCGAGCAGAACCACCGGGCAGTCCCAAGAACGGGACATCCGAAACGCCGGCACGCATCGCGGGGCACCATGCGTGCCGGCGCCACACCGGATGAGGCCACAGCCATGCCCAGAGCCCTTGCCCTCGTTGCCAACAACCTCGCGGCCGACATGGCCCGGAGCACCTTCGACCACGACGGGATCGCCCCGCGCGACGTCACCCTGATATCGGGCCGGCGGCTGACGCAGGACTGGCTACGGGCCTGCGGGCGGTTCCTTCAATTCGAACGCACCGCATCGCTGGCCTTCCTCGGGCAAGTGAACACGCTGGGGTTCTACCTGCGGGCGGTGCCGACGCTGAAGCGCGCGCTGAAAGACCCGGAACTCACCGACATCTACATCGTCAACGTCGAAAACATCCTGATGATCCATGCCCTGCGGTTTGCCGAGCGTCACCCCGGGGTGCGCCTCACGGTGCTTGCCGAGGGCAACATGAATTTCCAGCCGATGTCGCCGCGCAACCGCACCTGGTGGCGCTGGCTGATGCGCCCTCTGGCCGCGCGGCTATTCGGGCTGGCCTACCGCGCCCCCACAACCCACCTGTCGGGCGCCTTCGAGCCGCGCGTAGACCGGGTGGTCAGCTACAGCGCCCGGCATCTGCAGGCCCCGGCGCAGAAAGTGCTGGTCTTGCCGATTGCGCCGGTGGACGCGGAGGTTGTCCCGGCCGCGGATACCGTTCTGGTTCTCGCAACCGCGCTCAACTACTTCATGACAGCCGCCGATTACCGCCGTTTCAAGGCCGCCTTTTCGCGTTGGATCAAGACCCTCGGCGCCAAGCGCGTGCTTATCAAGCTGCATCCGAACTACGACACCGCCGGGATCGAACACGCCATCGACGGGGCGGAGATCTACGACGAGGCGCGGGCGATCGAAGCTGTTGCCAGCCGGATTCCGGCCGCGCGGGTCGTCGGTTTCTGGACCACCGGGCTGATGACCCTGCGCCAGATCCGGCCCGATCTCGAATGCATCGATTTCGGGCACGATTTCTACACCAAGGCGGCCTACCACGGCGACCCGTCGATCAAGACGGTGCTGGAGGCGTCCGGCGTCACGATGGTCGCGGCCGCGCCGTTCCTCGAAAGGCCCGGGCGTTGACCAGCCCCGGCAGCGCCCCCGGCGTCGCGGTCCTGATGACGCTCCACGCGGGCGATCCGCTCGACCTCTTCGAACGCGCGCTGAGGTCGATAGAGGGCCAGAGATTCGACGACGAGATCCGGATCTATCTCTGCATCGACGGCCCCCTGCCCCGGGCCCACGCCGCCTGGCTCGCCAGACATCGCGCCCGCTTCTTCCGGGTCGAACAGAACGCTGCCAACCTCGGCCTCGCCCGCTCTCTGAACCGGCTGATCGAGTTGCTCGACGACGAGGAACTGGTGTTCCGCATGGACGGCGACGACATTTCCTTGCCCGACCGTTTCGCAAAGCAGGCCGCGATGATGCGCGCCGCGCCCGAGCTTGCGCTGATCGGCTGCCAGGCGGACGACATTGACGACACAGGGCGGCTGATCGGCCCCCGGCGGTTCCCCGTGCAGCCCGCGCGCGTGCGCCGGGCGCTGTCGCGGATGAACCCGGTTCTGCATCCCGCTTTCTGCCTGCGCCGCTCCATCCTGCGCGATCCCGCGCTGCGCTACCCCGACGCCCATCTCAGCGAGGACCTCGCCTTTCTCGTGCGCCTCGCCGAGCGCGGGCATGTCATCGCCAACCATCCCGAAACGCTGCTTCGGTGGCGCACCGGGGCGGGCTTTTATGCGCGCCGCCGCGATTGGCGGCGCGGCTGGAGCGAACTGTTGTGGTACCGGCGCGCCTTGCGCGCCACCGGGCGGCACCGGTCGCCCGCGATCCTGTTTGCGCTGGCGCGCTTCGGCTTGCGCCTGCTGCCGCCGGGCGCGCTCCGGGCGCTCTACCGCACCGGGCTGCGCGAACGCATGCTGCGCGACGTGCCGCGCTAGACGTCGGCCTCGCAGACCTGGCGCTGTTCGCCGAGCTTTTCGACACCGAGGGTCACCACGTCGCCGGGCCGGAGATAGCGCGGCGGTTTCATGCCCATGCCCACGCCGGGGGGCGTGCCAGTGGAGATCACGTCACCCGGCTCGAGGGTGAAGAACTGCGACAGGTAGGCGATCAGGAACGGCACCTTGTAGACCATGGTGGCGGTCGAGCCCGCCTGCATGCATACACCGTTCACGTCGAGCCACATCTCGAGCGCGTTCGGGTCGCCGACCTCGTCCGGCGTCACCAACCAGGGGCCCAATGGACCGAAATTGTCGCAGGACTTGCCCTTCGACCACTGGCCGGAACGTTCGATCTGAAAGCTGCGCTCGCTGACGTCGTTGGCGGCGCAATAGCCCGCGACATGGGACAGCGCCCGGGCCTCGTCGATGTACTTGCCGCGCTTGCCGATCACCACGGCAAGCTCGACCTCCCAGTCAGTCTTTTCCGACCCGCGCGGAATGATCAGCGGATCGGTCGCACCGCAGACGGCGGAGGTGTATTTGGCGAAGATGATCGGTTCGGGCGGCAGCTCCATGCCCGCCTCGGCGGCATGATCGGAATAGTTGAGACCGATGCAGATGAACTTGCCGATGGCGCCGACCGGGGCGCCGAGACGGGGCGCGCCCGCGACCGCCGGCAGGCTCGCGGGATCGAGCGCGGCGAGGCGGTCAAGCCGGCTCAGCGTGGCCCCGGCGATGTCGGGCACCTGGGCCGACAGATCGCGCAGCGTGCCCTCGGCGTCGATCAGGCCCGGCTTCTCGGCGCCGCGCTCGCCGTAGCGTACGAATTTCATCGGTGTTCCTTCCTGCTTGCGGGGGCCATGCCGGAGCGGCCGTTCGGACCTGCGCGCCAGCGATTGAAATCAGCTTGCGCTCGGCGCCTCGGTGCCAACGCAGACCGGGCCGTCGGCATCTTCGGTGACGGTGAAGACCTCTTCCAGTTTGAAATTGCCTTTCACGAGGTCTTCGAGGGTCACCAGATCCATCTCGCGGTAGAAGGCATCGACCGCACGGCGGATCGCGCTGCGCAGGCGGCAGGCCGGCACCAGCGGACAGGTGTTCGTCTCCAGCGCGAAGCACTCGGTGAAGGGCACATCGGCCTCGAACAGGCGAAACACCTCGCCGATGTTGATTGCCCTCGGCTCGCGCGCCAGGCAGACGCCGCCGGCCCGGCCCCGGGTGGCGACGATGAAGCCATGCGCGTTGAGCGTGTTGATCACCTGCGCGAGGTGGTTGGCGGACGAATTGCACGCCCGGGCGATCTCGGCGGAACGCACCGTTTCGTTCGGATGGACGCCGCAATACATCAGCGCGCGGATCGCGAGGTTGGTCCGTGTGGTCAGGCGCAAAACTTCATCCCGTCTGTTGCGATTTGCCACAAAAAAACATGGCTGGACGTGCCTGTATCTGATCTAGATCACGGCAGGGGGGTCTGTCGACCGAAATTTGCACATCAAAAATACGCGTTTTACCGGCCGATCGGATCACGGACCAATCCGGGCTCGGCGACCTCCGGCCCGCCGTGACCGCGAGGGGCCAGCCCATTGATCGGGAACGCCGCGGGCCGGCGAACCGCGACCTCCAGCCGCAGAGGTGGAAAACCCGGACCGGGACCTCGTATTTGAGCTTGCCCGCTGCCGGGCGATCGGGTAGATAAAAGAAGTATCTGACATACACCTTTTTTCGACAGGGTCGGGGAGAGAGAGGAAAACCGCAAAGAATCGGTGAGCCCGCATCGCCACAGCCGACCAGCTCGCAGGACGAGACGCCGGCACCAAAAGGAACTGCGGGCCGCCCAGCTCCGGATCGAGGCCGGCGCAGCGCACAGCACATACCGCCGGGCGCCTTGATATGCCCTTCACCGGCCGTTTCGATGCGATCGACACGAGGCGCAGCCGGACCCAAGGCGCTCGCCGGCCAACAGCCGGGCGCCGCGATCACCGGCCTCGGTCCGACAAGACCCCGCCCGCAGGTTTCACGTCCCTTTCACCTGCGCCGGGGCCCGACGATGGCCCGGTCGAACAGCAATCGACCGGGCCATTTTCTTGGCGGCCGCGGGCGTTCAGCCGTCGCGGGCCAACGTCTCGGCGATCTCTTCAAACAGGGCGTGGCTCTGCATCGCTTCTTCCTCCGGCACCGTGCGCTGCACGAAGCCGAGATGGATCACGACGTAGTCGCCCACCTTCGGCGGATCGGAGGCCACCAGCATCAGGTCGGCCCATTTCTCGTGGCCCAGCGCGGCGCAGCGGGCGCGGTTTGCGTCGATCTCCTCGACCCTCATGGGAATTGTCAGGCACATGTTCGCGTCGTCTCTTGCCGATAGGTTAAACGCCAGTATGCTCGCCCGCATGACTTCGAGCAATGCGACAGTTTTGGTTCTGGGCCTCGGCAACACCTTGTTGACCGACGAGGCGGTGGGCGTACGCGTCGCCGAGTACGTGGCGGCCCAACCGGAGGCGGAGGCACTTGGAATCCGGCCGCTCGACGGCGGCACGATGGGGCTCACGCTGATGGTCGAGATGGAAGACGCCGACGCGATGGTGGTGATCGATTCGGCCTATCTCGGCGCCGCCCCGGGCACGATTCAACTGTTCGAGGGCGAGGAGATGGATCATTTCCTGCGCACCCGCGGCCGTAACCCGCATGACATTGGCCTCGACGACGTGATGGACGGGCTTCGGCTGCGCAGCGCCGTGCCACAACGTCGCGCCCTTGTCGGGATTCAGCCCGAAATCCTGACCGTCGGCGAAGACATGACACCGGCCGTTGCGGCGGCCGTACCCAAGGCAGCAAAGGCGATTCTCGATCTCGCGCGGCGCTGGCAGGGCTGAACGGCGGGCGCAAGGCCGTTCCAAATACAGAAAATTAGATATGTGCATCACTTGATACAGATCAAGTCGCTGCGCGTCCGTCCGCTGCAATGTTCAAAAAAAACGTGAAGGGCAACGCGTTTCAGGGATCACGTCAAGGAGTATCGCCTTGAGCACCGGCGCACAGAACATGGGCGGCAGGACCGCCGTGGACGAGCTGAAATCGCACATGTCGACCGGCAATGCGAAACCTGTGCTCAAGGAAATTCAGGCCGCACTCGAAAAACTCCTCGCCGACGGCACCACCACGACAATCGACCTGGGCGCGATTCCCTTCGCCGCCGGCGACGAGCGCTTGCTCGACGAGGTGCTCGGCAAGGGCGAGATCGCCGCGACCATCGAGGTCATGGGCCGCTCCCTCGTGGAAGAGACCGGCATCCCCGGTGTCTGGCGTGTCGACCATTTCGACGAGGAAGGCGAAACGCTCTCGCGCTTCGTCGAAATCACCTACCTGCCCGAAATTCTCAAGACCCAGCGCGAAGACGCCCAAGCGGGTCTTACCCGTCTCGAGGCCCGGCTCACAGAGTTCGATGGCCAGACTCATTGAAAGGAGGAACGCAATGGCGGAAAAACCCCTGCTCCCAGAGCTCATGAAGGCACATGGGATCAGCCGACGAGGCTTCCTCAAGTATTGCGCAACCCTGACGTCGGCGATGGCTCTGCCACCGATCATGGCGCCGAAAGTGGCGCACGCGCTGGAAAGCGCCTCGCGCCCGTCGGTGATCTGGCTGTCGTTCCAGGAATGCACCGGCTGCACCGAAGCGATCACCCGCAGCTACGCGCCCACGATTGAAGACCTGATCTTCAACGTGATCTCGCTGGACTACCACCACACGCTGCAAGCCGCCTCCGGCCATGCCGCCGAAGAGGCGCGTGAGCATGCGATGAAGGAAAACTGGGGCAATTACCTTGTTGTCGTCGACGGCTCGATCCCGATCGACGAACCGGGCTACTCCACCATCGCGGGGATCTCGAATCTCGAGATGCTGAAACAGACCGCCGAAGGTGCGGCTGCGATCGTGTCGGTCGGCACCTGCGCCGCCTACGGCGGCATCCCGCATGCCAGCCCGAACCCGACCGGCGCTGTCGCCGTGAGCGAGATCATCAAGGACAAGCCGATCATCAACGTGCCCGGCTGCCCGCCGATCCCGATCGTGATGACCTCGGTGATCGCGCAGTTCCTCACCTTCGGGCTGGAGAGCATCGAGGTGGACGAACTTGGCCGTCCGAAAGCGTTCTTCGGCGAAACGATCCACGATCGTTGCTACCGCCGTCCGTTCTACGACAAGGGCCTGTTCGCCGAGAGCTTCGACGACGAGGGCGCTCGCGAGGGCTGGTGCCTCTACAAGCTGGGCTGCAAGGGCCCGACCACAAAATCGGTCTGCGCCACGGTGAAGTGGAACGACGGCACGTCGTTCCCGATCCAGGCAGGCCACCCCTGCATCGGCTGCACCGAGCCCGATTTCTGGGACAACGGCGGGTTCTACAAGCCGCTGTCGGTGCCGGCCGGCGATTATCGCAAACTCGGGCTCGCCGCGGTTGCCGGCGGCGCAGCGATCGGCGTGGCCGGCGGTGCGCTTGCACGGGCCAACAAATCCAAGGCGGCCAAGGCGCACGAAACCGTCGATGCGCATGATCTGGAGAAGAAGTCATGAACAACCCGTATTTCGATCTGTTGATGTGGGCCCGGGGTCCGGGCTTCGACATTGCGCTGACGATCATGATCGCCGGCATCGTGCTGCGGGTCGTGGAGATCTGGGTGCTTGGCCGCAAGAAGGACTTCTCCAAGGCCAAAGGCAGCCCGGTGGGACAGGGGATCAAGACGATCTTCACCCGCTCGCTGCCGCGCAAGGGCATGATGAAGGAAGCCCCCGTCACCTATATCGGCGGCTACCTCTTCCACATCGGCTTTGCCGTCGCCTTCCTGTTCCTCGGCGCCCATATCGCGCTGGTGAACGACCTGATCGGCCTGTCCTGGCCGGCCGCGAACAAGGCGATCATCGAACTCGCCGCGGCGGTGGCCGTGATCGCGCTGATCGCGCTCATGTGGACGCGCCTGACCGACCCGGTGCGCCGCTCGCTGTCGGGCTTCGACGACTACTTGGTCTGGACGCTGTCGATCCTGCCGCTGATCACCGGCTACGTCGCCGTGAACAAGATCTTCGGCGCCGACGAGACCCTGTGGCTCGCCATTCACATCCTGTCGGTGGAGGCGCTGATGGTGGCCTTCCCCTTCACCAAGCTGATGCACGCCGTCACCTTCGCGGTGGCGCGCTACTACAACGGCTCGATCCAGGGCCGGAAAGGAGCTGAATCATGACTGCGACGCTTGAGCGGGGCATCAACGCGCTCCGCGAACAGATCGACGCGCCGGTGGCGAGCTTCTTCA
>Ga0180436_10004932_pt1 | contig 11894 bp, 13 predicted proteins | sample SS_ome_2_FD_132434 | JGI IMG/M metagenome (GOLD analysis project Ga0180436, IMG submission 132434) | Hypersaline lake sediment archaeal communities from the Salton Sea, California, USA - SS_3_S_2 metaG | ecosystem: Environmental > Aquatic > Non-marine Saline and Alkaline > Hypersaline >...
ACAGGGACCACCTCCCACCGTGACGCCACGACCGAACACCTCCTCCAACAGGGGTGGGTGGAGGAGGTCGAGGAAGAGGTTCCGAGGCCGTCCATGTTCTCGAAGCCGGAGCACCGGACCCTCTACAAGGTCACCGACGCAGGCCGACAGGCGATGGCCAAGGCTGAAGCTGCGTGGGAGGCACTTCGGAAGGACCCGGAGACCCGTTTCTACTCCATCAGCACGAACATGGGACAGATCGTCGTCCGAGCCGTTGCCCCCGAGGTCGCCGAACGGGCGCTCTCGGAAAAGTTCGGGCAGGACATCGAAATCCGGACGACGCACCCGGATCGTAGCCCCGTCGTAGAAATCCCCGACTGCTACGACCCCTACGGCGCCCTCAACAGCTTCCTCGACACCCTGAACCCCGACGCACGCCCCTACTTCCGGACATTCACCGGGCGTCCCCTCGGTGACGCGGAGATCGAGTTCCGGGTGTGTGCCGGCCTCCCCCCGATGTAGGAGTAGACGATGCCAGAGTACCGTGTCGAGTTCCCCGACGGGCAAGCCTGGAAGATCACGATCAAAGGCAAGAAGGGGGATGACGCCCTCCGAGCCGCCCACACCCGGGCTGCCTCAGCCCGTGCCGCCGAAGGGGACGACTCCCCAGCCGCCTTCGAGGAGTGCATCGTCGAGCAACTCACACCCCAGGTGCGAGCACGACTGAAGGGGCTGACCTACCTCACAGCCGAACAACTCCTCCAGAAGTGCATCGAGATCGGCACGGAGTACGAGCAGCAGGGCATGGCCCTCACCGTTCGTGGGATGTACTACCAGCTTGTCTCCCGGGGCTTCCTCCCAAGCGGACAGAACGAGTACGGCCGCGTCAAGAACCTACTCGCCAAGGCCCGGCTGAAGGGGGACTTCCCGCTGGGACTGCTGTCGGACTCGTCCCGCACCCTCCACGTCGGAGATGCCACCCGCTACGACCTGGACGTGGACCGGGCCATCAACCAGTCGGACGTCTGGATTCGCCGGCTCGACCGCTTCTTCATCCAGGTGAACCGCTGGTACAGGCAGCCGAGCCTCCCCATCGTCCTGTTCGAGAAGGAAGCGCTGTCCAACGTCTTCGGCCCCCTCTGCCGACAGCTTGGTGTCTCGTGGATGGCGACCAAGGGCTACCCCTCGGTGTCCACCCTCTACGAGCTTCACAAGCTGATGAAGCGTGCCGCCGACCGCGACCTCCAGGAGTTCGGTGATCTCGACCACCTCGACTACGGGTGGCTGCAAGATCTCGACCCCACCCAACCCCGCAAGCGGGACGAAGATGAGAGCGAACGTGAGCAACTACTGCGAGGCCACGCCGAGGCCATGACCGAACTCCAGTCCAACATGGAGTGGGACGGCTACTGGACCGGAGACGTCGAAGAGGATGGCGAGGCCCACGAACACGACGAAGGAACCCTCTACCGCTACCGATACGGCGATCTCTCGGCGACGGAGTGGCACCAGGGAGGTGCCCAGGTCCTCCGCCTGCTGTACTTCGGCGACCATGACCCCGACGGGATGGAGATCCCCCACGACCTCGAACGACGCCTCCGCATCATCCAGGTGCGCGACGGAATCATCATCCCCTTCACCGTCGAGAGGCTCGGGCTCAACCGCGACCAGATCGAGGAGTACGACCCGCCCCCCTTCTGGGCGAAGCCCTCTTCAAGCCGGCACGGCAAGTACCTGGCGGAGCATCCCTGGGCGCAGAACCGGGCGTGGGAACTCGACGCCCTCGACCCCCCCGTGCTGAGGGCACTGACAGAGAGCGCCGTGGAGGGCTACTTCGACGAGGCCATCCACGAGGCGAACCAGGACGCTGTGGAGGTGGCTCGGGAAGCCTTCAACGAGCGGCTGCGGACGGAGATCCTCCCCGCTCTCATCGAGTAGGAACAATGGCAAAGCTGACGCCCGAAGCCCTCCGCACCTTCCTGGACGCCTCCCTCGATGGAGGGGCCCACGTCGATGACCCTGACCTCGACATGGCCACCCGAAAGGTCGCACAGGACACAGGGGAACTCATCACCGCGGCCATCAGCTACCTCGCTACCGTGTTCGCCAACGAACGCATCAACCAGCACATGACGAGAGTCTGGCACCTCGTCGGAAGCAACACGACACCCGCCGCCCTCCACCAAACCGTCCGCACGGTGTCCTTCCTCGTCGTGGGCCGGACAGCAGACACCGCAAGGGGGGTCCTCTTGGTCCCCCCCGCCTGGAGCGAGATGTGCGTCCAAGACCCCATCCTCCAGATCGGCGCCCTCGTCTTCTGCGGAAGCCAGGCCATCGACTTCTACAACAACAAGATCCGAGATGAAGCGACAGGACGTCTCGCAGAGCGACGAGCCCTTGCCTATGAAGCGGAGTTCCTCCTGACCGTGAAGACCACACAACCAGGCTGGAAGCCCACCGAGTACCAAAAGAAGGTCATGGCCGAATTCCCCCAGGGCCTCGACAGTCCCGGAGTACGCGACATGCTCTACAAGTCCATTCCAGTGCCCGTCACAGGACCGGGCCCAGGGCCCGCACAAGCATGAGCTACGGCCTCCTCACCGCGGAGATGGAAACGGCGATCGAGCCCTTCGTTCGAGACACCGAGGTGTGGGATCTCGGGGCCGGAGATCTCCAGTACGCCCACAAGCTCCTCGACCTCGGAGCCCGGGTCGTCCACGCTGTCGACAAGGAGTACCGCTTCGGGGAACCCACACCTGCGTTGCCTCGGATCAAGATCAAGGCACCCCCCGGCGTGGCCATCAAAACCCGGCCCCACATGAAGATCGTCCCGGCGTACTTCCACGAGATCAAGGTGCCCAAGAACGACATCCCCACCGCCTTCCTCTCGTGGCCCCCCAACTGGCACACGCCAGGGCTACGCGGCCTGCTAGCGGCGGCGAAGACTGTCATCTACCTGGGATGCAACACGGGAGGCTCTGCGTGCGGAACCAGAGACCTCTTCGACCCCCTCTCCCAACGTAAGGTACTAGCCCACGTACCCCACTCACGGAACTCCCTCATCGTCTACGGAGAGCACGTCGGAAGGCGACCCCTTGTCGGCGACGAGGTGGCCGTCTTCGGCGGATCCGAGATCAGCTTCGAGGCTGCCGAGAAGATCGCAGCCAAGGTCACGACCGTCGTTCGCGAGGTACAAGAAAACGACCCGTGACGGTATCCTGATCCTAGGAGACCCCCCATGCCCGACGAGAACAACCCCATCGACCCCAACCTCCTGAAAACCCTCGGCCACGAGATCACGGAGGTCGATGAACACTCCCCCGGCGCCGATCAGAAGCTGAAGGAACTGGCCGAACGCCTCGGGTCCTTCCACCTGTGCAAAGGTGCGACGGAAGAGGGGATGGAGGAAGTGATCGCGATCTGCAACGAGGCCGATCGCATCGGCGCCCTCCCCGACAGCGAGATGCTGGATGCGTTGGAGGGTGACCTGTCCCCCGAGCTACTGGATCAACTCCGAAGCGAGTTGACCTAGAGGCCGACAGCCTGCCGGATCGTCGGGACCGGCCGGATACCCGGGATCATCTGCCGGATGCTCGCCAGGACAGGACCCTGGCCATCCTCCGGTATCCGGGCCTGCCCATCGTCCGGCAACGGCACCGAAGCAAAGACACGATCATGGAACTCACCGACTGAACCCACCCGGTGAACGTACACATCCTCGGCCGGAATCATCTTCTGCATGATGATGAACCTCCCAAGTGGGGAGAATAACACGGAAACTAGAGGGGTGGAAACAGAGATAGGATGTCCCGGTCAGCCAACGCACGTTCCTCACGGTAGGCCCCCTCAACCCACCTTCGCAGGAAAACCTGGATTCGAGTGGCCACACGTTTCGGGTTCTTCTTGATCTCAGACTCCCACAGCACCAGGCACACGATCCCAGCCCTCCCGTAGAACGTCTCGACCGCGTGCTTGTGAGCCCCCCTCGACGCCCCCGTCTTCTCCGGCCCGTGCCAGTAGTCGCCAAATACCTCGATGACTGCACTCGTCCGCAGCGAGTTGAGATCCATCCCCCCTCGATACGCCTCCAACTGCTCCGGCTTCAACACCACGAAGTCCGGGTTCCGGGCCTTCGAGCCCCCCTTGTGACGAATCCAGTAGGACCCGTCGCCAGCATAGATCACCTGGGCGGGACTCAACTCATCGACCTGTTGCTCGATCTTGTTCGGGAAGGACTGTTCCTGGTTGACCCACAAGCTCTGAGGCGGGAACGGCACACCGTACTTCCCCTCCCACACCTCCTTGATGCGGGCCTTCACCACCTCCGCCTTCGAGGGGTTGTCCACACCGTACTTCTCCAACCAGGTCGCACGGGCCTTCGCCAGAACCTCGGGACACTGTTGGGAGTGGCGACCGCCGTGGTTGCGGAGGTTGGACTCGTACATGCGTCGCTGAACGTCGGGGTCGTGCATAGGACTCGGGTATCCGTGGCGCGACTCGTACCCCTCGCGGAACCTCCGCGTCCCGTCCTCAGACTGCATGGGGTGAGGAGCCCCGAACCGGGCCAGGTTCGTACCCCGGAACTTGGCCTTGAACTCGTCCGTCTGGAGGAAATGATCGGCCCCATACCGCTCGCGGTTCGTCTCCACGCGCTTCGCCATCACCGCCGGGTCTTGGTTCGGATTCTCGACCCCACGCTCCCGTAGGTGCGTCTGGCGGATGCGTTCCTGGACCTCGGGCGAGCCAAACGGATTCTCGGCCCCGAACCGGGCCAGGTTCGTCTCAGCCCGCTTCCGCTCGCTCTCAGAGTCATGTCGGTTGTGCTCGACCCCATGCCGTTCCAACATCGATTCGCGGCTCTTGGCCTTTACCCCCTCATCCTGGAACACGTTGTCCACGCCATACCGCTCACGCACGGTCTCACGCCGCTTTCGGGCCGTGCTCGACAGCCTGACCAGGGCTCCAGGGAAACGGGCCGTGTAACCGGCCTCATCGAGTCGGTGGACCTTCTTCAAGTGATCCATCATGCGCTTGAATCGCAGGTCCTTCCCCTCCCCCAAGCAAACCTTGCACTGGACGTAGTGGACCCCCTCCTCCAAACCATCGGCGTAGAGCCCTCGGCCGAAGTGCTTATCGAAGTTGAACTCAGACGGAGGGACCCCAATCACCTCGGACCACTTGGGACACTTACGGACATGGAGGGCCATGCCCTTGGGTTTGAGGACCTTGTTACATGCGGGACACCGAAGCTCGACCATTGACCACCTCCCGTGAGTCCCCCCACCGAGAAGTATAGCTGAACCGAACTTGGGTTGCTAGGAAATCTCTAAGTGCCTGAAATCATTGGATTTTAGCAGAGGAACCCGCGGGGTGAGAGGACCCCACGACCCGAGTAAGGACCAAAACTCGAACGGATTCCCAACCCATATTTGGGCTGTTGCAGCCCTCGGATGAACTTGGTCGTCCGGACCTTGGCCTCGGTCGCCTTGTCCAACTGGCCCTCAGCGTTCGACTTCATCGACTCGTACTTCGAGGACTTCTCGATGCTCAGCGAGATGCCCCCGCAACTGTAGTCGAACTCGTCGGCGATCCAGTTCATGGACAAGGCGAACGTTGCGTGGACGATGGCAGCCCAGAGCACCGCCGTTCGCCAGGCCGGCTTGTACTGGCACAGCTTGTCGAGGGTGTTGAGGGCCTCGGTCTCCGGCGGGAACATGTTGAACCAGTCCAGGCCGCGTTCGAGGTACTCCAGTAGCTCCGCGTCTTCCCAGATCTGGCCGAAGACTCGGTTGTACTGGCCGATGTCCCCCTCATGCTCGGGCGGCCGGAAGTGGTAGAACTTGTCCGGGTTCTGATCCCTCAGAAGCACTCGCAGCTTCCAGATCAACTCCACCTCACAGGCCGTGTAGCCTGGCGTGACCACCACCGAGTCCTCGACGACGGCCCACTCCTGCACAACCGTCTGGGGAGGAGACCCTGAGAACTCACGGAAGGTCCACCGGACGCGGTAGGTCCCCGGCGTGGCCGAGGGGGGGATCATGATCGCCGCATAGTATTCCCCGACAGCGGGATTCACGGGGGTCCGGTCCGCGGGTGGGATCAGGACCTCGGTCTCCGGCGGTCCTGGGTCCACGTAGTACAGCGAGTACGTGATCTCGTAGGCGTTGGCCGGATTCCCACCTGCGTTGGTGAGGAAGATGTCCAGGTCACCACGACCCAGGATATCGCCAGGTTGCCAGACAACAGGCATAGGTGGCCTCCTCTACCTACCGTAGACCATAGGCCCTCTAGCGACGATCGGCATCAGCATTGATGCGTGAGCGTCTTCATCGCCTTGATCTCGTCGGCGTAGGTCAGGGCCGGCACCTTGGCCGTCCGGTTGAAGAACTCCTGTTTCAGTTCGTTGATGCCCTCGGTGCCCTCGAAGATGAAGAACACCCGGCCCTTCTCGCGCTCCGTTTTCAGGAGCTTGACTCGGGCAACCTTCAAGTAGGCGGCGTAGTACAGGTCACTCGTGCGGTAAACCCCGTTGTTCGGTGTGTCCATCGATCTACATCTCCCATTTGCATTTGCATCTGTCTATCTAGGGAGACGCATAGGATGGCTATTGAGCGGGGAAAAAACAGGGACGCCCTATCCGGGGGTGGGGGGCACCCCCGGATAGGTTCGGGCCACTAACTCAGGAGGTTGCCGTCGGCGTCGTAGAAGGCCAGGACGGGTCCCTGCGTGTTGGCAGGCACGTTGAACGCGGTCGCCCCGTAGCTCACCTGGCCGCGGGTCGAAGCGACGGTGAACTGCACACCGAGCGTGAAGGTCGTCGAGCCGGTCACGGTCGCGGTGTAGGTCGTGTTCGGGTCGGCACCCGCCGGGCCCGCACCGTCGGCGTTCGAGACGCGCACGGTGTCGCCGTTGGCCAGGCCGTGCGGCGTGGTGGTCGTGCAGACCGAGGGAGCCGCCGTGTTGATGCTGGCGATCTCATAGGACGGCGCGGTGCTCGTCGCCGGGGTCAGCCGACCGGTGGTGTCCCCACCGTACACGAAGTCCGGGTTGTTGATCGGGAAGGTCGCCGCGGTCATGTGCGACAGGTTTCCCTCGCCGATGCTGATCCGCAGCGCACCCGTCAGGTACAGCCGCAGGAAGTCCACGAAGTCGGTGGACGCCGGCCACGTCTGCGTGACGGCCGCCGAGTCGGGACGGGCCAGGAACTGACCCTGGGCGTAGAACACGTTGGTCGTCGCTGCCGCCACCAGCGCCTGCCGGGACGCCAGGTCCAGCCAGGTCCCTGCATTGTCGGTGATGATCGTGCGGGTCAGCGTCTGATACCGCTCGCCAGCCGCGATGCGGGCGATGTCCTCGATGGAACCGAAGGAGTCTGACAGGGCGACGGTGTTCCCATCGAGGTCCGTCGCCGCACCGACGACCGCCGTCAGGATGGTGTTCACGTCCGTGACCGTGAGGCTCAGGCCGTTGGTCACGCGGTCGTACATGAGGTTGACGCACCGCGCCGCCTCGTCGATGGTCAGGTTGGTGTCGGCGGCGCCGGGATCCGCGTTCACGCGGTCCACGAGGTAGGCCAGCAGGCCGGTCTCATCGGCGTTCGTCCGCTGGACGTCGTTCGCCGCGATGGTAGCGTCCACCACGAGGGCCACCACGGCGCCGAAGGCAGCCTCGGAGGGCGCCAGGTCGGGGTTGACGTAGCCGGTCTGGCCGAGGGCCGTGTAGATGTCGTCCCGCTGGCTGGTGTTCGGCACCAGGTCCACCCACTGAAGGGCGCCCTCGGGAACGTCGTTGCGAAGAATCACAGGGTATGCGCGCGTCATGTTCTTCCCTCCTTAGCCGAGGATCGTGCCGTCGTCAGCGTAGACGACCGCGAGACGGCCAGCGGCCTGGGTCAGGGGGTTGGTCATCGTCTGGAACTGCTGGGCACCGCGGTACGGGTAGGGGGAGCCCACGCCGTAGAGCGTCATGCCGATGATGAACTCGCTGATGTAGCCAGCACCGATGGAGATGTTGAGGCTACCGCTGGCGTAGGTGTGGCGGATCGGCTTGTCGCCGAAGGCACCGACAGCCGCCGGGGTGTGCCCGCCCGCGGCCTGCGTGGTCGCGATCTGCGAGCCGGCCGGCACGGTGTAGCCGCGGCCCGCGAGGATCGACAGCACGTCCGTCAGGGTCGCCGTGGACCAGGCACCGCCGAGAAGGTCGTAGGCCGCCAGGCCACCACCGACCGCCTGCACGGCCGCGTTGATGTTGGCCTCGGTCATGGCCGTGGTCGCCGTATCCATCAGGGTGATGATCGCGTCCGCGGCGTCCATCGCCTCCTGAGCGGTCATCGGCGTCTGGACCGCCCCGTCCGCCGGGCTGCGGTCCATCAGATAGGCCGCCAGGCCCTCGGCATCGCCACCCGGGACGCCGTACAGGAACAGGGGGTTGCCAGCGCCTGCCGGCTGTTCCAGGCTGATGTCGGGCCGCGAGACACGGTTGATGTAGGCCGTCTGGCCCTGCGGGGCGATACTCTGGTTGCGCTGCGAGGTGTTCGGGAACAGGTCCAGGACCTGCAGCACACCATCCGGGATGTCGGTTCGGGTCATGCAAATGTAGGGCACGTTCTTGTCCTCCGTGGGTACGATTCATGGAGGCGTCGGTTCTCGAACCGCACCCCCGCCTTCACTCAATTAGAGGAAGATATAGACGGGATATTGAGCTAAGCACCTAAAATCACTGAGGTTTTAGGAGAACCTGGCGGATTTCATAAGCGATGCTCGTTCGACGCACCTACAAGTTCCGCCTCTACCCCAACCGGGAACAGCGGACGTTGTTGGAAAAGCACTTCGGCTGCTGCCGCTTCGTCTACAACCACTTCCTGCGTGTCCGAACGAGCCATGCCGAGGCCACAGGGGAGAACCTCCCCTACAGCCAGATGGCGAAGCTGCTGACCGAGTTGAAGCGCAGCGAGGCCCATACCTGGCTCCGCGAGATCAACGCTCAGTCGTTGCAACAGGCTCTCTCAGACCTCGACAAAGCCTATGTCGCTTTCTATCGAGGGAACGCCCCTTTCCCGAGCCTGCGTCGGCGACGGGGGATGCAGAGCTTTCGCGTGCCGCAGTTCTTCGTCCTCGCCTCCCGACACCTGATCATCCCCAAGGTGAGCCCCATTCGCGTCAAGGCACACCGTCCCGTCGAGGGGGTGATCAAGAACGTCCTGGTCTCACGGGACCCCCTTCACCGCTACCACGTCACCCTCCTCTGTGAGGGGGCGGTGCCCGACCCTCAGCAACTAGGGGGGGTCACGGCCCTCCACGTTGAAGGAACGGAAGCCACCACATCGGAAGGAGTGGTTCTCGACGCGGGGATGGAGCCCAGCAAGCAACTACGGCGGCTTCGACGCCGTGTGGACCGGAGGAAACCCGGATCGAAGAATCGAAGGAAGGCATGGCTGCGGTGGTGGAAACTCCGTGATCGCAGCCGGAACCAACGCAACGACTGCATCCACAAGCTGACTCGCAAGCTTGCCCTCGAAAACCAAGAGGTGTGGCTCACCGAGACAGAGAGCGAGTGGGGGCAAACCCTAGCCTACAAGGGTGCGTGGTATGGCTGCCGGGTTCGGATGCCCGATCTTCCCTTCCCCATCGAACGAAGGTGCCACGCCTGCGGGTGGATCGTCACCCGGGCTGAGCGCAAGTGGACTTGCCCCTACTGCGGGGAGGAGCACGACCGGGGATGGAACGCGGCTCAGAACCTGTTGAGAATGGGCACCGCCGGGGCGGCGGGAACCTGAAAACGCCTGTGGAGTCTCCCTCGGGGGACGGTGAAGCAGGAATCTCCCTCCGGGGAGAAGCCCACAAGAAACGACGGACTACGTTCCGGCGACACCGCCTGTGGCGATCTTGATATTGAAGCTGAACTGGACGTTCCCACCGCTCCCCTCTACGAGCATTTCCTTGAAGCTCCCCGTGATGTACTCCCCGCTGGCTGCAGGGAGGACAGAGAGAGGTCGATCCTGACCAAGGCTGTAGTACAGGTCGTTGGCCGCATCCAGGTTGGTCATGTTGATCTCCAACCCGAGTCGAGGCAGCACGAAGTGCATCGCGTTCGCCGAGACAGGGTCCCCCGGGTTCACCCCGCCCGCCGAGGCGGGGGCCGTCCCCGCCACGGTCAACTGCGCGTTGGGCATGGAGTAGAAACCCGGGGCTGGGACGATGAGGACCGGGCCCGCAGCCGCGTAGGCTCCCAACGCAACACGGAACTCCTCGACACGCATGTAGAGGGTTTCCTGGTCGTTCGGCAGAGTCGGGGCCACACCGCCGCCCCCGTCGTAGTAGTCCATCGGGTCGAAGATGGCTCGACAGGTTCCCCGGATGCTGTCCGAGAGGATGCCGAGCCGACGCTGCCGAACTGCCCGCGAGCGGAAGGTTCGATTCCGCTCCAGTTCGAACATGGCCGTGGTCCCCGTCCACGCACCATCCAGCGTCCGCTGACCGCCGATGCGATAGCGCGACACGTTGGGGTCGTTCTTGAAGTAGATGTCCACGTAGTTCGGGTGTCGCTCAACGACGTTCGGCACGATTCCGAGAGTCATAGCTGCCCTGCCTTCTCTTTACGGACCATGGGCTCGAAGGACTTGCTGTCCTTACCCTTGTCCTTGGCGAGCTTCTGCGCGTCGCTCCACGAGTCCGTCTGCTCCCCTTCCACGTTGGGGACCAGCTTGGCAACCGGGGCGTCGTGCTTCTGCTCGTCTTGCTTTCGATTCAACCGCTCATTCTTGGCGGCCATCTGGCCCTTGATGCGGTTGTTCTTCGATGGCCAGTCGTCACCGGGGAGGTTGTGGCGCGGCAGGGAGACGACGTGCTTGGTGTCCATCGACTCACAAGCGGGGCAGGCGCGTGGCTTGTCCCGATCCGCAATCGAGGAGGCTACCTCGAAGCGATGCTCGCAGGACTGACACTCGAAGTCGTAGATCATGTTTCTTGCCTCGGTCAGGGTTGGGCACAGCCAATCCCTAGACCGTACCCACCTACGGCCGCTTCCTGTTCAGGTAGCGGTCCGCAACCCGGTGACACATGGCCTCCAGGTCAGGGGCAACGGCGTACACCTCTCCCTGATCGAGAATATCGGCCAAATACCGCATCGAGGAGGCCGTCTTGCCGCCGGGTGGGCGAACGTCCTGCATGTCGTATCGGCGGGCGAGCCTGAGCACGGCAAGGACATGCTTGCAGGCCCAATGCTTCTCCTTGGGGTCCCGGATGATGGGGAGGGAGGCTGTCCCCCGAGGGCGTCCGTAGAGGAACTGGTTGGTCTTGCCCCAATGCTCGGGACCCTGCCACCTCCAGAAGGGGCAGGAACACGAGACGAGGACATGAGCCTTGCTCATCCGTCGGATGTTATGTGGCTTCCGGATGCCTTTGAGGCGAACGCGGTAGACATCCCCCCTCGACCCGGTGACGTTGAACAGCCAGACGCCCTTCTTCGGAGTGGCCCGGTAGAGCGTAACGGGAAGATCTTTCGATCGTTCGTGGACCTCTCTGCCAGTGTGCATTTCGATGTCAGCGATGCGGGCAGCGACCTTCCCCCTCCCCACGGGCCCCACGTACTTGGGGCTGGCATCCGGCCGAAGGATGATCTCGCGTTCGTGAGCGTAGGACTTCGACGACAGCCACGAGCCCTTCATCCGGTAGTGCAGCATCACGTCCTCCGGCGTGATCTCGAAGGCGTGGACATCGCCTGTGCGAGTGGAGGGGTCATCGGTGACACTGGCCCCTCCCATCCGAGAGGGGTCGTCCCCAGGCCGCATCGAGCGGTAGACCATGAGGCTGCTTGGCACCACCGACTTGACCTGGCGCTCCAGAGCGGTCCGTTGCTTCGGGGGGAGCTTCTTCCACTCCGCCATCAACCGCTTCTTCGCCGAGCCGTCGTTGCGA
>Ga0180436_10004933_pt1 | contig 11894 bp, 10 predicted proteins | sample SS_ome_2_FD_132434 | JGI IMG/M metagenome (GOLD analysis project Ga0180436, IMG submission 132434) | Hypersaline lake sediment archaeal communities from the Salton Sea, California, USA - SS_3_S_2 metaG | ecosystem: Environmental > Aquatic > Non-marine Saline and Alkaline > Hypersaline >...
AGGGTGGGCGGAAGGTCGATCTGGCTGGCGACATTGGTATATCGGGTTGGGGGAATGCCCGGCCCAATGATGAGCCCGGGGATGTGGAAATGCCGGATGGGGACCAGGTTGGCCCCTCGCACCCGGCTGTCGTGATCGGCCACCACCAGGAAAATCGTGCGGTTCCAGTAGGAGGACCGCCGCGCCAGTTCGAAGAAGCGCCCCAGGGCAAAGTCGGCGTAGCGGATGGCATTGTGCTCGGGATTGTCGGACAGTTCCGCCGGGGTCAGGCGGCCCTCCGGAAACTCGAACGGGGCGTGATAGGACGAGGTAAAGATCAGTCCCATAAAGGGCTGGTCGCCATAGGCCTCGAATTCCCGGTCGGCCCGCACGAAAAGATCCTCGTCGGAGACCCCCCAGGTGCCCTTGAACTCCCATTGATCATAGTCTTTTTGATCGATGACGCGGTCAAAACCGTTCTTGAGAAAAAAGCCCCGCATATTGTCGAAATGGCTTTCCCCGCCATAGACGAAAACACTCTGGTAGTTAAACCCTTTCAGGTAGCCGGCCAGATTGAAAAACGGTTTCCCGAACGAACTCAGCTTGACCACGCTGCGGCCGGGGGTGGGCAAAAAACCGGTGGTGACGGCCTCGATGCCGCGCACCGAGCGCGTGCCGGTGGCGTAGAGGTTTTCAAACCACATCCCATCGGCGGACAACTTGACAAGCCGCGGGGTCAGGGGGATGCCGCCCAACGTTTCCACGTACTGGGCGCCCATGCTTTCTTCCAGCACGATGACCAGGTTATAGGGCTGGTCGATTTGCCGGCTGGCGGTCTGGTGGTGCAGGGTGGGCCGGTCGGGGTCTGTAAAGGCCGATTCCGGGGCATCCATGGCCTGGCGCACCCGCCGCACGATCTCTTCCTCGTCCATGCGGCCATAAAACTTACCGGCTTCCTTCTCGTCCTTCATCCGATAGGCGGCATACATGACCGAATAGGTCGAATTCAGGGCCAGATCGTTAACCAGGGGGTCGCTGGAGAAGGCTGCCGTGCTGATATTGGCCGGACGGTGGCCCAGGCTGGAACGGGCCCCCAGCACCAGCAGGGCCGCCAGGAGCGGAAAGGCCAGCAGGCACCGTACCAGCGACCAGCCAGTTCGCCGGCGCAGGCTCCAGCCGAAAACAACCCAGGCGCCCCAGGCCGCCAGCGGCACCAGAATACCGGCCAGAAACAATTGGGGCTTGTATTGCGCCCAGAGCATGGCAAACACTTCCCGGGGATAAATGAGGTATTCCAGAAACAACCGATTGGGCCGGATGCCGTATTCGTCGATAAAGGACGGCGTGGCGGTTTCCATAAAGACGACGAAAACCATTGCCAGTGTCAGCCAGACGCGCGTCAGCAGGGCGGCCCCGCGTCCCACGATCGAGGTGCGGGTCGTAAAAACAAATAGAACGGCAGGCAATATCAGCAGGTAAGCCACGAGCTGCAGATCCAGTTGCAGCCCGATGGTGAACAGGCGCCAGGGTTTTTCGACGGCCACGACCCGATCCCACTGCCAGGCCGTCAATCCGGTCCGCACCAGCGCCAGGGTGATAACGGTCACAAGGGCAAATGCGGCCAGGGGGGCGATGGGGCCCAGTGTTTCCCGCCAGGATTTTAATTGCATCGATTACCGTTCTCGTTTCGGAATATTTTCCGGGAGGACATCAAATCCAGCCTGTCATACGTTAAGGTATGATCTTCGAGTTTGCGAGCCATGCCCGAAAAAAAATACTATTTCCAGATGACCTGATTGGCGATTGAGTTGCATGAAAAAGACATGGATAGGGCTGCGATGAACCCACTTCGGCCGTGACGGACCAGAGGGCTTCGAAGCAATCGAGTCCGCTCATCCGCAAGCGTTCCCGATCGGCGGTCGCCCCGAACACTTCGTGGACGTCATGGGGTGTTTTTTTTGAGAACATAGACCCTCCACATGGCGTAGAATTTCAGGAAATCGATATGGCCGGCGATCACAAACCCGGCATCGGTAAATTCGCGCTCGACCACCGCGTGGTTGAGAACGATGCGATTTTGATAGGTCTTGTAGGTCCGGCGTGCTTCCAGTTTTTTTCGCTGGACGGCTTTATAGTTGCCGTCCACCCAGAGCGATAGGGCCACCGTGTCGCGCGTTACGCGATAAAATTCGGATAAAATTGCCAGGCGATCCACCGGCCGGGTAATGTGGTGTAGCAACCGCATACAAAAAATGTGGTCCACGCTGTCATTTCCCATCTGGATATCGAATGCGGAACACGGAAAGGTTTTCACTCGGGCCAATAGCTCGGGCGGATTTACCTCGCGGGCGACGGACAGCATGGCCTCACTGTTGTCGGCGGCCAGGATCGTGCGGTCCTCTTTGCGGGCCAGCAAGGGCCAGAAACGGCCGGTCCCGCAGGGCAGGTCCAGCACGGTGGCGGGATCGCCTGCCAAAGCCAGGGCCCGGGCGGCCATCCGCTGTTCGCGCCAGTTCGACAGACGGTGGCCGAGCGTGTTGCGGTGCTTGTCGTGGTATTTCAGAGCGTGTTGAAAAGTGTATTTGGATGAAAACGCAAGATTTTTTGTCTGCATAAGAGGCCCTTTGGCCGTTATGGCTGGCGATTGCTGGGTTAATGACGGCGGCTGGAGAGCGTCAATAACAATCTGGCAAACAGCCTGTCGTGTGCCGTGCCGCAAGATGTGTGTCGCCGATTATCTTTATGTTTGGCTGCGCCAACGCGTGATGCTTCAAACGGGGTTGCCGTGTCCTTGGCCGCACCGGTCTGTTGCTGTTTGATCGGAGGGATTGATATCCTTAAGTTTGCGTATGCACGATTGGAAGATTGTGTGTATGTGGCAGAATGGGCTTCATTTTGTTCCCACGGCGAACGCACCCCCCAAAAGATGCCGCCCAGCAGCACAAGTCCTATCAAGGCGTGGTAAGTATTTATCTGTCGACGTTTAAAGATGAAGTGCATGTTTTCGTTCCCAGCCGGTTTCCATCCTTCTCGTAATTCGTAAAAGGACAGCCCCTCACTTCTGTTACAACCGGTGACGAGCGATTTTAACGGGGATGATTTAGCCGATGAGGCATTACCGCTTCATGATCAAAAGATTACCGATTGGTCATCTTTAATGGTGGTGGGAGCAGCGGGGTATAGATTCGGAGGGCGGCCGGCGAGGTGGCGGGAGCGCTCACTTCCTGAGCAAAGCGCGTATTTCCGCCGTTGGTATTATGATGTCGTGCGCGCTTGCGGCAGTTTGACGGTGACGACGGTGCCGTGACCGTATTCGCTTGAGACTTGAATGTCCCCTTCATGCTCTATGGCAATGGCACGTGCCAGGTTGAGGCCAAGGCCTGTGCCGCTCTGGTGGCGGCTTTTATCGCAGCGGTAGAAGCGATCGAAAATGTGGGGCAGGTTTTCCGGGGATATGCCGATGCCGTTGTCTTCAAAGACGAGAATTGCTTCATTTCGCACGGCTTCCAGTCGCACGGTGACGCGGCCACCTCTTTCGGTATATTTGAGGGCATTGTCCAACAGATTGGCGATCATGCGTTGCAAGGTGGCCGGTTCCCCCGCGATATGACAGTCGGGAATGCTTTGCTGCACGGACAAGGCGATGCGTTTGTCTTCCGCCAGGGGTTGAAACAGGTCGCAGGCCTCGTGGACGAGAAAGGCCAGATCGACGTCTTCCTTCCGGGAGGCCCGTGTGCCGGACTCGATCTCGGAGATAAAGAGCATGGTTTCTACCATGGATAGCAGGCGGTCGCATTCCCTGATGGTGTGGGCCATTACGGCGGTGTACTCCTCCGGGTCCTTGACGTCATGCAAAGCGAGCTCCGCGGCCGCACGGATGCGGGCAATGGGGCTGCGAAGGTCGTGGGCAATGTTGTCCGTCACTTCCTGCATGCCGGCAACAAGGGCCTGGATGCGGTCCAGCATGGTGTTGAAGGCGACCGCCAGATTCTCGACGTCGCCCTTCATGTTCCGGGTGGGGACCCGGGTATCAAACCGCCCCTGGGCAATGATCCGGCTGGCGTTTGTAATGTCATTGATGCCGGCCGTGGCCTTCCAGGAGATAAATCCCCCGCAAACAATCCCGGCTAAAACTGCCGCGGCTGCGAAGACAAAGAAAATATCCTTCAGGTCGTGCAGAAACCGTTCATCGTATTTCAGGGAATGGCCGATTTGCAAGACATAGTCGGTTCCTATCCGCCCTGTCAGAATGCGGACATGGTGATGGTGCCCCGGAACCAGGGTCGTCACGATCTGATAGGGGGTCCCATTGAGTTGCGCGATCATCGATGGGTCCGGTGTACTCAAAGATTTCCAATTGGCCATGTTCGACTGGGCAACGGGCTGGCCCTCCGGCGTCATGAGTCTGAAAAAGACATTGTCGATGCCTTCGGTGCCGGATTCGAGGGTTGCCTCGCGCTGCACGGCGGGGACACCCCCTTCCCGAAAAATAATCTGGAACTCTTTGTATTCATTGCGAATAGCCGTGTCTTTGCTTTTGATAAAATAGTTCTCGACCGAGGCGTAGAGAAAAAGGAGCGCCACCAGCAAGGTCAGGGTTAGGACCCCGGTATACCACAGCGTCAGTTTGATCTTCAGGTAGTGGCGCAGGCGGCTAATTTTCTTTAAGAACATAGCCCGCCCCCCGGAGGGTATGAATCAGCTTGGGATCGTGGTCTTTGTCGATTTTATCCCGCAAGCGGCAGATGCGGGCTTCTACGACATTGGTTTCCGGATCGAAGTTGTAATTCCAGACATGCTCGATGATCATGGTTTTGGTCACCACCCGGCCCTTGTTGTGCATAAGATATTCCAGCAGGGCATATTCTTTGGGTTGGAGGTCTATCGTCTCGGCCCCACGGGTCACCTCGCGTGTCAGAAGATCGATTGTGAGATCAGCGGCGCTTAACGATGTGGGATTGGCCGTTCCGGTCGAGCGTCGTATCAGGGCACGGATGCGGGCGACAAGTTCGGTAAATGCGAAAGGCTTGGTCAGATAGTCGTCGCCGCCGCTTTGCAGGCCTTTGACGCGGTCATCGACCGACCGTTTGGCGCTGAGGATAAGGACCGGCGTCGTGACGCCGCGCTCACGCATGCGCTGGAGCACGGTGAGGCCGTCCAGTTTGGGCAGCATGATGTCGAGGATGGCGGCATCGTAGGGTTCGGTCAAGGCCATGTGCAGTCCGTCCTCGCCACTATCGACATGGTCGACTGCAAATCCTTCTTCTTTCAAGCCCTTTTGGATAAAATGGGCGATCGTGTTGTCGTCTTCGACAATGAGGATTCGCATTTTCGAAATTCCTTTTTACCGCCACGTTTGCCATGGGGTTGCGTCATGCGAGACGCCGCCTGGACTGCTATTTCCAGTCCGGTCTTTTCCTATGGCTGGTGTCGGGCCTGTTTGCTTGCGGCTTTTTTTTGAATGAGCCATGACAAAACGGGTTTAAGGCGTCCCACCCGACCGGCGGCCATATAATGCGCCAGGAACGTGTCCCATTGCGTCGTCGTCCAGGGCGCGCGGCGCTGGAACTGGTTCAGATCTCGCACGGCGATCGCCATGCGGGAAAGCCGCCAACGGGATTTTTCGACATCGATCAGGTAAGGCGCAAGCCGGCGGCCGGCCCCTGCAGCCGTTTCAACCCCGCTGATCAAGACATGCTTGCCGTACAACGCACAGTGCTGGAAGTGGTGGCGATGCAGCTTTGCGATCAAGACCGCCGTGTCCTGGATGACCCGGTCGACTTCAGCGGGATCACGTTCCTGCGTTAGACCAAGATAATCATCCATCGGGATACTGGGGGGGATTTCCCGCGTCATCAGAATGGCTTGCAAATTTTTTCCGCTCTGGCGTTCGCCGTAATAGAGGATACCCGGTGCGGTTATGCCGGCAGCCTCCATGGCCACAAGGCGTTTATATTCCCGGTAGGCCGTCGGCTGGTAGCGAAAAGGGTTTGCCAGACTTCGGTAGCCGTGGTTTTCCTGGCGCTTGAGATACATACCGATGGGAGTAGACGTCGCATTGTTCAATTCGATGCGGCAGACACCGCTCCAGCCCTGACGCCTAAAGTTGGGTTCTTCCACCCAGGTGGCCTCGTGCGTCCAAAGGGCTTCAAAGGAATCAAGCCCGACAGCGCGCAGCTGTTGTTGAATCGATGCGGAACCGAAAAATTCACGGCGAATACGCCGCGTGTTTTCTTCAGCCATTCATTCTCCTGCGAGCCCAAAAGGCCCTGCTGTGAATACGATACGCTGATCTGCTGTTGTCCGGAGGTGGGTTTAATACAATTCGAACAAGAATCCAACCCGCAACTTCTGTTTGCATGACCTCCCGCCCGACCCGACGGCATGTGCGATCGGCATATCCTTGAAGAACCCGGTCAACCTGGCGAGCATTGACATCAACAGGGACATCCGCTATGGGTTACGTGGCGTAGCACGGCTGATAATTCTTAAAATTCTGGAGGTTTCGATGGCTGGCGGAATCAATAAAGTCATTTTAGTCGGTAATTTAGGTCAGGATCCCGAACTTCGGTATACCACCGATGGACGGCCGATCGCCAATTTCTCCATTGCAACTTCGGAAACATGGAACGACAAGAGTTCGGGTGAGCGGCGGGAAAAGACCGAGTGGCATCGAGTGGTCGTTTTCGGGAAACTGGCGGAAATCTGTGGCGAGTACCTGTCCAAAGGACGTCAGGTTTACATTGAAGGCAAGCTGCAAACCCGCAAATGGCAAGGGAAGGACGGCCAGGACCGCTACACGACCGAAGTGGTTGTCGATATGCGCGGCAGCATGCAGATGCTGGGGCCCCGGGACGGTGGCGGCGGCGGACCGGCTGCGGGCGGACGACGTCCCCAGGCGAATACCGGCGGCGGGACGTCGGGCGGCGGCGATTACAACAGCCCTCCGCCCTACCCCGATGCCGACGACGACATCCCCTTCTGAGCGATTCCGGGGCTGGACCTGCAAGTTTGATTTATTTTGAAATAACAGGCCTTTAATCTGTTGCATGGTTAAAGGCTTGTCTTGTTTCGAGACGGTGTTGCCAAAGGCGCTCATGAACAGGGTGTGGCGTGACAACGCATCCTGTAAGGAACGGAAATAAGGAGGTCCGACGTGACAACAATCAAAAAGATAAAAATCGCCACGGTTGTTTTGCTGGTGGCCGCGATTGCGCTTTTTTTGTTCCACAATCTTCCCCGCACGGCCGTGGTGCAGATCAGCGGCACCGACGTCAAGCGGGTCGACCGGGAGAGCGGGGAGGTGGTGAGTAAAAATGCCCAGGATACATCCGCACGCGGCGTCGGCAACACGTATGATGTCCGGTTTATCAATTCGGTGGCCCGCAACGGGAAGACCATGGTGTTTCGCAATGAGGACACCGGGTGGGGGTGGCCGCCCTATTTCAAGTTCAACAGCGCCGACCTGACTGCCCAGGCCCAGGCCTTTGCCTCCGTTCCAGACAAGCCGTGGGTGCTGGTCAAGTATTACGGCTGGCGGATTCGCATTTTTTCAATGTTCCCCAATGCCATCAGTCTCCGCACCGTGGACAGGGACTATGATCATTTCCCGCTGTTTAACGTTGTCTTTGTCGTTCTGCTGGTGATCGGGGTTTTTATCGTTGGGCGAAAAGTCCGAAATCTGCTGGGCGGGAGACGTCGGCCGGAGAAAACGGGGCCAGACGGGGGAAATAAGGCCGATCCGAGGCGGTAAACCCTGTGCGGTCATACGATCAGGCGATTTCGGGCGGCCAACAAACAGCAAACCCCGGCCACCGGCCGGGGTCGGGTGTCAACGGTAAGGGAGAAACGCGGTCGTCGAAAAAACTATACGTCTTTTTTTTCGTCTTCGATTTTTTCGGTTTCTTTTTTATCGTCGTCGGCGGTTGCCGATTTGAAGCTTTTGATGGCCTTGCCCATTCCAGCACCGATTTCCGGCAGTTTTCCCGCGCCGAAGATGATCAGAATAATCACCAGAATAATGATCAGCTCAGGCATTCCGATTCCAAACATACAGCCTCCTCTCACTCCGACGTGATGTCTTTGACTTCCTGCAGCAGGCGGGCGAATTCCTTCGAACGCGCATGCCGGTCCAGCGCGGCCCGGTGGTTGATCCAGGTCGACCAGACTTCCAGCCAGGCCTCGTTGCGCCAGTAACAGTCCGGATCGCCCCGACCCTTCAATCGTTCGATATAATCGATGAATTCTTCCGTACAGTCGTCACAAAACTGGTAAGGGACCCGATGGTCGCGCGTTGTATCGTCGGCATCCTTCGGACAGACCCTGGTGACGGGCAGGCCGCATTTTTCACAGTCGACCGCACAGCACGACCGTTGAAAAAGGTGCTCGATCGCGCGTTGTTTGCGTCGACCCAGCGTTACATCCTTTTCCAGTTTGGCGCGATCGAGCTTGTCGCATATGGAAATAATATCGGCCACGGAATACCTTGTGGGATTAGTCACCGCTTTAAATTGGAAAAATATATCACCGGGCCGAATACAATGTCAATCGCGAATGGGCGGCCAATTCGGGCTCTGGCGGCCGCCCCCATCTTGTCAATCCCATTCGGCCGTGATAATTAATCAAATTCCATAAAAAAGAGGTTGGCGTTGCGCGGCGCTTTAATACACAGGGTATTCCCGTTTCGCGCGCCGGGTATGCCAGGCGCCTCCGGCCCGGTGCGGTACCGTAGTGACGAACAGCAGCCCTTAGGAGATCTTATGACCGTGTTTCACCCCAATTGTCTTCCCATTTTGATTGGCAGCCTGCCGGTGGACGACCACCAGGCCGCCGCCGCCATGGTATGGCAGGCCACGCCGCGCATACCGGTCTGGGCCCAGCTTCCCGCAAACCCCGAGGAGGGCATGGTCCCGCAGTTTGCGCCCGGGATGCCCGGCCTTCGGCAGGACGATGACCGGATCTTTGTCGATTTGAGCGGCGACGGGTTTGAAACCGAATTGGCGGATTTTTATGAAGACTACCTGGCGGTCACGGGCGGCACGCTTCCTTTGGAAGCATCCCGGTTTGCCGTAGGGGAGGAAACGGCCGGCGGGTTTCATGTTCTTCGCAAACGAATTCCCGCAATGGATCCGAAGCCGGCCGCCATCAAAGGCCAGATAACCGGTCCGATTACCTTCGGCATGGGGCTCAAAGACGACCAGGGGCGGGCCATTTATTACAACCCCAACACGCGGGATGCGGCGGTCAAGCTCCTATCCTTGAAAGCCGCGTACCAGATTCGCATGTTAAAAGATGCCGGTTGCCCGGTGATCCTCTTTCTGGATGAACCGGCCCTGGCGGGCTACGGGTCGTCCGAGATGATCAGCATTGCCGCCGGGGAGATCGCGGCCAGCCTCGATGAAATCAATGATGTCGTCCACGCCGAAGGCGGGCTGTCCGGCATTCATGTCTGCGCCAACACGGATTGGGGGCTGATCCTGGAAACCACCGTCGATATCGTCAATTTTGACACCTATTCCTATTTTGACCGGTTCCTGTTGTATGGCGGGCAGGTCAAACAATTCATCGCGCGGGGCGGCATGCTCGCCTGGGGCCTGGTGCCGACCGGCTCCGCCGAGGCGCTCGAAGCAGCCACGCGGGATTCGCTGGTACACCGCTGGGAAGAGCAATGCAAGGCGCTGGTGGCTCTGGGGGTGGATCGCGAGCAGTTGCTGGCCCAGTCCCTGATCAGCCCCAGTTGCGGGGTGGGGTCTCTCAGCCTGACCCAGGCCCAAAAAGTACTGACCCTGACGCGGAACGTATCGGCGTACATACGTGAACAACGATAACGGGCCGCCCTGTCCGGCCTGTCCACGATCATCCGGATGCCATCCACCTAGAGGAAATCACTATGCCTGAAAACCCGTCCGTCGCATTTACCGGGGCCAGTCGTTATGTTCTGGACGAGGAACTGGCCGCCATCGTCAACATTTCCATGGCGCTTGAAATGCCGCTGCTGCTCAAGGGGGAGCCCGGCACCGGTAAAACCATGCTGGCGCACGCGATTGCCGAAAATCTCGGCATGCCCCTGATTGTTCTGAACGTCAAGTCCAGCATGAAGCTGGTGGATGCGCTCTATCAGTACGATACCCTAACGCGTCTCAATGACAGCCGCTTCGGCGATTCCGACCGGAATGTCAGCGATATCGAGGCCTATATCAAGATGGGCAAAATCGGACAGGCGTTTACGGCCGACAGGCGCACGGTGCTCCTGATCGACGAAATCGACAAGGCCGACACGGATTTCCAGGACGACATGCTGGACGTGCTCGATCAGATGGAGTTCGACATCATCGAGATCGATAAAACCATTCCCACCAAGCACCGGCCCGTGATCATCGTCACCTCCAACGCCAAAAAGGATCTTTCGGACCCTTTCCTGGGGCGCTGCAATTTTCACCACATCGCTTTTCCGGACCCCAAGATGATGCGCAAAATCATCCAGGTCCATTTTTCCGACATCGACAGTGCGCTCATGGAATCGGCGGTGGAGACCTTTTACCGCTTGCGCGAGTTGGAGGGTGTCGAGAAGCGGCCGGCCACCCGTGAGTTGATCAACTGGATTCGGGCCCTGCGGGCGGACCCGGATTTCAAGCCCAAACAACTGTCCCGGGGGGAAGTGCCCTTCCTGGGCGTCCTCTTCAAGAAAAGTCAGGACTACCAGCGGGCCAGCAGTGTCGTGCACCGCCGGAAACTTTTCTGATGTTCATCGATTTTTTTTATACCCTTAAGGATAGCGGGGTGCCGGTCAGTCCGACCGCCTTTTTAACCCTGCACCGCGCGCTCAAGACCGGGTTGATCGGATCGTTGTCCGAGTTTTACACGGCCGGCCGGTCCATCCTGGTCAAAAGCGAGCGCTACTTCGATCGCTACGACCAGGTGTTTGCCCATACGTTTGCCGGGGCCGAGCTGCCCGATCTGGATGGCCTGGAACTCGACGAGATGGCCCGGGGCCTGCTGGAGGAATGGCTGCGCAACCCCCGGGAAATGGCCGATGCGCTGGGCATTGACGAAGAAGAATTGCAGCGGTTGACCCCCGAGGAACTGCTGGACTATTTCAAGGCGCGTCTCAAGGACCAGGACGGGGAGCATCACGGCGGCAATCGCTGGATCGGCACCGGTGGGACATCGCCGGTCGGTCACTCCGGCTATCATCCGGGCGGCATGCGGGTGGGCGGGGTCTCCCGCAACAAGTCCGCCGTGAAGGTGGCCCTGGACCGTCGCTATCGGGACTACTCCCTGAGCGGTCCGTTGAAGGCTTCCATGATGAACGAGGCTCTCAAGCGCCTGCGGCACCTCGTGCCGACGGGACCGCGGGACCAGGTCAACGTGGATGCCACCATCTACCAGACCATGAAAAACGGGGGCGAGATCGAGATCGTTTTCGACCGGGACCTGAAGGACCGTCTGAAGGTGATCCTGGCCATCGACAATGGCGGCTGGTCTATGGATCCCTACGTGCAGATGGTCCAGACCCTTTTCGATTACGCCCGGGCCCAGTTCAAGGATCTCAAGACGTTCTATTTCCACAACACCGTCTACGACGCCCTGTGGAAAGACCCGTCACGCTACAAACAGCCCGTCCGGCTGGAGGAGTTCACCCGCTACGATCCCGCCACCCGGCTGGTGCTGGTGGGGGATGCCAGCATGGCGCCCTACGAACTGATGGCTCGCGAAGGGTCGATCTATATCCAGGAACGCAGCGGCGACCCGAGCCTGCGGCGTCTGCAGCTGCTGGCCGAAACCTTTGACAAAGCCGTCTGGCTGAATCCGGTGCCCCAATCCCGATGGGATTATACCCAGACCATCAGTATCATCCGTGACATCTTTCCCATGTTTGAATTGTCCATCGATGGGTTGGAAGACATGGTCGCCCA
>Ga0180436_10004934_pt1 | contig 11893 bp, 8 predicted proteins | sample SS_ome_2_FD_132434 | JGI IMG/M metagenome (GOLD analysis project Ga0180436, IMG submission 132434) | Hypersaline lake sediment archaeal communities from the Salton Sea, California, USA - SS_3_S_2 metaG | ecosystem: Environmental > Aquatic > Non-marine Saline and Alkaline > Hypersaline > Sediment...
GACATGCCTGACATACCCGACATACCGCCCATGCCTGACATTCCATCCATACCTTGCATACCAGACATACCACCCATGCCTGACATACCGTCCATACCTTGCATACCCGACATGCCATACATGCTGGCAGATGCCAAAGGTGCAACAGTAAGTGCTACTGCAACTGTGATAGCTTTAACGATTCCTTTAAGTAAAGGCATTCGAAACTTTTTCATTAGTTTTCTCCTCCAAAAATGGATTTTTTAATCACCTGATAAATAAGGCTGTCCTACTTAGTTTTAAAAATTACCAAAGAGATAGTGAAAATGAAGCAAGCGCTACTTCTTGTGCCACCCTCGAACATCATATTTCCCCAACATGCCGGGATGGTTAAAAGGGGTATACCAGTAACCCTGGTTATCAAGAAAGTTGAGACTCTTGGGATAAGGTTTCTGTACACCGGTTAACGCTTGTACAAACCAGCCCTTGTCATGTCGCACCCATTCAATTACCGGTGCACCATCAGGACGTTGAGAGGGATTAATACCCGCCACCGGATACTCCGCAGATACTGGAAACGCAATGGAACACATCAGCATTACAAAACCGAATCGAAGCATTCGAAACAACATTCCTTTCTCCTTCAGATATTTTTTCTCTTCATAGCTGATTAGGCAGCTTGTTAGCTATGAGCAATAGCCATGCCACATACTATTAACCATTGTTTTTTAGGTTTTTTTTTGGTTTTTCTGGAAGTTTGAAAAACTTGGACAAGCCATAAAGCTGTCAAGTTGGCAGGAGTAGTTTTGTGATTTGAAAAAAGTGCAGCTGTTTGGTTAATCTAAACCCAAACAGCTGCTAAATTTTTATCTTTCAGATCAATAAGTAACCGTGGATATATACAGTAACTTTAGAGGGTTATACAAAAAGCTGACATCTTGTCAGTCGCCTATTTTTTTAAAGCGCTATTGCGTTTACTTCAAAAGCACTACTTTACCGTCAGATGCCCTTATAGCTATCTGATAATGAGGATAATATGGTGAATATTCACTCACCAGGTTGACCAGATGGAACCATTCAAAACGGCGTATAGGCCTGCTTTGCCCGACAACAAGCCCTACCATTCCTGATTCAGCTAACCAATCATGTGCAACTTCATATACTTCTTCCCAATTATCAATAGGATAAGCTATTGTCGGTGAATCAATCTGTGGCTCATCGCATTGATCATGCCTGGTATTTGTTGCTGCAGTCTTGTTCACCGCCTCCTGTTCTGTGACTGGATGAAACATCATTGAACCATCATCCGACTTAACCACTCTCCAGTACTCGAATGCAGACATATCGGGTAAAACAGTTTCCTGGGTTACAGTATCGGCTGATGATTTTTCAGTTTTCGAGGCATTCTTTTTGACTTTAGGGCGCAAGATCAGGTTACCGTCATCCTGCCAGTCTGCCTGCCAACCCCGGCCTTTTAAGGCCTGCCCCAGCTCTTTTCTATCCAACATGGATATTTCTGGTTTCCTGGCGGACGGGCTTACAGTTGGAGTTTGACGATAAATTACGCTGCCATCATCTGTTTTTGATTCATGCCAGCCCTGTGTTTTCAAAGATTGCTGCAAGCTGTCAGCCAGGCTGCCTGAAGATCCCGCCAGGACAGAGATGGGCATGCTCATTATTGACACACCCAATGTCGCACAAAAAGACAGGCGAATAATTGATGATATATATTTCATTATTAAAGTTCTCCTTCCCAAGGAAAAAATCTGTAATTCAAGTCCAAATATTAGCTGAGCAATTCCTGTACCAAGCCAGTGAAATAAAGGGATTTTTATGAAGCGGCTGGCATAACATGGCAAAGAACATGACAAAATGTCAGAAATATTTTTTCCCAAATGATTACACTTAAAAAATTACCTGCAAAAAATAAAAGCCAGCTTAGATTTAATCTCCATGAAATGGTTATCAAAAAGCCTGAATAGAAAATTTATAGTCGGAACTGCTTTTGGCCTTGCCCTAAGCTCCATGATATTTTTACTACTGTATATAAATTTGTATGAATCAGAGTTGGGTGAAGAAAGATCCCGAACAGCCATTCAGGTTAATAATACGCTACAGACTTCACTGGAAAATGCGATGCTGAAGCGCGACCTGCCAGGACTGGCAAACATGGTCGATAAACTAGGTCAGCAATCAGAAATTGTTTCAGTATTTATAACAAAACCCTCTGGTGAAATACGCTTTTCCAGTACTCCAGGACAAGTAGGCAAACATCTGGATGAACTTTATCAGGATACAGTATCAACAACGCGTTTTACAAAAGATGCGCATGGAAATGAAGTTCTGCGCAGTATAAATCCTGTTCATAACAAAGAGCCATGTTTCGTCTGTCATGGTCCAATCACTAAAAGCAAAATCAATGGCATTCTCTATGTAGACTATGATGCTGCCCCACTAAAAAATAAAGTCAAAAGCACTACCCTGTTACTGATGGGAGCAGGTTCCACAATTGTCATTTTAAACTTGCTGGGTGGCTGGTGGTTTATCCGTCGATACATCCTTAATCCGATAGATGGTCTTATGTGCACCAGCGCGGAATTAACAAATGGTAACCTTAAGGCCCGTGTTGAAATGCCAGGATATGATGAGTTGTCTACGCTTGGACGCAGCTTTAATTACATGGCAGAAAAACTGGAAGAAAAAATACAGGAACTGGATGAGCAAAAAACCTTTTTACAAGGGCTGGTAGATGCAATCCCCGATGGAATCAGGGTCATAAACCAGGAATACAATGTAGTGCTGACCAACGAGGCATACCGCGTTCAGCATGAACTGAAAAATGAAACCGGTGTTGGCCAACCTTGTTACCTGGCCACGCACAACACCAACAAGCACTGTCCACCTACTCTGATAACCTGCCCAGTCCACGAGATCCAGAACAACAACAAAACCGTCAAAGTATTACACAAGCATAAAACACTAGAGGGAAATACACTTGATGTTGAAATATTTGCAGCTCCCCTGAATGCCAAAATCCAGGGTGAAGAAAAAACTCTGGTTGTCGAATCAATTCGGGACCTTGCCAGGGAAGTCAGGTATTCACAGGAACAGAAACTCTCGGAAATCGGTCGCCTGGCCACTGGTGTAGCCCATGAAATACATAATCCATTAGCCTCTTCAAAATTGGCACTGGACTCTATTGAGCAGACACTTGCATCAAATGATTCAAGTGACGAATCAGTCACAGAGCACCTACACCTGATCAATCAACAAATTGACAACTGTATTCAAATCACAGGAAAACTATTAAAACTGGGTTCGGCTCCAACTGAAACCATAGAATTAGTTGATATCAATATTGCACTTCAGGAAACGCTGAGTCTTCTAAGATGGCAGGCCGAAGAAGACAATATCGTTATCCACGAAAACCTGGCCCCTGAATTATTACGGGTATTAGCCTCAGACAGCGAAATACGCATGGTGATTTTGAATCTTGCGCAAAACAGTTTCCATGCAATGCCATCAGGAGGAGAACTGACAATAACCAGCTATTCAACACCACAACTGGTTACCATAAACTTCGCAGACAATGGTGTGGGCATCAAGGAAAAAGACATTCCATTCATCTTTGATCCCTTCTTCAGCCGCAGGGCAGATGGTATGAAAGGTACCGGACTTGGACTGTCCATCAGCCTTGCCATTATCGAAAAATACTCAGGTTCAATTCAGGTGGAAAGCAAATTTTCCAGTGGAAGTGTTTTCACAGTCACTCTTCCAAATCCAAACAACGCCCTGGGTGAATCAAAATGAGTCGAAAGATACTTATTATTGAAGATGATGAACTTCTAAGGCAACTGATTCTACAGCAGTTGCAAAATCTCAAGTATGAAGCTGAAGGCGTCAGTAACTGGAGTAAAGCACAGGCATATCTGGAAAAACATGAGCCTTCACTGATATTAACAGATGTACGCTTACCCGATGCAAACAGTCTTGAATATATTGAAGAACTGTCTGAAAACTATCCGGTGATAATCCTTACTGCATTTGGTTCAGTGCAAGATGCAGTTGCAGCTATCAAGTCAGGCGCAACAGATTACCTGCTGAAGCCAATCAGTTTTGATACCTTGGCACTGACAGTACAGCGTGCCCTGGAAAATGCATCATTACGCTCAGACCATTACTTCTGCAAAAAACAACTGCAGCGTCATTACCACGATAAAACATCACTGGTTGGAAACAGTGAGGCGCTGAACGAAGTCAAACAAATAATTTCCGCCGTGGCACCAAATGATATTACCGTATTGATTCAAGGTGAAAGTGGTTCCGGTAAAGAACTTGTTGCGCGTGCCTTGCATACCCAGGGGCACCGCTCTAAACGAAACTTTGTCGTCGTTGATTGCTGCACCCTACAGGAGAACCTGTTTGAATCTGAGTTATTTGGTCATGAAAAGGGAGCTTTTACCGGTGCAGACAAGCAAAAAAAAGGGCTTATTGAGGGTGCTGAGGGTGGCACTCTTTTTCTTGATGAAATTGGTGAGATCAATGCGAGTGGTCAGGCAAAACTCCTGCGAATACTGGAAACCGGCCAGTATCGTCGTCTTGGTGGCACCAAAGACTTGACCGCCGACGTCCGTATTGTCGCCGCAACTAACAGGGACCTTGAGGCAATGTCTCACGAAGGTGACTTTCGTTCTGACCTGTACTTTCGTCTGAATGGTTTTTCTATTGTGGTGCCACCCTTACGTGAACGACGTGATGATATTCCTGCTTTGGCTGAATATTTTCTTTTGAATCACAACTTTTCCACGCACATTAACAAAACGCTTTCTTCATCAGCTAAGCGTAAACTGGTTGCCTATGATTGGCCGGGGAATATTCGTGAACTCAAAAACATGGTTGAACGTTCAATCATCCTTTCAGGAAGTCGCCAAAAGATCCGCCCTGAACATTTCACTTTAAACCAGTGTGAAAATGGACAGGAAATTGTTGTCAATCTTGCTTTTGAACATGATCCTTCGCTGGAAGAATTGGAGGCACGCTACCTCGACAGCCAATTACGAAAATATTCAGGCAGACGTGCCAAGGTGGCTGAAGTATTAGGTATCAGCGAAAGAAGTGTTTATCGAATGATAAAACGGTACAAATTAGAAGAATAAGGCTGGTTAACTTTTCTCCCGAAGATGAAGGTACAGCCGACTTGGTTAACCAGGTAATATCCAGTCTGCTTTTTGCCACACCAAGGCGTAGCCACCGCGGCTTTACGGTATAATGCTTAATTTTTATCAGGTTTCATTCGGAGTATTACAGTGTCCATAACCTCACCGATCCGCAAGACCAAGATCATTGCGACCATAGGCCCAGCCAGCGATTCGCCCGAAATTATCGAGGCTTTAATCCGTGCCGGAATGAATGTGGTGCGCTTGAACCTTTCCCACGGCAGCTATGCCGAGCATGAGGAGCGAATCGAGCGAATTCGTAAAGTGGCCAAACGCATTGGGGCCCAGATCGCCATTATGGTGGACACCCGGGGCATCGAAATCCGTACCGGTAAACTTGCTGGCGGCCAGGCAGAACTCATGGCTGGTGGTCCTTTCACCCTCTACACGGACGATGAGAACGGCGATTACACTGGTGTGTCGATTACTAACCGCAGTCTGCCTCAGGAGGTAACGCCAGGCACCCCAATCCTGCTCGACGATGGCGCAATTGAACTGGAGGTAACCGAGGTAGATTCCGGTTGTATCCGCTGCAAAGTAATTCACGGTGGCCTGCTGCGCGAGAACAAGAGCGTCAACCTGCCGGAGACCGAGTTAACCCTGAGCGCCGTGAGCCCCGAGTACCGCGAGGACGTAATCAAGGAGTTGAGCTTCGCGGCCGAGAACGACGTAGACTATCTGGCAGCTTCTTTCGTACAGAACGCGGAAGACATTGAGCGTATGCGCGAGATCCTATTGGGCTACCAGCGGCACATTCCGATCATCGCCAAGATCGAAAACCGCGCCGGTCTCGGCAACCTCGAGGAGATCGTGGAAAAAGCTGACGGAATCATGGTGGCTCGCGGTGACCTCGGTGTAGAACTCCCCCTTGCCGAGGTACCGGGCTTTCAGAAAAAGATCATCCGTACCACAGTCAGTAACGGTAAGCCTGTGATCACGGCCACCGAAATGCTCGCCTCAATGGAGCGCAACCCCAAGCCTACCCGTGCCGAGGCCAGCGACGTGGCCAACGCCATCCTCGACGGTAGTTCGGCCGTGATGCTCTCTGGTGAGACCGCAATGGGCAATTATCCGGTGGAATCGGTACGCACGATGACAACGCTTGCCCTACGTGCCGAGGCCTCGCTACGCGAATACGGCTACCTGCAAAACGTGCTACCTAACCTTTCCAACAGAGTCACCGAGGCCGTCGCCCGCTACGCGGTACAGATGGCCAGCAACCTTGAGGCGGCCGCAATCATCAGCCTCACCGACACCGGCTTAACTTCACGCCTGGTCTCCAAGCACCGCCCTGAGTGCCCAATTTTGGCCGTCACACGTTCTAAGCTGGTAGCGCGCCGCCTGGCAATGAACTGGGGCGTGACGCCGATTCGCTACGATGATAGCGGTGATGATGAAGCCAAACTGACCTATGCCTTGGAGGAGGCGAAACGCCTGGGATTCATCCGTGAAAGTGACACCCTGGTGGTAACCTCGGGCCACTACCAGACCACCGGCGGCACCGATATGATCCGAGTGGTTATGGCATAAGTTCGAGGATGGGAGCAAATTTGGAATAGCTGTGTATCAACTGCTAAATTAAGTAGCTTGAACTTCCAATACCCCATACATGTTGAGGTTTTCATGCGTCAGAATGACAATCTTACTGAGCTATACTTTTTTGAAGCAGGTAGCAATCAACTCAGTGATGTTGCTATGGGCTATTATCGTGTGCTTAAGGCGTAGGTTCGCAATGAGTTCGGTATGGGAAATGTTAGTGACAAACCTTATCTGATTACGCCTGAGTGAACATGAGAAGCTGATTATTTAAAGTGCTGGCTTATTTCCAGTCCAATGGTTCTTTTAGGCTTACTCTTTCTCAAGACAAAACCGACTTCTTTTATTTGAAATACTGGTGTTGATATTTTTTAAAAGGTTTTATTTGGGATAATGAAATATATTTTAGGTTGATGCTTGAATGTCCACTTATCAATGCGGTCTCAATTATCAACCACTCTCTGCAACCAGTACTCAAGCAAAGCCATATGCCAAAGCTTACTCCCCTGAATCCGCGTATGATGCATTTCAGGCGCCGCCATAATGCGATCAATGTAGTCCCGATTAAACAGACCTCGCTCACGACAGGCCTGTGAGTCAAGAATATCGCGCATGAATTTCAGAAATTCACCACGCACATATTTCAGTGCGGGCATAGGGAAATAACCTTTCGGGCGATCAATCACCGCATCCGGAACAATACCGCGCGCGATACGCTTCAATAAATGTTTTCCTGAAGTCTGAAATTTTATTTCAGGAGGACACTGTGCAACCAGTTCAACCAGCTTGTGATCCAGAAAAGGGACACGAGCTTCCAGTCCCCATGACATCGTCATGTTATCAACACGCTTGACCGGATCATCAACGATCAGTGTCGTAGTATCCAGTCTCAGAATTGAGTCGATAAATTCGTCTGCTCCTGCTTCCTCAAGGCGCTGTTTGATATACTCACCAGTGACATCACTGGTCTGATAATCAGCGCCCACCATATTGAGAAACTCGGGATGATCACGATCAAAATAATGTTTTCTGAAGCGATCAAGACGACTACCTTCGGTTTCTTTCATCATGCGTTCATACCAGAAGTAACCACCGAAAACTTCGTCAGCCCCCTGCCCTGACTGGACCACCTTAACCTCTTTAGACACTTTTTCCGAAAGCAGGTAAAAAGCAACCGCATCCTGGCCAAACATGGGTTCAGACATGGCATCAACCGCTTCAGGCATACGCTGCAGGACATGCTCATTGGGCACCAGGAACTTGTGATGCTGCGGCTGGTAGCGTTCGACTACCTGATCAGAATATTCAAACTCACTACCCTTTTCTTCCGGCTGATCTTCAAATCCGACACTGAAAGTATGCATGTTGCCGATACCCAGTTCTGCCAGCAGGGCAACCAGCAAAGAAGAATCCAGGCCACCTGACAACAACACGCCAACCGGTACATCAGCAACATCATTACGCTTGCGTACGGCTTCTCGTAATTCCTCATGCACCGCATCAACCCACTGCTGTTCGCTCATGGGTGTATGCGGACGTTGCGCCATTAACTGCCAGTAAGGTTTTGATTCAGATTTACCTTCACTGTCCACCCATGCGCAACAGCCCGGTTCAAGTTTTCTTATACCATTTAGTATGGTTCGCGGGGCCGGTATAACAGCATGCAAGGTGTACTGAAAATGCAGCCCCGATGGATCGACGGAAGTATCGATATCACCTGATGCCAACAAGGCCTGTGGTGTCGAAGCAAACTTGAATGAAGCATCGTTCTGTGACCAGTACAACGGCTTGATACCAAAACGGTCACGCGCCATAAACAGCTTGTTCTTTGTCTTGTCCCAGATAACAAAAGCAAACATACCATGCAGGTGTTGCGGACAATCCTCACCCCACAGATGATAGGCCTTTAAAATAACTTCCGAATCACCTTCAGAAAAAAAACTGTAGCCTTGTTGCTGCAGTTGTTTACGCAATTCGCGATAATTATAGATTGCACCGTTAAACACCAGAACCAGATCAAGCAGATCATCCACCATCGGCTGATGAGAGTGATCAGAAAGATCGATTACAGATAAGCGCCGATGGCCGAAACCCATTTGCTGATCGTTAAAAACGCCCTCGTCATCCGGCCCACGCTTGGCCAGCCTGTCATTCATGACTTTAATCTGTTGCTGATCTACAGGTTGATTATCAAACCGGTATTCACCGCATATACCACACACGCTCTACTCTCCTGACTGGTACCCACCACCACCTGGCGTTTGTATCTCAAGCACATCTCCCTGACTGACACTGGCCTGGAACTTGGCAGGCATTTTTTTATCATTTAACAAATTCAGTCCTGTTTGCCCATCCGTTCCACCTTCACTGCCCCAGGGGGCGATATGACGCCTTTCGGTTAGAACCGAAAGAAGTGCACCATTTAAAAACTCAAAACTGCGCACAATGCCGTCTCCGCCATTGCGCCTGCCTTCGCCACCACTGCCATGTCGAAGCGCATATTTTCTAATGAGTAACGGATAACTGCTTTCAAGTACTTCAATCGGTGTATTCAGGGTATTGGTCATGTGAGTCTGCACAGCTGACAATCCCCCGCCGCTTGCGCCTGCTCCCATGCCACCACCGATGGTTTCATAGTAATTCCACTGACATGCAGATTCGTTGCTACCCATTGCCACATTATTCATACTGCCATGACTGGCAGCTGGAATTTTTTCAGGTATGGCCTGGGCCAGCGCCCCCAAGGTGACATCAACGACACGCGTACTGGTTTCGACATTTCCAGCCGCTACCGCCGCAGGATAAAGCGCATTGACCAGACAACCCTCCGGCGCTGTAATTTCAATATTCCTTAACACTCCGGAGCAGGCGGGCGTTTGCGCTGGCATCAAACATCGAAAGGCAAAAAAGACGCCGGCGGCCGCAACTGATAACGGACAATTGATATTACCGGGTACCTGCCTGGCCGTCCCGCTAAAATCCGCCAGCACACCGCCCTGTTTCACCGTTAATGTCATGCAGATTTTAATAGCATGGTTATGCTGTCCATCATCGTCCATAACATCTTCAAATACATAAATTCCTTCAGGGATGGCGCTTATTGCCGTAGATGCCAGACGCTGGCCATAATCATTCAGATAAGCAAGGCCGGAAAGATATCGATCACGCCCCATTGAAATAATCAATGCTGCTAAAGCATCCACAGCAAACAGGTTGGCGCTGGTCTGTGCTGCAAAATCCCCACCGGCCTGCTCTCCATTAAGCTGCTGAAACAGAGCATCAATGAACGCCCGGTTGGGCAGGCCCTGGCGGTGATAATGAGTGGGAGGTATGACAAGACCTTCTTCAGCCAGTGAAGAAGAAACCGGCATAGAACCCGGTGTATCCGCCCCAATGTCCGCATGATGAGCGCGGTTAACGACAAATGCCGTCAATTTACCATCCACGTAAACCGGTGCAACAAGGGTGACATCCGGCAGATGAGTTCCACCCAGGTAGGGATCATTAAGGATCACCTGATCCCCCTCATGCCACTCAACCTGCGACACCACTGAAGACATCGCATAGGCCATGCTGCCAAGATGCACAGGAATATGTGCAGCCTGGGCGCTCAACTCGCCCTGCGCATCAAAAATGGCACAGGAAAAATCCAGACGGTCACGGATGTTTGGTGAAAAGGCTGCGTTGCGAAGCACCTCGCCCATTTGTTCACAGATGGATTCCAGGCGACTGGAAAACAGGTTGAGTTCGATAGGATTCATACCTTTAGTATTACATTTCTATAAAACCCTGACATTCAGGTATTGCAAAAAAAATCTTCGCCGCTAGAATAACCGACCTTAATACTAGGTTTTTCACCCGATATCACTATAATCATCCTTAAGGAGTAGAAACAATGGCCCACGAACTGCCAGCTTTACCTTACGAAAAAAATGCACTGGAACCTGTAATCTCCAGCGAGACGCTGGATTTCCACCATGGCAAACATCACAACACTTATGTAACAAACCTCAATAACCTGATTCCAGGCACCGAGTTCGAAAACATGTCTTTAGAAGACATCATCATGAAGTCTGAAGGCGGCATATTCAACAACGCAGCCCAGATCTGGAACCACACTTTCTACTGGAATTGCCTGCGCAGCCCTTCTGATGACAATGCACCTACAGGTGCTCTGGCTGATGCCATCAACAGCACTTTCGGTTCATTTGACGAATTCAAAACCAAGTTCGCAACTGCCGGTGCCACCAATTTCGGTTCCGGCTGGACCTGGCTGGTACAGAATGAAGACGGCAGCCTGGAAATCTACAACACTTCCAATGCCGGTACGCCTATGACCGCTGGCAAGAAGGCCCTGCTGACTGCCGATGTCTGGGAACACGCTTACTACATCGATTTTCGCAATGCGCGTCCAGCGTACCTGGAAGCTTTCTGGAAAATTGTAAACTGGGATTTTGTCGCATCTAACATGGGTTAATCTCCCCATCCCCAAGCCCTCTCCCCGAAAGGAGAGGGCTTTTCACTCACAAATTATTTGAAATCCTCGCAAACTCCCGCTAGGATTTCGTTTTAGGTGCAAAAAGCATCCTAAAAAACGGAAATGTATTTCTGGGCAGGTCTTTACAGACGCTGCCTTTTTCTTTTTTAGGAAACAACGAAATGTCAGATCACTTGATGACAACCTATGCCAGGTTACCTGTGACCTTCACCAGGGGTGAAGGCAGCTGGCTGTGGGATGAAAACGACAAAAAATACCTGGATGCCCTGACCGGCATAGCTGTGTGTGGACTGGGCCATGCCAATGAGGCCGTGGCCAAACGCATCAGCGAGCAGGCAAAAACACTGATTCACACCTCCAACCTCTACGGCATTGCCAACCAGAAATTACTGGGTGACAAGCTGTGCGACTTATCCGGCATGGATAATGTTTTCTTTGCCAATTCAGGAGCCGAGGCCAACGAAGCTGCCATCAAGCTGGCCAGGCTGTTCGGTCACAAGAAAGGTATCGACAAACCGGTTATTGCCGTTATGGATAACAGCTTCCATGGCCGCACCCTTGCAACCCTCTCTGCCACCGGCAACCGCAAGGTTCAGGCTGGTTTTGAACCGCTGGTACAGGGCTTTGCACGTTTTCCATTCGGTGACATTGAAGCACTTGAAAC
>Ga0180436_10004936_pt1 | contig 11891 bp, 16 predicted proteins | sample SS_ome_2_FD_132434 | JGI IMG/M metagenome (GOLD analysis project Ga0180436, IMG submission 132434) | Hypersaline lake sediment archaeal communities from the Salton Sea, California, USA - SS_3_S_2 metaG | ecosystem: Environmental > Aquatic > Non-marine Saline and Alkaline > Hypersaline >...
AATAAATAACCAGCTCTGTTAACAGAATAAGTTTCATTATTTTTTCTGTTAGCCATTTCCTGTTGAACAACAATACCTGAAGATAAAAATTCAGAAGCAATGAAAACTGAACCACTTAAATAGCCACCAGGATTATCCCTTAAATCTAAGACAATACCTTTAACCTTGGAGTTTTTGTTTCTAATTTGCTCAACCGCTTGATTCCACTCTTCGGTAGTCCGATCACCAAATTTCAGAAGCTTCAAATGAGCAATCTGATCATCATTAACAAAATCGACTTCAACACTAGCGATAACAATCGTATCCCTTTTAATTCTAGCTTCGTAAGGCTCTTTTTCTCCTTTATGAAGCAAAGTTAAAACTACTTCACTCCCTTTAGGCCCTCTGATTAATTTGACTGCTTCGGGTAAAGTAATCTCGCTGGTTAGCTTATCGTCAACCTTTAAAATTAGATCACCGGCTTTAACCCCAGCTTGAAAAGCAGGTGTTCCCTTCAAAGGAGCCACGACACTTAACTGTTCATCCTGATAACCAAGTTGAATGCCAACACCTTCAAAAGCACCATTTAGGTCATCTTTAACTTCTTTGTTTTCCGGTGGTTTTAGAAAAACAGTGTAAGGGTCACCAAGAGCCGAAACCATCCCCTGAATAGCTCCAAAAACCATTTCTGTCTGATCCAAAGCGTCTTTATCAAGATAATCTTGTTCCAATTTATCCCAAACTTCCCAAAAAAGAGAAAAATCAATATTTTCTTTAGACAAAGGAAGTTTACGATCAACCGTAATTTGAAATTTGTTTTTTAGGGCAACTTTTACTTGGTGAGTTCCTAACCAATAACCAAAGGCACCTGAAGCAAGGATGATAAAAAAAACAACAATTATTAATCTGACTTTGTGTAAATTCAACCTTAATTTCATCAAAGTTAAAGTTTTTTTATATTTTATCAAAGATTAGTTAATCTTTTAAGAAATACGAGTGGTAAAGGGAAGCAATGCCAAAAAACGAGCTCGTTTAATAGCTCGGGACAGCTTCCGTTGATGCTTAGCACAAACATTGGCACGAAAATGTTTGGCTATTTTTCCTTGATCGGAAATATAACGCTTTAAAACATCAACTTCTTTATAATCAGGATTTTCCCCTGATTGGCAAAAAGAACAATTACTTTTCTGCATTATTTTTCAATATATTTTTATTTTCTAAAAAGGAATATCTTCGGGTTTAACTTCCTCAGATTTTTCCTCTTCTTTTTCAGCAGTTTTTACTTCAGCTTTTGGCTTGGCTTCTTTAGCCTTATCCTTTGATTCATCCTGCGAGGCATCCTTGCTTGGCGCATCTTCAGGGGTAAAACTTTCTCCTTGTCCAACGTTCTCAGAACCCTCTTCTGGAGACCGTTTATTATCGAGAATAATCATATCTGAGATAACAACCTCAGTTACTTGTCTTGAACCACCATCTTTGCCGGTCCATTCCCTAGTTTGCAAACGACCCTCAACAAAAACCTTGCGGCCTTTAAAAAGAAGCTGGGAACAAAGTTCAGCCAATTTATTCCAAGCTACAATACGGTGAAATTCCGTATCTTCTTTTTTATCACTATTTTCGGTTACCCAAGTACGGTTAGTAGCTAAACCAAACGTTACTACAGCCGTTCCTTGTGGTGTATAGCGCAACTCAGGGTCACGGGTTAAATTACCAATTAACTGCACTTTATTTAATGATCGTGCTGACATTTTTCTTAACTAGAGATTTTATTTTTACTCTAGCTCCTCCTTAAACTTGATACTTGTAATTAATAATAAAAAGATCTTTCAAAAAAACTTGATTAATTGCCTTTTTTCAAAATCAAAAATCTTAAAATATTTTCTTCTGTTTTTAATTTATTACTAAGTTCTTCAGTTTTATCTTCAGTCAACTGCAAATCACACATAAAATAAAAACCCATCTTCTTTTTATTGATGGGATAAGCTAACTCTTTCTTCCCCCATTCATCAACTTTCTTGACGGTTCCTTTAATTTCTTCTGTTATTTTTTTAATCTTAGCAATAAGTTTTTTTTGATTTTCCGAAGTTAATTCCGGATCAATAACCAAAGTTAATTCGTATTCACGCATACCTTAATTCCTTTCCGCAAATTATAACATAAAAATAATCTTTTAGACAAGGTTCAATTTTCGATAAAATTGTAATAAAGATGAAAAATATCTTATTAGTTAAGAGTAAATTTAGCTTCTGATCTTGAAGCTGGATTCTTGACAATTTTAACTAATCTTTTCCTTAATTGTTTTTTATTCTTTAAATCTTCAGTAGTTATTTTCAGCTCTTCCGCTCTGTTAATAAAAATCTCTTTATTACCACCAACAGTAATACTAATATTTTTACAAAACTTTTTATTCGAAGTAAAATCCCAATTAATATCTAATAAAAATTTATCAGCTTGTCTACACTCGCTTATATCTGGCCTAATCCCTTTATCTTCAAGAATTCTTTTAACAAAGAAAGGAATTCCAGACTTCTTGATTAGAAATTCTTCTTCTACTGAATTTGGTGTTTTTCCAATTGTCTCCGTTTTCATTTTAAAAACAAAAACTGCCTCATGGCAGTTTAGCTAAATAATATTGGTTTAAAGATACCTAAAAAATGGCTAAAAGTCAAATTATCATTATTTAAAATATTAATCATCTTAGTTTAATTGTTTAAAGTATTTATTAAAATTAATCAAATTATGGTTTAATCTTTTAAACTAATCTTTGAGCCTTCTTTTGTGTCTTCAACTTTATAACCTAAGGCTTCAATTTTTTCTCTAGCCTCATCAGCCTTCTGCCAATCATCGCCGTCTCTAAAAGATTCTCTTTCATCAAATAACCTTTTAACTTCATCAGGAATTTTTGTTGGCTTCGGTTCAACCTCAGTTAATTTTAAACCCAAAACCTGATCAAAATCAAAGATTAACTCCAACTTATCATGTGGGGAAATATTTGATTTGGCCATTTTCCAAACAAGGGCTAAAGCTTCTGGAATGTTAAAGTCATTAGCTAATTTTTCTTGAAAATCAATTCTAAAATTATCAATTTTTTGTAAATCGTCTTCGCTAATACTTTCTCTTGGTTTTTTTGATTTCCATTCTTTGACCAAATTGATCAATTTTTTATAAGCAGCTTGAGCTGAAGCTAAAGCTTCCCAAGTAAAGTTTAAACCTTGCCTATAATGAGAAGTTAAGATTAAATATCTTAAAGCCAAAGGGTCAATTTCTTTTTCAACAATATCAGTAACCAAAATATTATTGCCCAAACTCTTACTCATCTTTTCATTATTGAAAACCAGCCAACCATTATGAAGCCAGTAATTAACCACTTGATGTTTAAAAGCTCCATATGCTTGAGCAATTTCGTTAGTATGATGAACTGGGATATGCTCAATACCACCAGTATGGATATCGAATCTTTCTCCTAAGTATTTAACCGACATGGCGGTACATTCAATGTGCCAGCCAGGAAAACCTTTACCCCAAGGACTCTCCCATTGCATGATATGCTTGGGTTGATTGGTCACCCAAAGAAGAAAATCCCAAGGATTTTTCTTATCAGGATCAACTTCAACTCTAGCACCACTTTTTTGTTTATCTAAATTCAATTTGGCAAATTTTTGATAATCAGGAAACTTAGAAGTATCAAAGACTAATCCGGTTTTAGTTTTATAAGTAAAACCGTTTTTCTCGATTTTTTCTATTAACTCTATCTGGTCTTGGATATGATCAGTGGCTTTAGCTAAAACATCAGGTTGATTAATATTTAAAAATCTTAAGCTTTCTTCAAATTGTTTAGTATATTTTTCCGCTATTTGCCAAACAGTTAAACCTTCTCTCTTAGCCCCTTTTTCTAGCTTATCCTCACCAGTATCTTCGTCAGAAGTTAAATGACCGACATCAGTAATATTCATTACCCACTTTGTTTTAAAACCAGCTGATTTTAAGAATCTAATCAAACTATCCCATTGCACATAAGCATACATGTGGCCAATATGTTGATTCCAATAAACAGTAGGGCCACAAGAATAAATGCCAACTTCTCCTGGTTTAATTGGTTTAAAATCTTGCAAATCTCTAGTTAAAGTATTGTAAAATTTAATCATCCGCTTGATCTTCTGGCCGCTGTCTCCGGTTGAGCTTGTTGTTGAGCCGATTTAATTCTTCTCCCCCAGAAACCTTTTCTTGATGGTTTAGAGTTAACTATCGGAGCATTTTGTTCAATATCTTTAGCTTCTGTCTCTTTAGGTTGCCTTCTTTCCTCTATCTGTTGTTGCCTTAAATTTCCATATTCTTTAATTTTATTATTAATTTGATTAATTTGATTTTGAGACCAAACTAAATCTTTTTGCTTAGCTTCCTCTAAACCCTTTTTAAATTCTTTTTCTCGATTATTATCATTTTCCTGAAAGTTATTATCATTTTCTCTACTTTCTGGATAAAAACTATTATTGTTTTCTGATAAATTTTCTAGTGAATCCTGCTTAATTTGTTTGGCAATTTTAGCAGCTTTTTGACTATCCATAAAATCGTGAATATTTAATTAAATATAGCATTTTAGCCGAAACTTGACAAATCGTTATTTTAGATAGATAATAGGCCCATTCCTTTAAATAAAGCTAAATAGAAATAGAAAAAGCCTGTTTCTAATTCAGCTTGGAACTATTAAGGGAAGCACACTAACAAATAGATAAATGAGAGGAGAAGGGATGAGGACAAGGAGTAAATCGACAACAAGCAAAGTAGAAAGAATCGAAAAACAAACAAAGAAATTAGAAAGGAGAAAGAAAAATTTCCTCAAAGAATTGAGAGAGTGTCACGAAGATGGTGATCGGGCAAATATCAATAGAGATATTACCATGATCCAAATACAGATCGAAAACAACAAAGAATTTTTACAAAAAGCTTTAGAAAAAAGGGAGGAAAAAGGTAATATCTGTATTGATTGTGGACGTAAAGTTCCAGAAAAAAGAGTTAATTTTCTTAAAGAATTAAATCTACCGATAACTTGTATCGCCTGTGCGGTGTTTTTTTCTGGCTCAAAAGTCCATAAGTCTCATCAAGCGGAAGTAATTAGTTTAATCTCAGAAACATACGGTATCGGGATGAAAGAAATTGCTTCACTCATTTAAATTTGTTAAATCTTATCTTTAGGGGGTAAAAATCTAATTTTGTTTTTTTAAAACAAGTTTTATTTTTATCCCCTTTTTAATGTCTAAAAATCTTTTCTACCATCCAAAGCTTTGGCTAAAGTTACTTCATCGGCATATTCTAAATCAGCTCCAGTAGGCAATCCTTGACCTAGTCTAGTAATTTTTATCTTGGGATTTTTACTTTTAATTCTTTTAGCTAGATACATGGCCGTCGCTTCTCCCTCCATATTAGGGTTCATCGCTAAAATCACTTCTTTAATTGGCCATGGTTTACTGTTTAATCTTTCTATTAAAGAATCGATGTAAAGTTCATCGGGACCAATATTATTTAAAGGCGAAATCGCTCCATGCAAAACATGATAGGATCCCTTGAAAATATTGGTCTTTTCCAGAGCTAAAACATCCAATGGTTGTTCAACCACGCAAATTATTGTTTTTTCCCTATTTTGCGAAGAACAAACTGGACAAGGATCAGTTTCTGAAACATTAAAACAAATTGAACAAAGAATCGTTTTTTCTTTTAATTGACTAACCGCTTGAGCGAATTCATCAAGATTATCCTGAGGAACATGAAGTAAGTAAAAGGCCAATCTCTGGGCACTTTTAGGCCCGATACCAGGTAATTTCTCAAACGACTCAATTAATTTTCTTAGCGGACGAGGGAGATTCATTAGAAAGATTTTATCATCTTGCTACTATCTAAACAAGCCTATTGATTACCTAAAAGACCAGAAAGACCACCAGAAACTTCTTGGACTTTACGAGCTGCCACCTCTTGTGACTTTTTCAATGCTTTGTTTAAAATTTGGGCTAAATCATTATGATCTTCACCTTCAATCTCTAGAGATTGAATTTTTTGATCACCACTAATAATCACTTTCACTCCTGACTCTTCAAATTCAATCTTCTCAGTTGCTAGCTGTTTTTGAATTCTAACCGCTTGGTCTCTCATTCTTTTCATCTCCCCTAATTGTTTAAATTTATCTAGCATTTTTAAAACTCCTTTTTTATTTTTTAATCAATTAATTTGCCATTAAAAATATCATTGGCAATATCAATTATATCATCTTTTTCTTGTCCGGTTTGGTTTTCTTGGCCAGGAACTTGAAGTGGCCGCTTTTCACCTAAAACACATTTTAGTTTAATCGGAGCTGAAAGTAAATTGCTGGCTACTTCCTCGACAATTTCACGACACTTACTAGTTTCCAGCCTTTCTTTATGAAATTTATAAAAAACCTCTAAAGTTAAAAAATCACCATCAAGTTTAATCGGACGGGAAGCTCTTAAAAGAGCCTCAACCGAATGATTCAATGGTCTAACTCCCAAAAGAAGTTCTTCCCAACATGATAAAACCGACTCAACCCCATTACTTTTTGTTCCATTGTTTTTAACACTTAAACTTTGTTTATCAATTTCTTTCGGCATTACTGATTCTTTGCTCTCCTTTTTAATATCTTGTTTTTGGTTCTCTTTTAATTCTTCTTTTCCTTTATCTTCAAGAGGCTCCTGATCATCACCATAATAATCACACCATTCAACCACCACCAATTCTAAAGGTAGCTGTGGGATAGGACTAATCTTAGCTTCAGTCGCCGCTTTCGAAAAAAGACCGATTAACTTCATAATTTGTTTTTTACTAATCTGCGAAGCTAATTGCTTAACTGGAGAATCAATTGGTTCTTGATCCAAATCAACAATCCCGGCTTTTACTAATAAAAGTTGACGTAAAATTTCTAATAAGCTTTGAACATAAAAATCAAGGTCAGAACCAAAACTGACGATTTTATCAACTTCCAAAAGAGCTTGTTTATCTTTTTTATCAAAAAGTAAATTCAGAAGATTAACCGGATCCAAATCCTCAATCCGTCCTAAAAGAGTTCTGGTTTGTTTTAAAGATATCTTTTTACCAACCATTGAAAGTTGATCTAAAACTTTTTGAGCATCTCTAAAACTACCATCAACATTTTTAGCAATTTGAGAAAGGGCTTCTTTTTCAATTTTCAAACCTTCACCCTTAACGGTTCGCTGTAAAGATCTTACCATTTCTTCAGCTTTAGCTCTTTTAAATTTAATCTGGGTACAACGGGAAATAATCGTCTTAGGTAACTTCTCTGGTTCAGTGGTACACAAAATAAAAATAGCGTGAGCCGGTGGTTCTTCCAGGGTCTTCAAAAGAGCGTTGAAAGCTTCCTTGGTTAACATGTGCACTTCATCAATAATATAGACCTTATAGCGGCATTTTGCTGGCGAGAGCTTGATCTTTTCTTTAAGTTGACGAATATCATCAATACCACGATTGGAGGCCGCATCAATTTCAATTAGATCTAAAGCGTTACCAGAATTTATTTCCTGACAAATCTCACATTTATTACAGGGTTCAAAATCACCTTTAGTCCCATTCTTATGATTTTTTAAACAGTTGATTGCTTTAGCGATAATTCTAGCAGTTGAAGTTTTACCGGTTCCTTTTGGACCCGAGAATAAAAAAGCGTGAGGAATTTTACCTGATTTAAGAATCCCTTCTAAACTATCACGAACATCAGCCAAATCGAGTTCAGCAACTTTTTTCGGTCGATATTTCAGATAGTAAGTTACGGATTCCATGATAAATCAAAAATTTAATCGGAAGATTTTTTTCTTCCGCTTGTTGTGGGCAAATAACGATATCACCCAACCATTTATTCTTTTCAGGGGTTGCCTGCCCTTGAAAAAAAGTCAAAATACTTGTCGCTTGATCCAAATTTCTGTAGTGTTGATTCAAAAATCTGATCTTCTCGGGCTTAACAAAAACAATACTTAGTTCATAACCGTCTAAACTATACTTCTTTAAAGCGTCCAAAGCCCAACGATTAACTAAATTTTCTTTAAGACTAAAATTCTTAGCTGATTTAATTAAAATGGAATTCATTTGAAGCTGTCAACTAGCACTTAATTATTGCAAACTATATCATCTCTTTTACTAAACCTGAAACTTGAGAGCCATCAACACGCCCAGCCAAACGCTTCATAGCCTCAGACATTATTTTGCCAAAATCTTGCGGACCAGATGGTTTAACATCATCGATAACTTGCTGGACTATTTTCTTAACCTCATTGGGGTCCATTTCCTGGGGAAGATACTTACTCAAAATATCTAATTCTTGGCTTTCTTTAGATATAAGTTCATCACGCTTTGCTTGCCTATAAGCCTCTATCGATTCCTGTCTTTGTTTAACTTGTGACCTTAAAACCTTGATTAAATCATCATCTTTAATCAACTCGTCTTTTTTTGATCCTTGAGCAATTTGCTTGTTTTGGACTTCGGCAATCAATAGACGCAAAACCGAAACCACCAATTGGTTTTGATTTTTGATAGCATTTTGTAGATCCTGTTTGATCTTTTCAATAAGCATTATCTTCTTTTGCCTCTTCTTAAGGCCGCCAATCTTTCTTTTTTTCTAACAGAAGGCGGTTTGTAGTATTCTCTTTCTTTGATTTCATTTAAGAGTTGTTCGGCAATAATTTTTTTTCTAAATTTAGCAATAAGCTTATCTTCTGTATCTCCTGGAGATTTTTTAACAACTGTCGCCATTTTTGCGTATCACGCTCCCTTCTTGGCAAATTCTAATTTTTTTTATTTAAATCTTTTTTTTCTCCAACCTCCCAATAAATGGAAATGTAGGTGGAAAATCTCCTGACCCCCCTGGGAACCACAATTGACAATAATTTTATAGCCTTTATCAATCTTTAATTTTTCGGCAATTTTTTTAATCGTTAGCAGGATTGTTCCCAAAAGTTCCCTATCATTATCCCTCACATCCTGTAATTTATCAATATGTTTTTTAGGAATAATTAGAATATGAACCGGCGCTTTGGGATGAATATCTTTAAAGGCAACAATATCTTTATCCTGATAAACAAAATCAGTTTTTATCTGACCTTTAATAATTTTACAAAAAAGACAATCAGCCATTTAATGCTTCTTTAAAACCTCAACTACCTGCTTTAAAGATAATTTTGTTGGTTTCATTTTTTTAGTTCTGGATTCATTAAGTAAAATTTTACCGGAAGAATGTAAAAACCAATCACTGTTTTTATCCATTTTTTTTAATTTATCAAAAGCATTTTTTAAATCAACTTCTGAATCATAACGAGCATAAATTCTAACCCCACCTTGATCAGGATTCTTTTTGACAACCAAAACGTAGCCACTTTTTTCTCCTTCCCTTAAAGTTGACTCATTGCCGGTTTCCAAAGCAATTGCTTTCCCCCATAGAGTTTGAAATTCCGAAGATTTTTGCTCAATTTCCTTTTTAGCTTCAATCCTAACTTTAAGATTATGTAAAATTGCATCTAAAGATAAAAAGGCAAAATCAATAACTTCCAAATCAGTCCTACCGATACCTCTTAAGCCAGACAGCAACCAATGTAAATAAAATTCACAACGAAAATCTTTTGATTCTTCCCATGACAAATCGCGAGCGTTATCGATTGCGGTTATCACCTCAATCATTGTTTGCAAAGCTTGTTTGTCTGAAGGTTTTAATTCCTGACCTTTTCTCTGTTGGTTGATAAAATCAAAAGTTAATTTGGTAGCCGATAGATAACCTTTAATTTGATGGTGATCTAATTTACCTCTACCAACATCAACATACAAAACTTCAGGGTCACTATCGACGTTGGCATCAGATTCATCAATGGCTTGAGTGAATTTAACCTCAGCTTCTTGCCAATCGGGTAAAAATCTTTTTATCAACCAAACAGAAGCAACCGCATCCAAATCTGGATTTACATGAGTTATAACTCTTTTCATAAAAGGAAAAGTTAAATAATATTTAGGTCCAAGTACCGTCAGACATGTTTATTTTAATTTTTTAATAAGATCTTTTAAATCTAACAATTCTGTTTTATCTTTTAATCTTTCTTTTAATTCAATCTTATTGTTTGTTTTTTTGGAAACCACTAAACGATAAGGAATACCGATTAAATCAGCATCAGCAAATTTAACACCAGCTGAAACATCATCTCGATCATCATATAAAACATCAATCCCTTCTTTCTCTAATTTTTGATAAAGATCATCGGCTTTTTTATTATCTTTATCAAGAGAAATTAAATGAGCTTTAAAGGGAGCAACACTTTCTGGCCAAATAATTCCTTTGTCATCATGATTTTCTTCAACTACAATTCCCATCGTCCTTTCTATCCCAATACCAAAAGCCCCCATCCAAAGTAAATTTTCCTTCCCATTTTCATTAATAAATTTTCCTCCTAAAGCTTTAGTGTAAAAATGATCATATTTAAAAATATGTCCAAACTCTATTGCTCTTTTTGAATCGAGTTTGCCCTTTTTGCATTTTGGGCAAGTAAACATCTGTCCAACAACAGCAACATCAACAACTTCTGCTGTTTTCAAATCACGAGGGTAGTTAAAATTCTTATAATCTTGATTTAATTCGTTGGCTCCGGTTATTAAATTTTTAACGGTCAAAACTGACTGATCAACTAAAAAAAGATCAACTTTTAAACCGATTGGTGATACAAAACCCCTAACTGTTTTTATCTTTTTTAATTCTTCTGGTTCAGGGATACGAAAATTAGAAGTTTTTAAAATATTAGCTAATTTAATCTCATTAACTTCGATATCACCTCTGATTAAAACCGCTATTGGTTTTTCTTTAACCATAAAAATAACTGTTTTTAGCAACCGCCATAAAGGAACTTTGTAAAAATCAGCCATTTGGTCCATATTTAAACCTCTTTTGGCTTTAATCTTTTCCAAAGGTAATTCTTTTTCCGAAAGGTTTTGTCCTGACAAAATACCCTGTGCTTTTTCAATATTGGCGGCATAATCACATTGTTTACAAACTACAAAAGAATCCTCTCCCTCACTGTTTAAAACCATAAATTCATGGCAATAATCCCCTCCTAAAGCGCCAGCATCGGCTTGAACAGGAACAACTTTAATTTTTAATTTTTCGGCAATTTTCAAATAGGCATTATATTGATCTTCATAAGTCTTCATAAACTCTTTTTCATCAGCCGCAAATGAATAAGCATCTTTCATTAAAAATTCTTTTAACCTGATAAGACCTCCTCTTGCCCTAATCTCGTCTCTGAACTTATTACTGAATTGATGAATAACAATTGGCAATTCTTTAAAAGAAGGTTTAAATTTTTTAACAAACTCAACCATAACCGCTTCATGAGTCGCTCCTATAGCAAACTCCGAATTTTTTCTGTCTTTAACCCTCATCAAAGATTCACCAAAGGCTTCGTCTCGGTGAGTTGCTTGCCAAAGTTTTAAAGGGTGTAAAGTTGGAGTAGCTACTCTCTGAGAACCAATCTCGATCATTTGTTTATCTATAACTTTGATAATTTTATTTAGGACTTGCCAACCTAAAGTTGTTAAAAGATAACGACCAGAAGATAGCTCTCTTATAAAACCAGCCTTATACAAAAGCTTATGGTTCGTCATTTTAGCCCCTTTGGGCTCTTCCCTGATAGTTTTACCAAAAAGTTTAGAATAAAGCATGTTTTAGTATAACAAAATTACCAAAAGGGTAAAATCTCTTTCAAACGAGTTAAAACATTAGTTGAAACAAAAATACGTTTGACATCATTAACTGTTACCAAAATCAAAAACAAAAGTAATAAACCCATTCCAGCCGCATTAGTCCAGGCTTCAAAAGAAGGTTTAGGCCTTCTCTTGGCAATCGCTTCGTAAATAATAAAAAGCAA
>Ga0180436_10004937_pt1 | contig 11890 bp, 13 predicted proteins | sample SS_ome_2_FD_132434 | JGI IMG/M metagenome (GOLD analysis project Ga0180436, IMG submission 132434) | Hypersaline lake sediment archaeal communities from the Salton Sea, California, USA - SS_3_S_2 metaG | ecosystem: Environmental > Aquatic > Non-marine Saline and Alkaline > Hypersaline >...
ATACGCTCGCCAGTCAGGGGATTGATGTCGGTTGGAATCGCGGTTGGACTGGGTGTCAGTGTGGGGGTCGGCGTGTTAGTGGGAGTCGGTGTCGATGTCGACGTGGGCACAGGGGTATCCGTGGCCAGTAGGGAGGTGGGAGTTGGGGGGGGTGTGGCTGGGACCGTTCCAACAGTGGCGCAGCCGGCCAATAACAGCGCGGCTGTAGTTAGTGCTGCAGATACCCATACGACCATCCGTACCCAACGATTCTTCTGTGTCGACTCCATGTTCGTCTCCCGACGTTAGATGCTCGAATGTACGCTATTATAACACAGGCAAAGATCACGGCAACTATTTGTGATTCCGCACCTTGTGTGCTTGCGTAAGTAGGATATAATTATGCACCGAGGTTGCGTGATTGTGTCGCGCGTGTTAGGCTTTGGTTGGTGCTACTGCGGAGTTGTCTATTAAGGTGGGCAGGGGGCGCGTCTGACCGTGCGCTCTCTCTTTTTGTGCCTGCCCATTGTAGCAGCCTGCGAGTATCTGGGCGCTTTTGGAATGGAGGCTTCATGAAGAAGGGCTACGTTGTTCTAATGGTGTTCCTGACGTCTCTGATTCTGTTCTCTCTTGGACTTAGTGGCATAACACTCTATGGGCTGGTGCAGGCACGACAGATTGCTCTGGACGCTGTGACGCAAGTGCGGGCTATGCTGGAAGGAATGCGTGACGATACATTTTCCTATACGCTTGTTGTAGATCAGGAAATCCCTATTGCTGCCAGTGTTCCGTTCGCTGAGCGGATCAGTGTGCCGCTCCAGACTACACTGCCCATCTCGACTGTCGTGACTGTTCCGCTAGATGCTGGACTGTTGGGGACGTTCGATGTGCAAGTACCGGTTCAAACGCTTATCCCGGTGGATCTGGAGGTGGTAGTGCCCGTGAGTCAGACAATTGACATTGCCACCACTGTGTCGCTCAATACCGCTGTGCTGGTTGAGATTCCAATTTCGGACACACCATTGAGCGGCTACCTTGAGGAGATAGATGCTGCGCTTGAGAGTGCTGAACTCAAGTTGGGCTGGCCGGATATCCGAGAGAATCTGGACGAGTAGGGCTCGAAACTGCTGACGCACAACGTGTCAAATCGCCGAGTGCCGATACGGGCAAAATTGTTGTCATCTTTGTGTGGGGAGTAACCATGACCGATCCAAGACTTGAACAATTGAAGGAACTCCAGCAGAAGGCTCTGGAGGGAGGGGGTGAGAGGCGGGTTGACCGCCAGCACGCTAAAGGAAAGCTGACCGCGCGCGAGCGTCTGGCTCTGCTTCTTGATGCGGGCACCTTCAATGAGCTTAACCCATTCGTGACGCTGCGCGACGATTCATTGGGCAGCTCTCCTGATCGATATCCAGGTGATGGTGTCGTGACCGGGTACGGGAAGATTGATGGGCGCACGGTGTACGTGTACGCCCAGGATTTCACCGTCTATGGGGGTACATTGGGTGAGATGCACGCCAAGAAGATCTGCCGTGTGATGGATCTGGCGATGCGAAACGGTGCCCCGATCATTGGGCTGCTCGATTCGGGAGGAGCGCGCATTCAGGAAGGGGTCAACGCGCTCAATGGGTATGGCGAGGTGTTTCGCCGCAATACGATCTCCTCGGGTGTTATCCCTCAGATTTCCGTCATGTTGGGGCCTTGCGCGGGTGGCGCAGCTTACAGCCCAGCATTGACTGACTTTGTCATCATGGCCGAAAAAACCAGCTTCATGTTCCTGACTGGCCCACAGGTAATTCGTTCGGTTACCGGGGAGGAGGTTGACGCGGAGTCCCTGGGGGGCGCGCGGGTCCACAACACCTTGAGTGGTGTGGCGCATTTCGCCGTGCCCACGGAGCAGGATGCTTTGAGCCTGTGCGCGCGGCTGCTGTCGTATCTACCCTCAAACAATGTCGAGAATCCTCCGTTCATTGAGGCGGACGACGATCCAGGGCGTATCGCGCCTGAGCTGAATGAGATTGTGCCTTTAGATGAGACTACGCCATACGATATGCGGGAAGTAATCGATCTGGTGGTCGATAGAGGCTCTTTCCTCGAGGTGCACGCTGGATTTGCCCCCAACGCCTGTGTAGGATTTGCTCGGCTGGGTGGGCGGTCTATCGGATTGGTGGCGCAACAACCTATGGCGATGGCGGGTGTGATGGATATCAACTCGTCGGATAAGATCAGCCGGTTTGTCCGTTTCTGCGACGCCTTCAACCTGCCGATTATCACCTTCGTCGATACCCCAGGTTTTCTGCCAGGTGTGGCACAGGAGCACGGAGGGATCATCCGTCACGGGGCGAAGGCGCTGTATGCCTATATCGAGGCCTCAGTTCCCAAGATTTCGGTAATCACACGCAAGGCGTACGGCGGGGCATACCTGGTGATGAGCAGCAAGAGTCTGGGCACCGACGTCAACTACGCCTGGCCTTCGGCAGAGATCGCAGTCATGGGCCCCAGTGGAGCAGCCAATATTCTCTACAGGAATGAGATCGCGGAAGCCGATGATCCAGAGGCGAAGCGCGCTGAACTGGTGGAGGAGTATCGTGAGCGATTCGCCAATCCCTATCGCGCTGCGGAAGTTGGCTACATTGATGACGTGATCGAGCCGAGCACCACGCGGCCGAAGCTGATTGCCGCTTTGGATGCTCTTCGCGAGCAGTATAGTTCGATGCCGCCCAAGAAGCACGGAAACATGCCTGTCTAGGGCACAAACGGAGGTGCTCGTGTTTGGCCAAACAGTTTTGATCAGTATGTGGGGCATGGGGTTGACCTTTCTTGCGCTGGGTCTGGTGGTGTTAACGATGTTTGCGCTCACAAGTCTGGTGCGTGACCGCAAGAGTCCGGGGCAGGGGGTTGCGCCGGCCGAACCGGAATTGGTTGATGCTGGGATTGAGGAAATCCGGTTGGCAGCAGCAGCAGCGGTCGCTATGGCCAAGGCCGAGGCGACCCAGCGGACGAAAGCAAGGGCTGGACAATCCCAGATGGAGAAGACCACGTCGTCCTGGGAATCGTACACGCGGGCACAGAAGTTGAGTCAGTGGAAAACTCATCAGTCATTGAGGTAATTGATGTCAGTCTATCGTGTTGATGTAGATGGAAGAGAATATCAGGTTGAGGTTGGAGATTTGAATGCTCAGCCTGTACAGGTCAAGGTCAATGGCCGTGTCGTTCTTGTTTCGGTGGAATCCACGATCGCAGAGGTTCAGCCTGCCACGTCCGGCATTCAGGCTCTGTTGGCCGCGACTCCGATGGCAGCTGTGTCTGCAACTCCTGTGGCTGCCGCTGCGACACAGGCATCCTCAGGTTTGGATGTCCTGGCACCCATGCCGGGTTCCATTGTGAGTGTTGAGGTATCACCTGGAACGAAGGTCGTGGTTGGGCAGGATCTCTGTATCCTGGATGCCATGAAGATGAACAACCGAATCCGTGCACAGCGGGAGGGCGTCATCGCTCAGATTCACGTCCAGGTCGGTGACCAGGTGCAGCACGGTGACAAGTTGGTCACCTTTGAATCTTAGCAGTCTTTTGATCGCACCGATAATAACACGGGGCCCGGAGTAGGGAATTGGGAGATGCGATTTCATTCCCCCCCCGAACTTTGCGGCCTCCTTGCCGATTCGGAGTGGGCGCTGGCTCATTTCACGCTGGCTGCCGATATGACTGTGCTGCAGAATAGGTGCCGCTTCGCGTGTTCGGAGCGTGGGATCGCAGTGCGCTACGATGATCTTCCTTTTGCGGCGCTGGCATTCTGGGGGGAGCATCCATCCGATGTGGCGCGTCTTGTGGCGGAGCTTGTCGAACCTGATGAGTCCTTCTATCTGGTCGTGAACGTGCACCAGGCCGATCAGGCTGCCGGAGTCTTTGAAGTCGAACACATCGATCCAGAGTGGCAGCTGTGTTTTGAGGGAGATGCTGATGGTCTGGATATCCGTGGCGCTGTTGAGCTAGGGCCTGCCGACCTAACCGCAATGCAATGTCTTGCAGCTGATACTGGGCTGATGGCATTGGAGGATGATCCGTTCCGGTATGGGCCAGCCTTTGGCATCTGGGCCGAGGATCACGGCGGACCACCGCAACATCTCGCAGCGATGGCGGCCACACGTCTGCTACTGCCCCGCGCTGCCGAGATTGGGAATGTTGCCACTCGATGTGAATATCGGCGTCGTGGGTTAGCCCGCATGGTGGTATCGGCCCTGGTCCGAGCGTATAGCGATAACGGGCGGCGGGTCTTTCTTATGGTGTTTCAAACGAACGATGCTGCCATACATTTGTATGAAAGTATGGGGTTCGTACGCAGGCGTCCAATGGTCTTGATGCAGTGCAAAGTCAGACCGGCTGTTACATAGAAACTTACTACGCTTGAAAGGGGATGTGGATGGATATAAGCCATCTTTTTGCAGGTGTTAGCGCGCTCTGGTGGGGCCAGATTGTTATGATGGCTGTGGGGGGAGTGCTGATCTACCTGGCGATTGCTAAGGAGTATGAACCTGTGCTGCTCCTGCCGATTGGCATCGGATGTTTGCTGGCAAACTTGCCACTGTCTGCGCTGATCGGTGAAGAGGGCATATTGACGTTATTCTACAATATCGGCGTGGGTAACGAACTCTTTCCGCTGCTCATTTTCGTGGGCATTGGAGCAATGATGGATTTTCGCCCTCTGCTGGCGCAACCCGTGTTCGCGCTGTTGGGAGCTGCGGGCCAGTTTGGAATCTTTGGTACGTTGATGTTGGCCTCATTGCTGGGCTTCGATCTGAACGAGTCTGCCAGTATCGGCATCATCGGCGCCATTGATGGGCCGACGAGTATCTATGTTTCCAGTTTGTTGGCGCCTCATCTGCTCGGGCCTATCGCTGTTGCTGCCTACTCCTACATGAGCCTGGTGCCGATCATCCAGCCCCCGGTGATGCGTCTCATGACAACTCGGGCGGAGCGGCGCATTCATATGGAATATGCGCCACGTCCAGTGTCCAAGCTGGCGTTGATTCTCTTCCCGGTTGCGATCACGGTGCTTGTGGGGGTGCTGGTGCCACAGGCAGCTCCTTTGATTGCCATGCTGATGTTGGGGAACCTTATGAAGGAGTCCGGCGTCGTTGAGCGGCTCAGCATCTCCTCTCAGAACGAGATTGCCAACGTGTCCACGCTCTTCCTGGGGCTTGCAGTGGGAAGCACGATGACCGCCAATGCTTTTCTCAATCTTCAGACCTTGGAGATTATGGTACTTGGGCTTCTCGCATTCGTGTTGGATACGGCCGCGGGATTGCTGTTTGGAAAGCTCTTATGCGTTATCTCTGGCCGGCGGATCAATCCCTTGATCGGTGCAGCTGGCATCAGTGCGTTCCCAATGAGTGGACGGCTCGTACAGCGTGTTGCCCAGGAAGAGGATTTTTCCAACTTCGTGCTGATGCATGCGATGGGAGCAAATACGTCAGGGCAGTTGGGTTCTGTTATTGCTGGTGGTATACTACTTGCGCTGCTGGGAGCTGGTTAAGTGAACTGACAACCAGTTCTGTGTCTCCATACAGCTCAAATCGAAGGGAAGAATGGCCTTTCCGCGGGATTTCGTATGGGGTGCTGCATCTGCCAGTTATCAGGTCGAGATGACTATGCTACTCAGGAGCGAATTCTCAAGGATTCGGCTCACTGGTATGGCGGATTCATCCGGTCCAATGGCACAGCGCTCGCTGAGCCCCATAGGCTGCTTCCAGGGCAGAATGCAGAAGTTTCCTGAGCATAGTACACTCGATCTCGCCGGTGTGGCCCGTGTGGGTGACACGAGTCCCGGCCGATTCAAATCCCATACACGTGCTGGTCTGAAATTTGGTATAATGTGTTCAGGGGATTAACAACTGAGAACGCTTGACACTCCCTGATAACACTTCTGCAGGAGCTTTGTTGTGTCACGTTGGTTCGTCTGTGCAATGACGCTGTGTCGCGAGGGAGGTGCGTCGTGGCAAGAGGCATTGTGGTGGCTGACGAGAATCGCTGCAAAGGATGTGGATTGTGCGTGGCAGTCTGCCCCAAGCATATTCTTTGCATAGCTGATGGCCGCTTTAACATCAAGGGATATCGTCCGGTTGAGGTAGTTGATCCGGATAGCTGCACGGGTTGTGCTGCCTGTGCCACCATCTGTCCGGATGTCGTGTTCAGCGTTTACCGCTACAGGCGGCTTTCTGTGCCAGATTCAGCGGCTGCCTAGGAGGTGTCCCGTGGTCAGAGAACTCCTTGAGGGAAACGCGGCCATCGCGGAAGCAGCCATTCGGGCAGGTGTTGATGCGTTCTTTGGGTATCCAATAACTCCCCAGACCGAGGTTTTGGAGCATTTCTCACGGCGCTTACCTGAGGAAGGCCGGGTGTTTCTTCAAGCTGAGAGCGAGATCGCGGCCATCAATATGGTGTATGGTGCAGCCTGTGCCGGAGCGCGTGTCATGACCTCATCCTCAAGCCCGGGTATCAGCCTTATGCAGGAGGGTCTGTCCTACATAGCGGCTTCATGCGTGCCGGCGGTCGTAGTTAACGTTATGCGCGGTGGTCCCGGCCTCGGAAACGTCCAGCCCGCTCAGGGTGATTACTTCCAGACCGTACGGTCCGCCGGGCATGGAGATTTTCACCCGATCGTGTTAGCGCCGGCCAGTGTCCAGGAAGCGATCGACTACGTGGGGCTGGCCTTCGATCTGGCAGATAAGTACCGGACGGTTGTGGTAGTGCTCGCCGATGGTGCGCTTGGTCAGATGATGGAACCCGCAGAATTGCCCCCGTTCCGCAGGACGCGAGATCCTGGTAGCCGCCCCGATTGGGCATTGACCGGGGCAGACAATAGACCTCGTCGGGTGATTACCTCCCTATACCTGGGGAGCGACAATCTTGAACGCCACAATCTCCGGCTTCAGGCCAAGCTTGAAGAGATTGCCGCACATGAGGTCCGTTGGAAATCATATGATGTGGCGGACGCCGAGCTGCTGTTGGTTGCTTTTGGTACGATGGGTCGTATCTGTCAGACAGTGATCCGTGTCATGCGCCGACGGGGTATAGCGGTTGGCTTGGTTCGCCCAATCACATTATGGCCTTTCCCTACAGCTGTTCTACGGCATTATTCCGCACAGGTTCAAGGCATGTTGGTTGCTGAGTTAAATGCAGGGCAGATGGCCGAAGATGTACGGCTTGCAGTCGAGGGACGCTGCTCGGTCTGTTCATATGGCAGGATGGGTGGGTCAATACCTCTGCCTGACGAAATAGTGCAGCAATTGGAGATCTTTGCGGCCGATATCGCGTGTGATAGCCCTGGCAAGGAGATGATGCCGTGATGGCCACACCAGCGGGCTATGGCGAGAAGGTTGCAGCCTACGAGCATCCTGCCAGTCTGAACGCGGTGAACACGCACTATTGCCCCGGGTGTACTCATGGGATTATTCAGCGTCTGGTAGCTGAAGTCCTGGATGAACTGGGGGTGCAGGGCCGGACGATTGGCGTTGCATCGGTTGGGTGTTCGGCTTTGATGTATTTCTATTTCAACGTGGATTTCGCCAGTGCTCCTCATGGGCGCGCGCCTGCGATGGCGACCGGAATCAAGCGGGTCAGCCCTGACAAAATCGTGTTCACCTACCAGGGCGATGGTGACCTGGCTTCCATCGGCATAGCCGAGGCAATCCATGCGGCCGCGCGTGGGGAGTCCATCACCACCTTGTTCGTGAATAATGCTGTATATGGGATGACCGGCGGGCAGATGGCGCCAACCACTCTGCCGGGGCAGGTCACAACGTCCTCGCCATTGGGACGGGATGTGCGAACTGCCGGATATCCAATTCGTATCGCGGAGCTCCTCGCAACACTGCAGGGTGCGGCTTATGTGACGCGGCAGGCTGTTCTTGACGTGCCGGGTATTCGTAAGACGAAGCAGGCTATCCGTGTGGCTTTCGGGGTGCAGATGGCGGATGCGGGTTTCTCGCTGGTTGAGGTGCTCTCAACGTGTTGCACTAACTGGCACCAGACTCCTGTGGATGCGATGGAGTGGGCAAAGAGGAATATGATACCGTGCTACCCTCTAGGGGATACGAAAGTTAGCGAGAAAACACGCGCCTTGATGGAGGAGCATTAGCGGTGGAAGAGGAGATAATCATCTCTGGATTTGGCGGCCAGGGAGCGCTCTTCGCAGGTCAGCTGCTGGCCTACGCGGGGATGAAGCAAGGCTATCATGTGACGTGGATCCCTGCGTACGGGCCAGAAATGCGTGGTGGGACGGCTCGGTGTACTGTAGTTGTATCTAGTGACGAGATAGGGTCGCCATTGGTTTGCCACCCAAGCTGCGCAATTGTGCTCAACATGCCATCGATGTCTACCTTTGAGCCATTGGTGAAGGTGGGTGGTATTCTTGTCGTAAACACCACACTGATTTCGCAGCAAAGTGAACGAGATGATATTCGAATCTGCTATCTCCCGGCTGGCGAATTGGCGGTAGAACTCGGCGACATCAGATTGACGAACGTGATTTGTCTCAGTGCGCTGGTGGAGGTGATGGGGCTGCTCTCTGTGGATGATTTGAAGGATGCTCTTCCTATGGCTCTTCCGGATCGACACAAGGATATGTTGGGGACAAATGCCGAGGCGATAGATCAAGGAGCTGCATGGGTCTATCATCGAGCAGCAAGAGGTGTAGTGTAATGGGGATCATCCAAGATATGGCCGCTCGTCTCCGCCAGGCGTGGAGGCTGCCTGGGCGCAGCAGGGCGAAGGGGGCAGGTATTGGTCTTGCCTTGAGTGGTGGTGGCGCCAGAGGCCTGGCCCACATCGGTGTGTTGAAGGTCTTGGAGGAGACCAGATTTCCGATTTCCGCGCTGTCCGGAACAAGTATGGGAGGTATCGTCGCCGGACTGTATGCATCTGGGCGATCAGCAGATGCGCTGGCGGAGTTTGCACATACGGTGCGGCTGCTTGATATCGTGCAACGGGAGGAGAGTGGTCTGGGATTGATTGGACAGAAAAAGCTCACTGCCAAACTCTATGACATGCTTGGAGGAGACCTTACCTTCGCTGACTTGCGCTTGCCACTGGCTTTGGTGGCCGCGGACATGGACACGGGAGAAGAGATAGTCATAAGGGACGGGCCGGTTATCCCGGCAATGTTGGCCACATCGGCTTTCCCCGGTGTTTTTCCTCCTGTCGCCTGGAGGGAGCGCCGCCTGGTTGATGGCGGGCTGCTCAACCAGGTTCCTGTAGATGTGTTGCCGGGGATGGGAATGGGCCGGATTGTCGCGGTCAACACGCGGGGAAGTGCGCCGGAAATGTTGACTGCGCCGTCGATCGTGCCGGCCGGAAGGCCCGAAACGATCGTGCGTCTCCTGTTTCGCAGCGGACGATGGGCGCCGCTTCTGCATATCACGGATCGGAGCCTGACGATCATGAGCGACAAGTTGGTCGAGTATCGTCTGGAAAAGACTCCGCCGGATTTGATGGTTGAGGTGTGGATGGATGGAATCGGCCTATTCGAGTTGGATCGGGTGGCTGACTGCATCAGGGCGGGAGAGCTGGCCGCGCTTGAGCATCTGTCGGAACTGATCGCCATGCGCGATGTGGCACAGTGACGCTTGTAGATTTCGCAAAGTAGGCGGCTTGAGAGACTGCCCATGGAGGGGGACGTTGAGTGACGGGGGTCTCGTTCATTGCACAGAAGGGGGGAGTATGGGTTGGGAGGATGTCGATAGGAGCCGCATAGTCACTCCAGATGAGGCCATGCAGGTCATCAGGTCGAATGATCGGATATTCGTGACCGGTAATTGCAGTGAGCCACGGGATCTCTTGGCCGCTCTGGTCAGGCGGGCGCATGAGCTGGAAGATGTTGAAATCTGCCACGCGCTCACATTCGGAAGTCAAGCCTACTCAGCGCCAGGAATGGTGGGGCATCTGCGTGTCAATTCGTTGTTTATTGGATCGAATGTACGGGATGCTGTTCAGGAAGGTCGGGCCGATTTCACCCCGGTGCTCCTGTCTGAGTTTCCGCTGCTCTTCAAGCGCAGAATCTTACCGGTCGATGTGGCGTTCGTTCACCTGTCTCCTCCGGATCAGCATGGGTTCTGTTCGTACGGGATTGAGACAGGGTTGACAAAGACGCCAGCTGAATCGGCCAAGATCATTATCGCTGAAGTCAACGAGAATATGCCGCGCTGTCTCGGTGACGCTTTCATTCACGTCAGCAGGATCGACTACATTGTGCCTGTTATCTACGATCTGCCAGAGCTCCAGATGAACGATGGCGGACTCTCAGATGTCCATATGAGGATCGGCGGGCATACCGCAGAGCTTATCCCGGATGGGGCTACCGTGCAGATGGGTATCGGTGCGATCCCGGATGCAGTGTTGTATTTCTTGAAGGATAAACATGATCTTGGGGTACACACGGAGCTTTTCTCGGATGGAGTGATCGATCTTGTCGAGAGCGGTATCATCACCAATGCGCGCAAGACTCTGCACCCAGGAAAGATAACGGCCGGATTCGTAATTGGCACCCGGCGAGTTTATGATTGGGCGCACGATAATCCACTGGTTGAACTTCAGCGAACCGAGTATGTCAACGACCCATTTGTCATTGCCCAGAACTACCGGCAGGTCGCCATCAATTCGGCCATTGAAGTGGACCTGACCGGGCAGGTGTGCGCTGATTCGATCGGCCCACGTCTTTACAGCGGAGTGGGTGGTCAGCTGGATTTCATCTATGGCGCGTCGCGGTCTGAGGGGGGTGTACCGATCATCGCCTTACCCGCAACTGCGAGGAATGACACGACCAGTCGTATCGTGCCCATGCTGCGAGAGGGTGCTGGGGTAGTCACAACGCGGAATCACGTGCATTATGTGGTGACCGAATACGGTGCAGCGAATCTTTACGGCAAGACGGTTAGCCATCGGGCCCGGGCCTTGATCAGTATCGCAGCCCCGCAGTTTCGGGATGAGCTTACCTATACTGCGCGGAAGTTGCACTACATCTGATGATAGCTCGGTGTATTTCGTCTCACGTTGGCCAGAACGAGAGTTGGTGGGCAGGACGGCGCCCACTGAGCAAGATGTAGGGCGCTGCCCTGGAAGGGCTGATGCCGAGTTTGTGCAGGTCCGATAGCTCGCGCAGCTGTCCTCTACGCCGTTCGTGCATAATGCGCCTGGCTCCCACTGGGCCGATTCCAGGCACACGCAGTAACTCTTGTCTATCGACTGTGTTCAGCTCGACCGGGGTGTGGGTCAGATGCTCCTTCGCCCAAGCGAGTTTCGGATCGCAGTCGAGTGGCAAGTGTCCCATGTCGTTGAACGGCAGCTCTTCAACGGTGAACCCATAATCGCGGATAAGGAATGAGGATTGGTAGAGCCTGTGTTCACGGATTGGCGGACTGGGTGGGTGGGATTCGAGCGGAGTGTCTGGTACAGGCGAGAAGCTGCTGAAGTATGCGCGCGCCAGGTGTGTTTCTCGCTGAAGATGTTCAGTCATAACCAACAGATCCAGGTCCCTCTCAGTTCCTGCCCCAACCACGAACTGTGTTGTAGAACTGGGCCACTTTCCTGGTGCGTCGCGCCGAACTTTTTCGATCCACTTCAGTTCCTGGAGCAGGCCTTCCTGAAAGATCTTCTGCGGTGCCAGTTGGGCGAGGAGATCGCTGCTGGGAGCTTCGAGGTTGACGGATACGCGATTTGCGAATTGCATAGCCGCTTCGATCTGATCCTTTTCAGCCCCTGGCATGATCTTGAGATGAATGTACCCTGCAAATTCATAGCGTTTGCGGAGGATCTCCGCCGTTGCGATCAGCCTGTCTTGAATCCTGACCCCACCCCCTGCGATTCCTGAACTGAGGAATACACCTTCAGCGATGCCGGCTTTGTTCAGCTGCATGAA
>Ga0180436_10004939_pt1 | contig 11888 bp, 6 predicted proteins | sample SS_ome_2_FD_132434 | JGI IMG/M metagenome (GOLD analysis project Ga0180436, IMG submission 132434) | Hypersaline lake sediment archaeal communities from the Salton Sea, California, USA - SS_3_S_2 metaG | ecosystem: Environmental > Aquatic > Non-marine Saline and Alkaline > Hypersaline > Sediment...
AGTGAGTGGTGTACAGCGAAGAGGGAAGCGCGACATAATCATTGATACCGTCGAACTGGAGACAGTTGTTTTGCGCGTGGAGGCAGTTGATCGGCAGTACCAGCAGGATGAATACGACATAAAGGCAAACCAGACATCTCATCGTGACCTCGACTGGATTTATTCCCTAAATTGAACTCTTACAACCTTATCGTCAAAACACACCCGCCGGCAAAGAGCCAACACGATAATAAAATCCCATATTGCACCCGTCCCCCTCAGGGCGCCGGCGGAATCGACGGCCGTTGCTATTTCTTCCGGCGACGGAGCTCCACTGGCGCCTTTTCCCGCTTTCGTTCGAGCCAGTTCTGGTAGAAATCAACCGCGAACATCAGCAGCAGGATGAAGATCGTGATCCACTGCGGGATGTAGGGGAACTCCGATCCGTTGACCAGCATGTGTGCCACGTGGCCGCCCTCGAGGAAAAGGACGAAACCGATGAGCAGCAGCACGAAGAGGCCGAGGATCTCGAAGTCGGGGTTGGCCCGCATGAATTTCGCGATGGCATCGGCGAAGATCAGCATCAGCGCGACGGAGATGATCACCGAGGCCGCCATCACGAGGTAGATGTCGGTCATGCCCACAACGGTGAGGATCGAATCGACGGAGAAGAGCAGGTTGAGGCTGACGATGGTGGTCAGCACCTGGCCGAACTTCGCCACGCTCTCCACTTCATGCTCGACGCCCTTGATCTTGTGCCGCAGCTCCTTGACCCCGGACCAGATGAGGAAGAGCCCGCCGCCCGCAAGCACCAGGGCCTTGATGCTGAGGGCCCCTTCGAAGTGGATGCCGAGCACCGTGCGGTCGAGGTGCAGGAAGGGCTCGGCGGCAAACTTCAGCACCCAGCTCACCAGGGCCAGCAGCACCAGGCGGAAGGCCATGGCCAGGATCAACCCCCAGCGCACCGCCTTTTTCTGCCCCGCGGGCGGCAGCTTGCCGGCGAGAATGGTGATGATGATCAGGTTGTCGGCGCCGAGTGCGACCTGCACCAGCGTGACCGAAAACAGCGCCGCCCAGAAACCGGGATCGAGGAAGAGGTCGAGCATTCGGGTCTCCATAGACGTTGCTTCATCGACGCAGGGATTGACCGCTCATCCCTGCACGCGACAAATGGAAGAAGATACGAGACAGGAAAGCGTAAGAATTTCGTCATCTTTCGTCAAGGTGTTCGGGCCACTCTCCGCTCCACCAGCCGTGAGCAGCCGATATCCTGTGAGTTCCTTCGCCATTCCATACACTGCCGGCCCGAAGATGTTATAGTTCGGAGCATGAGCCCATACATATCAAAAAAGAGAGGGAGGTAATGGATACCGAGACAGGCATCTGGACCGGCAGGCATGAAACGCCCATATCGCAGGGGGAGATCGATATCAGTCTTGTCGAGGACCGGCTGATCGATTTCCTCGACCGTTACGGCGAACAGATCGTCGTCGGGCCGCAGTTGGCCGGCGTGCTGGGCGGGGGCGATGGCGAGGAGCGATTGGCAAACCTGATCGGGGCCTGTGGTTTCGAGGGCGCGGTGGAAACGTTTATTCGCACAATCCTCGACGAGTTGAGCCGAACGTCGCCTCGCGCGGTGGCGAAACTATGCTTGAACGGTGTTGCCCTGCCGCGAGAGCTGCTGCTGCTCTTTCTGGAGGAGTTGCTGCCAGGCACCGGTTTCGTCAATGTCCGTGACCTGGAGCAGTACGAAGCGCTCTGCAACATCACGGTCCCCGACGAGGAACGCGAGCGCATCAGCCGGGTGCTCCGCGAATACCCGGTGCGGCTTTCCCACCACACGCTGCGCCAGATCCGGCTGTCCGACGGAATCGGCTACCAGTACCTGCCTTTCACCGACGAGCTCTCGGAGGAGGGCCAGGTCCATACCTGGATCGGCCAGTTCCACCAGGGCGTCGTCGAACAGATGTATGACAACCGGGTGATCATGGTGCTGCACATGAGCTGCCCGGTTTACTGCCGCTTCTGCTTCCGCAAGCACAAGGAGTGCCGGGAACAGCCGCCGCCCACCGTGGCGGACATCGACACGGCGCTGGAGTACATCGCGAGCAACGACCACATCAGGGAGGTCGTGCTCACCGGCGGCGAGCCGCTGATGAACCGAAAGACGGTGGAGCAGGCGATCTATGGGCTGGCGCGCATCCCCCACATCGAAACCGTGCGCCTCGCGGCCCGCACCATCTCCTACTACCCCCAGATGCTGCGGCGCCGCAACGGGTTCTGGATGCGCTTTCTGATCAAGGCGCGCGAGGACCTGGCGGTGGCGGGCAAACACTTCGAGGTGGCCGGACACTACATCCACCCCGACGAGGCCTCCATCGCATCGCTGGAGGTCATCGCCGAGCTGGCGCGGAACGGCATCCCGGTCTACGTCCAGACGCCTTTCCTCGCCGACTGCAACGACGACGGGGCGGTCCTGGCCCGTCTCTACCACGAGCTGCGCCTGCGCGGGGCGGAGATGCATTACATTTTCTTCCCCTGCAGCGCAATCAAGGGGAACCGCCGCTACTGGAGCCCCATTGCCACCGCGCTGCGAGCCGGCAACGACCTGAGGGCCCAGCTCTCGGACCGCGCGATCCCCCACCTGACAACGGCGACAAGGATCGGCAAGATCGACTGGCTGACCAGCGGCTGGGCCGTGGAGCCCGACGAAGCCGACCCCGCGTTCATCTGGATCCGCACGCCCTACACCAGGCAGTATTTCTCGCAGTTTGTCGATGCCGTGGAGGAAATCGACGGCGTACGCGAGAACAAAGACGGCATGCTGGAGGCGCGCTTCATGGCCGACATCGGCGACGAGACGCTCTTCGTCCAGCCGCGCGTCGAGCTGCCGGACGTTGACGACGTCGACGAAGAGGACCTGGACTACGACGAGGAACAGGTCGCCGAGCTGTACGAGTACCTGCCCGACATCGGGCCCCACATCGTGAGGAGCGGCCTGGAAAAGCTCTGCCGCGTGCACCGCACCCGTGTCGAGCTGCGCGTGGACTGCAACGACGGGGAGCTGGAGCGAATCGTCGACTACGTGTCGGCGCACCCCGCGATCACCGACGCGGTACTGCGCACCGACACACCGCTGCCGAATTCCCTGGACGAGATCGAACGCACCGTCGGCGCCCTCAGGGCTGGCACCGAGCTGCGCTGCTTCCGCATGCGCAGCCGCATCTTCCACGATGAGCCGCTGCTCTACGACGCCACGGTGGTCGAGCGCTACAAAGCCCTGCAGAACCTCAACGTGGCCGACCCCGTACGCTTCGAGCTGGAAACGCTGGTACTCAGCGCCGACCAGCTCGACGAAAGCCACCGCCGGGTGGTGGAGAGCCTGCACCAGAACGGCGTGACCATCTACCTCAACAGCTGCCTGCTGCACGGCGTGAACGACAGCGCCGCCGCCATGCGGGCACTGACCTCGAAGTGCCGCCGCTTCGGTTTCGAGTTTCACCACCTCTACGTCGCCGGTGCGCAGATCCAGCGCCACTGGAACGCCAAAAGGCCGGTGGAGCTGGGCACGATCATCGGCATCGCCACCGAACTGCGCCGCACCGGCAGCGGCCGTGAGCTCCCGCGCCTCATTGTTTCCACCGAGCTGGGGGAAGTGGATTTCGGTCCCGGCTGTCACATCCGCCCCGGGACCGATCGCTCGATGGCGGAGATCACGCTCTGGCCCTACACCCTGGACTATTTCCAGGCCATGGACCCCGCTTTCGCGTGGCCGGAAGGCGTTCGCGAGGAGAACGGCTGCCCGGTGGTTTCCATGCCCGGTCTGCGCTGCCGCTACAACTGGGGCCCGCCGCGGCGTCCGTGAACGTCGCCACTTCCGAGTTCGGCCCGGCATCAGGAACGGTCGGGTCGGGCCTCGTAGCGTGCCGCCTCGGCCGGGCGGCCCCAGGCGGTGTAGAGCTTGACCAGCCAGCTGGCGGCGTCGGTGGTCCGCGGCCCGTCAGGGCCCTCGAGCTCGAGGAAGGACTCGTAGGCGAAGAGCACCAGGGGCTCGGCTTCGGCAAACCGTTTTCGCTCGGCGAGAAGGTTCCCCAGCGGCAGCCGGTAGGCCGCACGGCCCAGGCTGCCCTCCGGGTAGGCCCGGTCGGCGACGGCCACGGCCAACCGCAGCTCGGCCTCGGCATCGGCGAGTTTGCCCTGGCCCCAGAGCACGTGGGCCAGGCTCCAGTGGCTGGCGGCCACGTCGGGGTGGTCGGGACCGTAGGCCCGCTCCATCCGGGTGAGCGCCTGCCGCAGGGATTCCTCGGCCTTTTCCGGCTCACCGGCGGCGTTGAAAACCATGCCCATGTTGTTCAGGGTGCGGGCGACCTCGGGGCTGTCGTCACCGAGAACTTCGCGGCGCATGGTCATCACCTCGTCGAGGAGCTCGAGGGTCCGGTCGAACTCCTGCCGGCGGTAGTAGACGTTGCCGAGGTTCTCCAGCCCCTTGGCCAGTTCGGGGTGGCGGTCGCCGGCGAGCCCTCGCACGATATCGACATATTCCTGCAGTACCGGCAGCGCCTCGTCGAGGCGGCCCTGGAGCAGGAGGAGCACGCCGAGGTTGTTCAACGCGAGGGCGCTGTCCATGGTGTCGGCGTCGTTCACCGCGCGCCGGATCTCGAGCCCCTTGCGGGTCAGCTCCTCGGCGGCGGCGTAGTCGCCCTGCGCGTTCTGGAGCAGGGTGCCCTTGTTCTCGTAACAGGCGGCGGTCCGGAGCGACTGCTCGCCGAAGAGCTCGATGTTCATGGCCAGCGCCTCTTCGATGACCGGGCCGGCCTCGTCGAAGCGCCCGGCGGAGGTGAGGATCCGCCCCAGGTCCTCGAGGGTGCCCGCCACCGGGCCGCTCGGGTCTCCGAAGAGTCGTTTTTGACGGTCGAGCAGCTCCCGGGTGAGTTCCACGGCTTCATCGAAGCGGGAATCGCGCCAGGCCACCTCGGCCAGGCTCTGGAGCGTCAGCACGGACTGCGGATCGTCGTTGCCGAGCAGGCTCGTGCGAGTGTCGCCGGCCGCTTCGAGCAGCGATCGGGCACGGTCGTAGTGCCCCAGGTTCTTGTAGGCGGCCCCGATGGTGTGGCGGGCCTCGGCCTCGAGCAGCGGCTGGTCCGGAAACGCGGTGGCGATCTTCGCCGCGGCCTGATCGAGGGCCTCGACGACGGTCACGTCGTACCCGGCGCCCCAGGGATTGGCGGCCCCCAGGGTTTCGCTCATGAAGCGGCTGACGGCCTGTGCCTTGGCCGCTTCCTCCTCGGCACGATCGCGCTGGCGGGCCACCTCCCGGGACTGGACGGTGGTGGTGACGGCGAAGACGACGAGCAGCAGCAGCACCGTTCCGGCAAAGACCGCCCCGAGCCGGTTGCGCTGCACCATCTTGGTCAGCTGGTACATCGCGCTCGGCGTGCGGGCGAGGATCGGCTGCGAGCCGAGGTAGCGCACGATGTCGTCGCCGAACTCGGCAGCACTGGAGAATCGGCGATCGGCTTCCTTCTCCAGGCCCTTGCTGACGATGGTCTGGAGGTCCCGGTCGGGGCGACGGGCCCCGCTCCAGTGCTGGCGCAGCGGCGCCGGCGGCTCCTCGCAGATCACCCGCACCGCCTCGGCCAGCGCCGCGCGGGAGACGTCGTAGGGGCGCCGGCCGGTGAGCAGCTCGTAAAGGATGACCCCGAGCGAGTAGACATCGGCGCGGACATCGATGGCGCCGACATCGCCGCGGGCCTGCTCGGGGCTCATGTAAGGCAGGGTGCCCTTGATCATGCCGACCTCCGAGACCAGGGTGGCGGCGATGTCCGAGTCGGTGATCCGGGCGAGGCCGAAATCGAGGATCTTCAGCGACGGTATCGACCGGCTCCTCGTCCCGCCGGAGGACGTGTCCTCCCGATCGGTGACGATGATGTTCGAGGGTTTGAGGTCGCGGTGGATCACGCCCCGCTGATGAGCGTAATGGACCGCGCCGCAGATCGTGCCGAACAGGCGCAGGCGGAGTTCGAGCTCTCGATCGTCGACCTTGCCCGGGCGCGCGGCAAGCCACTCGTCAAGGGTGGTCCCGCGGACCAGCTCCATCGCAAAGTAATCGTGCCCGTCCTCGGTGTGCCCCGACTCGTAGATGGCGGCGATGTTGGGGTGCTCGAGGCGGGCGAGGGACTCGGCCTCGCGGTGGAACATCTGGATGTGCAGCTGGTCGACGACGTGGTCGCGGCGCATGATCTTGAGCGCGACCCGGCGTTTCGGCTGCTCCTGCTCCGCCTCCCAGACCACCCCCATGCCGCCCTGGCCGAGCTTGCCGAGGATGCGGAAACCGCTGATCGTCGCGGGGGGTTCGTCCGCGCCGACCTCGATCGTGTCGTCGTGCTCGAAATGCGAAAACGTTTCCTCGTCATCCGAGCCGGGAAAGAGGGTCTCATCGTTCATTGCCGCGCCTCTCGGTAACCCTGGACAGGGACTGAAGGGATGGCGTCCAGGCCATTCATTCTTCAATGTGCCACGGGAGGAAAAGTGTAGGGATTTTCTTTTCAGGCGGCAATTATCACCATCCCCATCGACAACTGTCCGGGTTGCAACTCACTGATGGGGCAGGCCTTCAGGTCCCTGGCGTGGCGGATCAAGCGGACGGCCTCATCTCGCGACCGGGCTTGTCACGGCGCAAAAGACAAACTTCACGTGCAAGGTGGATCAGCTTCGGCCGGCGGAAGCAGACCTTGCCGCCGGCCTTCACTGCGGCGTCAGGGAACCGGTATCCCGAATGGACCGAATTTTTCGAGCTCCCACAGGTCGCGAATGGGAATACCCTCGTAGCCCTCTTCGGGCAACCTGGGCTTGTGTTCGCGAACGCGGTCGACGGCATCGACATGGACGCGGATCAATCGATAGCCCCGCGAGAGGTAGAGCCCCACGGCGCGCAGATTGTCATTGGTCATCAAGGCCCAGGCACGACCGAGGCCGCGGGCGTGAAACTTGTTCTCCGCGGCTTCGAGCAGGCTCCGGCCGTACCCGCGTCCACGGACGATGGTGTCGAGGGTCACGATCTGGCCCGCCGGCCCGTCAACGTGATAAGTCACCAGGCCCACCAGCTCGTCATGATGGTCAACGAGGGCCAGCCCCTGCACATCCGCGGGCTTGTAGATCGTGTTGAGGCACACGACGAGGCCGTACCAGCGCTCTTCCCACACTTCCCTGATCTCATCCGTTGTTGCCTGCCTCAAGCGCATGTCGCGTTGTCGAAGTGGCGCCATCTCTCCCTCCCTTGACTTGATACGTTCCTCTCTTCGTGCCCTTCCCGTCACCGTGAATGCCGTTCCCTACATCCTAGATCGAGACAGTCACCGTTGGCAATCGGCCCGCCCGCTACTTCCCCAGGCAGCACTTCTTGTATTTCTTGCCGCTGCCGCAGGGGCATGGTGAGTTCCGCCCGAAACGGACCCGGCCGCGTTTCATCTCCCGGGCGAAGCTGGAGGTGGACCCCATGTGGTTGAACACGCCGCCGTCCTTTCGGTGTACGCCGCCAGGGGCGTCCTGTCATCATATCATCGGGCGGGTCCACTCATTCAGCTCCTCTTTCTTCTCCGCGTCGACGCCCGGCGCGCTTTTGCCCAATCCGCCACAACCGGGCGGAGCATGGTATAAAGATCTAATGAGTTTTGCCGGGATCCAATCCTGAAACCCATTTCCGAGGGAAGTATGAACAGGATGAATCGAACTGTTACTATTCTTGCCGTCATCCTGACGCTGGCCACCACCGGCATGGCCTGGGGGTGGAACTCCGAAAAGCAGCGGCTCGAGGTGCTGCAGACGATCCGCCGGCACATTTTCGCCGTGCACTTCGATCCGTCGGGCCCCCCCCACTGGGACCGCGTCTGGGAAGAGGAGCTTCTGCCACTCACCGGAGAGGAGGACGTCTGCACGTTTTACAGGCGGTTGAACGAGGCACTGACCAGGACCGGTGTTTCACACCTCGCGGCCGCTCCGCCGCACGCAAGGCCGGTCCCCGACTACCGGGAACAGCTCGACGTCATTCATCTCGACGGGCAGGCCTGGATCGGCCGGTCGCCGATGGTGGCCGCCCTGGGCCTCGAGCCCGGCACCGAGATCCTGCGGATAAACGGAGAACCGTACTTCAGCTACTACGACAGTTACCTCTGCGGGGACGAGCGGAAGCCGCGTCACCTCTCGCTGAGAACGCCCTCGGGCACGATCACCGAACTCACCATTCCGCGCCGCTGGCCGGTCATCAAGGAGGGCGGGGCGGTGGTCACCACGAGCCGGCCGGCCCCCGGGATCGGCTGCCTGCAGCTCGATTCGTTTCAAGGGGGGGGATACCAGCCCCTCAACGTGGAGCGGGCACTGAAGTCGCTCGCCGATGCCGAGGCCCTGATCCTCGACCTGCGGCGAAACAACGGCGGCCACCTGCCCGCCGTACGGCACCTGCTGTCCCACTTCTTCGACGATCCGGTGGAGCTGGGACGCATTGTCAGCCGGCGCAGCCCCTCCGAGCTGCAGGAGGCGGAGTTGTATCGCCGACAACATTCGGTACAGAAAGTGATGACCACCTACCGCACGGGCCAACGGCGGGACGTGATGACGATCAAGCCTCGCCGGAAACCCTTTACCGGACCGATGGTGGTGCTCGTCGGCCGCCACACGGCCAGCGCGGCGGAAGTCGCCGCCCGCCGTCTCCAGACCTCGAAACGGGCGGTGCTCGTCGGGGAGAACACCGCCGGCGAGGTCCTGTCCTCCACGCGCCTGAAACTGCCCGACGGCGGCCGCCTGATGCTGCCCCTGTTCGATTACCTGGACAGCACCGAAACACCCATCGAGGGGTCGGGCGTGGTCCCGGATATCCCCGTGGCCTTCGCGGCAGCAGACCTGGCCTCGGGCAGGGACCGGGCCATGGAAGCCGCAGTGGCCCATCTCCGCCGCACATTGGAAGGGGACGCGAAGCCGCTCGCCCGCCACGGGCCGAGCCCGGATCCTGCAAGCCCATCCATCCCGAAGTCCAGGCGGACCGATCCCGCCACCCCGTGAACCATTCATGGCCGAGCTTCGACCCTACTTCAGCGCCTCATTCTTTGCCGCGTAGAAGTCGCGGTCGTAGCGGAAGCAGTGGTGCGCTTCCTCGGGCAGGCAGGTTGTGCCGTCGACGATGAGGGAGGTGACGTTCTTCGCCACCCCGGGGCCCATCATGAAGCCCTGGCCGCACATGCCCACGGCGAGGACCAGGCCCTCGAGGCCCGGGGCGCGATCGATGATCGGCACCCCGTCCGGGGTCATGGGGTAACAGCCGCGCCAGATGCGGCGGATGAGCAGGTTCTTGAGGCGCGGCACCAGCGAGATCATGCGGTTGGCCAGGATGGGCAGGAACTCGGAGAGCGACTCGCGGTTGGTGCCGAGGAAGAGCTCTTTCGGGGTGTAGCAAAAGATGATCTGGCCTTCGGCGTTCTGGCCGAAGTAGAAGTTGGCGGTCCGGCCCTCGGGGCCGGGTCTGAGGTCCACCACCAGCGGTTCGAGGAACTGCTCCACCGGGGCGGAGATACCGGCCTCGTGGGAGTCGGGCACCACCGGGACGTCGAAACCGAGCCACTCGGAGTGCTCGGCGGCATCGGCGCCGGCGGCCAGCACCACCTCGGCGGACGCGTATTCACCCTTGTCGGTGACCACGCCGGTGATGCGGTCGCCCTCGCGGAGGTAGCCGGTGACCCGCTCGTTGAAATGGTACACCGCGCCGTTGTTCTTCGCCTCGCGCTCGAAGGCCATGGGGGCGAGGATCGAGGAGACCTGGCCGTCGTGGGGCGAGAAGGTGCCGCCGCGGAGGTCTTTGGTGACGATGCCGGGGATCAGCTCGGCGATGCGCTCGGGGCCCACCCAGTCGATGACCAGGCCGAACTTCTTCTGGATCGGCAGCAGGCCCTTCAGCGTGGCCTCGATCTTCTCGTCGAAGACCGGGAAGCAGTAGCCGCCCTCCTTCCAGCCGACATTGAAACCGTATTGTTCCTCCCAGGTGGAGAAGATCTTCAGGCTTTCGATACAGGTGGAGATCTTGCCCGGGTCGGAGTGGGTGGCCCGCACCCCGCCGATGGCCGCCTTGTTGTCGCCCTGGCCCGACGCCGGGCGCCGCTCGATGACCAGCACGCTGAGGCCCGCCTGGGCCAGGAAACAGGCCGCGGGGTTGCCCACGCTGCCCGAGCCGATGACGATCACGTCGAATGTCTTGCCGTTCTCACCCACCGGTCAGTCCTCCACGCCTTCGGCCGATTTGACGAAATCACCGAGGTGCACCTCGGCCACCAACGGCCGCTGCGAGGGCAGGGTCACCTCGGAAAGGTCCACCCCCTCCTCGATGAACAGCCGCTGGATCAGCCCGCTGCAGGTCTTCGAGCCGCAGCCCCCCATGCCCGCACGGACCACCGCCTTCAGCTGGTTCATGTCGCGAACGCCGGCACGGATCTCGCGCACGATCTCGCTCTTGCGCACCCGCTCGCAGCGGCAGACGATCGGGTCATCCTCCTCCTCGAAGTCGTCCGGGATCGGCTCGCCCTGCCAGGGCTCGCGGATCTGGAAGCCGGCCACTTTCAGCTTGTCCTCCTTCGGCACTTCGAGCATCAGCAGTTTCCGCCGGTCCTGGGTCGCGCCCTCGCGCACGGCGATGACCTTGCCCTGCCCCACTTCGTTGCCTTCGAGGTCGGTAGTGGTCACCGTCTCGCCCAACGGGATCTGCTCGTTGACGAACTCGAAGGGCAGCATGAGCAGCACCGTCCTGCCCGAGGGGTCGTAGTCCTGCACCACGAGGTTGATGGCCAGGCCGGGACAGGCGAGCACGCACTCGCCACAGCCCATGCAGCTGCCCTCGAAGTGCGGCAGGTCGAGGATCGAATGCTCCATGGAGATCAGCCCCTTGGGGCAGGCCTCGATGCAGGGGTCGCAGGGAATCTCCTGCACGCAGCGGATCAGGGGCAGCACCGGGGCGTCGCTGTCCCTGGGATCGAACTTCGCCGGTTCCGTCGGGCGGTGCTTGAGCACCTCGCCAAAGGACTCCCAGTTCGAGGGGATGGGGATCTCCATGCCCAGGTCACGGGCGATCTTCCGGCCGGTGATCTTGCCGGAGAAGATGGCCGCCGAAGCTTCGGCGATCTCCTCGGCGTCGCCGGCGGAGTAGACCTTCATCCCGTATTCGGTGGCCTTCTGCAGCAGCTCGTCCACCGGGGAGAGGCCCACGGCGATGAGCACCGTGTCCACTTCGAAGGAGCGCTCGGTGCCGGGAATGACCTTGAACGTATCGTCGATGGCGGCGATGACCACCCGTTGGGCGGTCTCTTCGCCCTCCACGCGAAGCACGGTGTGCCGCGTCCAGACCGGCACGCCGAGACGCTTGATCTTGTCCTCGTGCACCTTGTAGCCACCGCAGCGGGGCAGCGCCTCGACGAGGCCCACCACGTCGATGCCGGCCTGCAGGGCGTGGTAGGCACCGATGAGGCCCACGTTGCCGCCGCCGATGACGAAGAGTTTCTTCGCACAGCTCACCTGGTCTCGGTTGACCAGCGTCTGGAAGGCGCCGGCGCCGTAGACCCCGGGCAGGTCGCAGCCGGGGAAGGAGAGGCTCTTCTCCCGGGCCCCGGCGGCCACCAGCACCGTCTGCGGGGTGACCAGGCGGTAACCGTCCGGACCGGCCACGCCGAACTTGCCGTCGACGTAGGCGCCCACCACGGTGGCGTCGAGCCAGACCTTCACCGTGGGCAGGGCGGTCACCTCGTCGGCCAGCAGGTGACCGATGTCCACCCCGCGGGTGCGGGCGTAGCAGTCAGCCACCGAGCCGAAGAAGTTGTGGGTCTGCAGGCTGAGCTTGCCGCCCAGCTCCTGCTTGTCGTCAACGATCAGTACGCCCA
>Ga0180436_10004943_pt1 | contig 11884 bp, 8 predicted proteins | sample SS_ome_2_FD_132434 | JGI IMG/M metagenome (GOLD analysis project Ga0180436, IMG submission 132434) | Hypersaline lake sediment archaeal communities from the Salton Sea, California, USA - SS_3_S_2 metaG | ecosystem: Environmental > Aquatic > Non-marine Saline and Alkaline > Hypersaline > Sediment...
GCGGCGATGCTGGCCGGTATTCTTTGTCGGTGGATAGGGTAGGAAACAATCGTCGCTATCCTTTGTTGGATTCGTCAAGAACGAGCACATACACGACAAGGAAAACCAACATGCCTAAACGATACTGGTTGCTGAAGTCCGAACCGGGCTGCTATTCCATGGATGATCTGGCGGCCGAACCGAAGAAAACCGCCACCTGGGATGGTATCCGCAACTATCAAGCCCGCAACACCCTTCGCGATGACATCAAGAAGGGCGACCAGGCCTTCTTCTACTACAGCAAAACCAAGCCGATGGGCATCGCCGGGATTGTCGATATCGTCAGGTCCGGCTATCCGGATCATACCGCCGAGGATCCCAACTCCGAGCATCCCGATCCCAAACATACCAAAGACAACCCGATCTGGTACATGGTCGATGTCAAGTTCAAGCAGAAGTTCAACGAGATCCTGACGCTCAAAGCACTGAAAGAAGTGCCGGGGCTCGAAGGCATGACGCTCCTGCAACGAGGCAGCCGTCTCTCGGTCCAGCCGGTGACTGCCGCCGAGTGGAAGATCATCGTGAACCTGGCCAAAAAGCTGTAATCCTTCCGTAGGGCGGCTCCGTCCTCGGTGCCGCCAACTGAAAGCACTCCCAACGATAGTCCTGGTAGGGCAGGTCTCCCCGAGACCTGCCATTCTGCCCAGGGCAAGTCCTGGGGCACCCCAAGTCCCGCGACATAACCGTAGGGCGGGTCCGTATTCGAACCCGCCACCAGCGACCAATCCAATCCCGGGAACCAAATCCATCTCAATATCGTTATACTTGCAAAACATAGAGTAAATGCACCCAATTAAGCCATCTTAGGCGGGTGCAGCCAAACAAGAGGTTGAGTGATATGAAGACTATAAGTACCGAAGAACTGAAAAGCCGGGTCGAAACCGGTGATCTGGCCATATTTGATGTCCGCGGCGATGTTGACTACGAGCAGGGACACATTCCGGGCGCAAAGACTGCCCCGCTGGGCTCGCTGGTGTTCCGCGTAGCCCGGGTCATGAATCCGGAATCCGAGATTGTAGTGTATTCTGGCGGAAACGAGGATCTCTCGAACCAGGCTCACGAGCGTCTGACCAACCTGGGCATGCAAAACGTGATGGTCTATACAGAAGGCCTTTCCGGTTGGTTGTCAGCCGGCAACGACGCTGTCGAGTCTGTCAACGCCAAGACTCATACTCACGGTGAAGTAGAAGATGTTCGTCCGGTCGTGGTTGACCGCGAAAAAGCTTACGGCGGCGCCTTCCTGGATAGTCGCAAAAACACGGAGTCGGCCGGAGGCTGATTCCTGCATCTTAGTTGAGCATCTCGGCGAGTCGTGAGCACCGGCTCGCCGTTTGTTTTTTGGGGATTATTCTGAAGCGACCGGGACTTTTTGGCTCTCGTCAAGCAGTTGGCAGGCACGCATGAGAATTGCCTCGTTGGACACCGTGATATTCACACTCGGAATTTCGCTCGGGCTAATCTTTTCAATACTCCACTTGCCGTCTGTCCACGACATACAGGCGCAAATGGCCGGACCGCCCTCCCAATCACCCAGCTTGGCGTTGGTCAGTCGGCCCTCTTCCATATAGATCACCAACGGATCGGCGAAGGAGGACTCCGGTTCAATCGTCAGGCGAACTGTCCGTCGGCTGTTGCCCAGGGCCTGGATCAGATCTACCAGTCCCATATCGGAGAGCTTGCCGTGGGAGCCTGATCCTCCCTCGAGACTTCCACCTTCCTGGTCCGCCTCGCGTCGGGCATGAGCCTTCTTGATCTTGGATACGAGAATGTCAACCGCGCAGTTGACATCGACGATATCTTCGATACCCATCTCCAGCAGCGATACAAGCCTGTTAACTGCTTTGCTGTGGACCATCAGGAAAGTGGGGATGGCCCCTAACTCGAGACTCCCGGAGTTTATGACCTGGAGAGTCTTGATTATCACCAAAGGAGAAGAATGTAAGCGCAGGATAATCACAGCCGGAGGACGCCGGCTACATACTCCCAGCATAGCCTCCAGCGACTCGGGAATCGAGACCTCGAATTCCGCCGCGGCCAGCTTGGTTTTGAGAGCATAGAACTTGTCGGGGCGATCGGAGTAGATGACTGCTACGGCAGGACCATCGTCGTGCTGCTTGACTTCCTCCTCGAGTATCGACAGGAACGCTTCGTTGACCTTACGCAGGACCAGTTTGTCGGAAATGGCCAGCAGGCCGCGCTTGAGCATCTTCAGCCCGCTGTGTGACAACGGTTCATCGACTCCCAGGTTTTCGCTGTAGAGATCCATGATCGTCAGGATACTGGCGCCCACTGTCTCCAGAGAGGGTTTCACGATCTCCTGCTTACTGAGCCAACTATACAAGGAGCGCAGAATCCGGGGAGTTACCGGATGCGTATTGATTCTGCTGAGCGAGGCTGATATGGCCTCTGAACGTACTTTGAAACCGCCCTGATCGTGACTTGGATGCCACAGTCGAGCCCAGTTATGAATATCGGCAGCAGAGAGAACTACATCGGTGTCGTTACTCGAAAGACCGAGCTTCTTGCACAGGATCATGACATACTTGCGAACCGAGTCGCGTACATGCCCGGGAATCACCTTCTTGGCCGTCAGCTGGACGTGAGTCGATTCAGTCTTGCTCTTCAGTCGAGTCCAAAACGCCTGCGTCAGCTCCGAAGCTTCCAGGCTGTCCGCGCTCTGGCTCCACTGCTTGTGATTCCCCAGCCACATTTCTGAAGTGGCTTCGAAATAGGCATCGAGACACTCCCTGACGGCTGGATCCTTTATGAAAGTGGCGTATGATTCGGAGGTAGCAACCATCTCCAGGGCTTCTTCAGCCATGTCGGAAACTACCAGCTCGAAATCTTGCTCGGTGACTATGGCTGTCACGACCGGGCAGTGGGACTCCTTGTTGACAGCGGGAAGGTCGGGTGTTGCTGCAACTTGAGACACCGGTGCGGTTTCACTGACCGTTGTTGGCTCGACTTCTGATTCCTGGGCGATGCCCGGAATGTCATTGACCCGTGCGACTAGCTTGCCTTTGGCGGCGGCCATATAGATACCTGAATCCTGTTTTCGCTATAATCCCCTGATTGGGCCCCTTTGTGGACCGGAATCACTGCAATAAGCACATATTCTATCTTCGGCCATTCCGGGACGATTGTTTAGGAAAGGGTTTGAGCTCTAAGGATCGCAGATTTTGCAGGGTTCGAAACCGCACTCTGAAGCGCAATCTCTTCCTACAGGAAATCCGCCGTTGCTGTCTTCCAACTTGGAGCAATCGGAGCTGTGGAACTTGTGGCCAGTGGGCGTTAAGAATACAGGATCAATGATGTCCCGCATGGAAAGGGACCGGCCCCACATGCCTCTAGATGCCCGACGAGCCTCTATTTCGGTCTCAATAAAGCGATCTTCACGGTCATGAGGGTACCTAAGAAACGCCGAGCCTAAACCCATGCGAATCAGTTCCTGGTTTACCAGTATCGAATCTCCGCCTTGTGCCGCTGAAACATAACACAGTGCCCTCGAGTAGCGATCTGTAACTTCTTGGCCAAACTCTAGAGTTACTTCCTTTCCTGTGAGAATCTCTCGAAGGTACGACCGTGCAGAGTCTGCAACTCCGGCCAGCCAGCCGGATCCGCTCCGAGTCAACTCCGGGCAGTCGACGCCAATCAGACGGATCGTCCGGCCGTCCTCCAACTCAAACGTGTCTCCATCGATTACTCTGGCCACGACTCCGGTCTCGGCTGTTTCACCCGGCGGGCAAAACAGGAAAACCAGCGCCAGACCCACGAATGTGATTACGTGCGCTTTCATTTCCGTTTCTCCGTGAATAGTGTTGTTGCGGTTGATCCGCGGTTGTGGTTCCTCCTCCACGATCTGTTGTGGCTGTTTCGATCCCCTCTAGCATACGAAAGTAGCTCGATAGGCTCAAGATCAAACCAATCTGAACGGATAGTCTGCGCGAGATACGTAGACAAAAAACACCATTTATTGTTGTATCCCGAGACTAGTGTGGGTATATTGAGTCAATCCAGTAAGGATACGCAGACTGCATCGTTGGGGGAGGGGTCAGTTCTCAACTCGCAATCCGCGGTCGCCGGACCTGTCTCTTGACTTAAGCCAATCGAGATTCTCGTAGACTGACCCGGGAGGGTTACATCGAGGAATCAGGAACTAGGGAGATTAACATGAAGAAGTGCTATTGCGTTCTTGCGGGCTTGATGTTACTGTTCTCGACGGTTATTCCCTCGAATATATACAGCCAGGGGTGCAATCCGGGACCGGACTCACTCACGTTGGTCTTTCCGGTCGACCACAACTTCACGCACCTGACCTACATGTCACCGGATACAATAACCATCCCAAACCACAAGCCGGCTTATGCGCTCTTCGTGCATGGGTTTACGCAGAATCAACACCTGGACCTGGTCCTGTGCTACTGGTTCGCCAAGGAACTCGCCGAAAACGGTGCCTATGTTCATCACGCTTGGTGGAATAATCTTTGCGGACCCCATTTGTCCAGGCCGTTGCATTATGAGTATTCGCATCCTGGAACCCATGGGTATGGCGTTGATGCAATATGGGATCCAAACGATCCGAAGGCTTTACCGCCCGAAGATTTTCAGTTCCAGGCCGACGCCAAGATATTTCTAGACACGGTTCGTGCTTACAATCCCAACGCCAAGATCATTCTGGTGGGACACAGCATGGGGGGCGGTGCGGTAACGCGTTTAGCTGACACCACCGACATTGTAATCGATATCCTGGCGCCCATTGACCCGGTGGAAAACCGTAGCCACCCGGCAGGGAGGATCCCCTGGCTGCCCTATTCGGCTGCTATCGGCAACTTTCTGCCAAGAGATGCCTCCTTTACCCGGTGGCGATTGGCTCACCCGGGCTTCAAGGGCTACAAGACTAACCGGTGCGTTCGGTGGATAATATGGCCCGTGTGGTGCGCGGAGTGCGGCCCTGAACAGGCTGACTGGCTGCCATATCAGTGGTTTACGGATTCTCGAGACCCGTTGGTTTGCCCAGGGCCTATCATCCATCAGCCCGATCAGAGAGTACTGGAAGACAACGTGATCAATCTGTATCATCGATGGCAACAGGAGTACGTTTTCCCGTTCGACTACTATCTGCCGGCAGAGTTTGTCCATAGCGTCTTGCCATCGGCAATCTCGGTTCAAGAGAACACGAACACGCAGAGTGCCGGGTGGAATCCGATCGTAAGTGACTGGGGATATGGGACTGACGGGCATGGAGAAATCGTCGGTTACTGGGGTGAGCTTACATTCGACACCGATCCCGTGCCGTACGGTGTGCGGATGCGTCAGTGGCCGTACGGACAACATCCCGATAGTGTTGCCAAGAGACGGGATTTACTAATGGCGATGGATACTGCGTCAAGCGACTGGATTCACCGCCCCCTGTACCCACAGTTGTGCCATGTCTCTGAGGATCTGCGTTACATTTTCCTGGCCGGAAATCGCTGGCCGGTAGTTGAGGCAGGAGAAGACCAAGTACACAACTGCGCTGGACCGGGTGGTGTACAGGTGAATCTCGGCGGTTCGATTAGCGACTTCGACGGACCTCTCGATCTAGTCTACTATGGCTGGGAATGGTCTTCCGGCTCGGTTGTGGGACATGAGGTTACGATCAACTTGCCCGTCGGGGAGCATTGCATCACCAAGTACGCCATCGACCGGGTCAAACACAAGGCCGTGGATCGCTTGACCGTCACCGTACTGTCGGAGTGCATCGATACTACCGATTACTGGATCGTTGCTCAATGTGAACTCCCGATGTTGGGGGATTGGTACGTGGCCGAAGGCACGATAGTCCATGCCTTCGACCCCGACGGCATCATGTGTGGTGTCGACACGGTGGGTCCTGATGGAGCCCTGGGGCCGATGGGCATCTATGGCGACAATCCCAACACTCCCGAAACCGACGAAGGGGCCGAGCCGGGGGATGTCCTAACTTTCCGTATGAATGACAAGCTCGTGCTCACCGAACCGCCGGCCGAATGGACTCAGCACGGGGACACCGTCGAGGTTTGCCAGTTCATCGAGAGTGGCTGTCAGACTATCCCGTTGCACTACGGCTGGAACCTGATTTCCTGGCGAGTGGCTTACTCGGGTGATATCACCGAGTTCCTGGGCGATGCTGCTGAGAACGTCGATGTGGTTCTGGGTTTCGACGGCACCGGACAGGTCTACGACCCGAGCTTGCCGGAGTTCTCCAGTCTTCAGCAGGTAGATTATCACCATGGCTACTGGTTGCGCATGAACACTCCTGACACCCTGGAGATATGCGCCCCCCGAATCGATTCCTCCGACTACATCCCGATTCACCCCGGCTGGAATCTGGTGGCATACTGGCCGGAAGAACAACGTCCGGTACTTCTCGGTCTGGCCTCACTGATACCTAACGTGCAGGTTGCCTATACCTACGCGGGAGGAATGTACCACTGGATGGCCAACGATCCTTTCCATAGCAATCTGATTCTCATGGGGCAAAACTACGGCTACTGGCTGTGGTCCAACGCCGGGGATGCCCTGACCTACTTCAGCATCTGGCCCGGCACGGAGGAGAAGGAGATGCCCGCGCAGACGATGGCCGAATCCGACCCGGTCTCTTCGAGATGGATGTCCGTCTATGGCGCCAACCTTGACTTCGCCGGCGAGGCGGTACCTGACGGGGCATTGATCGAGGTAACCACCGACGACGGAATCGTATGCGGCAGCGGCGTCTATCGCGGCGGGATTCTCAAACTTACACCTGTATACGGCAAGGATGAGCATTCACCGGAGTTGCCGGTCGAAGGTGATCCGCTGGTAGTTCTGGTCGACGGCCGAGAAGTTTCGCATGAACTGACATTTGAGGGGCATGGGGCCCGAGTGGCTCTTTGTGGGCACACATCCGGGGCTGTTCCCGGTCTATTTAGGGCGGTGAAGAACTACCCCAATCCGTTTAACAACAGTACTAGGGTCAGTTTCGAGATGACCCGTTCGGCCTATGTCAGATTGGATATCTACAATCTGACCGGGCAAAAAGTGGCCAGGCTGGTTGAAGGTCAGCTGGATGCCGGGGAGCATTCGATCACATGGGAGGCTGCTGGCGTCGCCAGCGGAGTCTATTTCTATCGCCTGGAAGCTGAGGGGACAGCTACCACGGCCAAAATGATGCTGATCAAATAGATCTAAAGAGGCTATCCGGCAACTTGGCCGGCAGCCAATCTCTTCAAGTTCGGCGCGACGGGACAGGTCGCGCCGAGCCGTAATCCTTTGAGTCTATCAAACGCCCTGCACTTCTGCAGCGGCGAATAACACCTATTTACTGAAAGGAGTCAGTTATGCTTCGAGTCATTTCTTCGTTGTTTGTAGCAGCCGCATTGCTGGCGTCTCCGGCTATGTCGGTCGATCTGACAGTGCGCTGCTACCTTGACGGCGAAACCGACCATTCCGGAACGCGGGTTGATGTCTGGAACTGTAACTCGCCTTATCCCTGTGCCACCAAGTACACGGACATCAACGGATTGGCGGATTTCTTCGTGTTCCCGGGAGAATACGAGATTCATGTGTCCCACCAGGGGTTTGTCAGCGAACTCAGAACCTGCTTTTCGATAAGCAGCGCCACGCAGGTTGACTTCACCATTGAGGCCACTTCGTGTCCCGGCGATTGGCAGGAGTACCCGTACTATCCGCCCGGTCCGGCGCCATTCGAATTCCCCGATGACGAAGGCCGCCATCCGCCGCTGTTCGACAATCCTATCGAATGGTGGTACGCCAGCCTGCATCTCACCGGACAGTCGGGACGTGAGTACGGCGCTATGGTTTGGTTCTTCAAGACGGGGCAGAGGTTCATGTCGGTGACCGACTGCACGGTAGACTCAACCTACACCAACACCCGCCTGGTGGTAGCACCGGTCATCAGTGCTACGGAATGGAATCTCACCTACCTGGACGGAGCTTTTGAGGTCGACACCTGGAAGAACAAGCAGATCTGCGGCGGCAACCGCGCCCCGTTCGAGTACCGGCTGGATGTTGATGCCTACGACGAGCAGGAGGAGGACCCACTCGCCCTGGATGTCTTCCTGGCATCCACCAAGGAGCCGTTGATGGTCAGCCGCGACGGCTTTGTCGAGTTGAGCAACTCATCTTTGAACTGGTACGGGCACAGTCGGGTCGAAGTCAGTGGCCAAATCTGGGTCGGCGGGCGTACCGAAACCGTGACCGGTACCGCCTGGATGGATCATGAGTGGGGCAACATGACCAAGCTCGATCCGATCACCTGGGAGCGGTTTTGGATCCAGCTCGACAACGGCACCGACATTCTCGCGGCCGACCATTTTCTGGGCTGTATCCCGCAGTTCGACATCATGGGTGGTCTCAACTTCTATGATTCCGGCTGCGATCTGGACACGATTCCGCTACGGGCCATTGTCCCGCTGGAAACCTGGGAGGATCCGCAAGGCGGTCTCAAGTACGCCACCCAATGGCGAATACTAGGTTTCGGTTCTCATCTCGTTGACCTTACTGTGACAGCCTGTCACCCGGACCAAATGCTCCGCTTTGGCGATCTTATGGGACTCGACACCCTTCTCGTCCCGTGGGCAGCCCTTTGGGACGGCGAGTGCGAGGTCGAGGGCTGGGTCGATCTTCAGCAGGTCAGTGGAAAGGCCCGAGTCCAGTCGACTCACACCCGTTTCCTGGAGTGGGAGGATCCCGACCTGGACGGCTATCCCGACGATGTCGACACCAGCCATGTCGAGTGTGACAACATCACCGACGACAATTGCGATGTAGGCTTTGATCCCTGGCAAAAGGACTGCAACGGCGACGGAATCGGTGACGCTTGTCAGTATATCGTGGGCGACATCAATCGTCCGCTGGATTCCCTCTGCGGCGGGGATGGGAACATCAGTATCGCCGATGTCACCTTTATGGTTGCCTACCAGTTCAACTCAGGAAGGGCTCCCCATCCGCTGTGTCTGGGGGATCTCAATTGCGACGGAAGTGTGGATATTGCCGACCTTCGCTATCTAGTCGATTACCTGTTCGGCGGTGGACCAGCGCCCTGCATTTGGGCCTGCGTAATCAGCCCCGATTGATCAGTCTTGCCAATGATTTCCCTTGCGGGATGCTTCGCCTCTCCGGCGGAGCATCCAACGCAACTACTCCCGGATCACATCTCCAGACGTAGCACCTCAAAGAGGTATTGCAAACTGGTAACCGCTTTGTAACCCTTCAGTCTGGCTGAAATCACTGGACCAAAAATACTTCATTGGTAGCAAAAACCAAAAGACTTTGCCCCACAACTCGAACATTGGGAACTTTGCAGTTATCCCGGCCCATGGTTTGAGGTGCGAGTCACTTTCTGAGTGCCAAAGAACTCCGACTCCGACATCTACGTTCTCGGCGTGGGGTCCCCATGGCAGGTTCACAATGCCTCCCAAGGAAGCCGCCATTCCCCTTCCGTCTCTAGGGCGTATCGAGTAGATGGACTCGATACTCAGGATACCAGTTGCCTTAACTCGAATGCCGGTTGAAGCCATGGTCATCGTCTCGTCTTCGGAACTGTCTGCTGAGATAGAGAGATCTAGAGAACCCAGGGTCACCATTAGCTTCGGGCGCACGTCAAGGATTCTCAAGTGTATTCGATCAGTTTCTGTTCGGATTCCTCCATCGTTCACCCTGACCGAAACCACAGAATATCTGCTAGAGGACTTCTTAGTGGTAAGCAGATGAATCCTGCAGAAAACGGAGTCGCCGCGCAAGTTGCGAAAATCCAGAGCAGCGACCAAGTCGTCCGCGATTTCAACCACTCCTATGGGACGGCTCTGCATTGAGTCAAAAGGCTCGAGCTGACCTATGTTGAATGAAGTTGGCAAGTCCCTCACCACAGACTCAGGCATAGACTGAAAGCTGTGGGCAAATCTACTCAGATTGGCTGCGGTGTCGATGGTCAACCAGTGCAACTCGTGAAATGAACTTGTGTCCTCACCTGCCATTTCCACGGTCAGCAGTGACTGTTTCAATCCTACGATGTTCAATCGACTTGACATCCAGACTTTGAGTGGGCGTTTGGCAGACTTCACTAGATATGGATACGGAATGTCAATAGATGGTCCTTGCACCGCCTTAAGGTTCACTTCCAACGTGTCTGATTCCACGATACCATCCGATACGACTAGCTTGAACCTGTACAGCCCTTCCCTTGGTAGCCGAAATGTTTGGACTGGCACCCCAGATCGAAGTTCGACCTTCTCATCCTCAGGGACGTTGACACTTCCGCGCGGATCGGATTGGGTCCATCTGAAGATCAGGAACTCCTTTGGTGTATCAAAATCCAGACTTTGTGATGCGTCGATCACAACCTCCTGATCGAGAGCAATGAGTCTTAGCTCATCGTCGGTAGGCAAGGGAGAGCCGTTGACCAGCACACTTGGCTGAGGCTTTGAGTTGGACTTCTTGAAAATTCGCATTATCGTGTTACGCAAGATCGTTTCGTGGTTTTCGTCTGTAGGATCAATGAAAGTGCTAGACATCGCGGTAGGACGATCGCGAAGTAGTCTTACACCACCACCTTCTCGGCCAACCTCCGATCGACCAACGGTCTCAAACAGATATAGCTGAAACTCCAAGAGCTCACCGAGCTCGAAGACATCGATCTGCAAATGCCACTTCACTCGTTGTCCGAGGACATTGAAGAGGCTGTCATAGAGCGCAAGACCTTCATCCGAAGACTCGACCGATTGTAAGCCGCGCACCACCCTCACTGACTTCTTAAACTTTTCATTGTGCTGGCGGTTGGCTTCGATCAATCGTAGATTGTAAGTACTATCAAAGAGTAAGCGATCTTCTCCTGCGACGCGCAGGGAGCTCAAAGTCCTATCAATCAGCGGCATTAGGTGTGGCTTGTCGCCTCCAACATAGTACATCAGACGTCTGTCGTCCTGGTCTTCTGCCGTCGACGCAGATGAGAACAAGCTCACCGTTGCGACTATCAGAACTACGAGTAGTCGCCAATTGTGCTTTACCGGAGACACTTGGACACCTGCTCTGCTATGTACTTTCGGTTTTCAGTGACTAGCCCTGCTACCAAGTTGTTCCTCATTTGATGTACTACCACCGAGTCGTGGCCCGTAGGGTCAGTGTTCTTCATTGTCAGGAGGGAGTCCATGGAGCAGCTAAAGCCATCCACTGTGATTACGAGATGACCCCTTGGTAGATAGAACTGATCGGTGTACGATGTTGGTAGGAGTCGAGCCGAGTGACTAATCGCCACTCGGTTGTTCTCGCTCAATGGGTCGAAGGAGAGACCCGATAAACCTTCGATTTCACTAACAAGTTGCCTGTCATGGTAGCCGTCGATTGCAAATGTTGACCTGTGAACCTCTTCAGAGGCGGCATTGGCACTTCGTGACTCAGCGACCGTGTCTGCATTCTGATCGGGGGGCGGCTGCCTTCTATCTGGATCGGCACTCAGGACGTAGCCTAATACAACAGCGGCGAGCCCAAAGACACCGCCGATGACGGAAGGTACCCAAAGAGACCGTCTAGATTCTTTTGGTTTGGCCTTTGGAACTCCCTTAGCTCTGCGGATCATTAGAGATCTTTCTGCCTGACGTCATATCAGTTAGGAGTAGCTGCCGAGGATTATGAAGGGCCTCGCGGAATGCCAGCGTCGTTCCCCGGTTGCTGCTCTGAATGGTCGCCGAGTCGGCGTTCTAAAAGTGTACTGGGGGGCGGACTTGAACCGCCGACCTCCTGATCCACAATCAGGCGTTCTAACCAACTGAACTACCCCAGCAACGATATGCCGATAATCGGCAGCCCGCTATATAATCCCCACCTGCGA
>Ga0180436_10004944_pt1 | contig 11882 bp, 14 predicted proteins | sample SS_ome_2_FD_132434 | JGI IMG/M metagenome (GOLD analysis project Ga0180436, IMG submission 132434) | Hypersaline lake sediment archaeal communities from the Salton Sea, California, USA - SS_3_S_2 metaG | ecosystem: Environmental > Aquatic > Non-marine Saline and Alkaline > Hypersaline >...
ATACAAGCGAAATAAATCTGCACGAATAGGGTCACATTTGAAATACTAACAGGGTTATCCACTGTTGGTGTGGATAAATATTAACTAATTTTGGCAATGTTGGTATTGCCTTCCATTTTAAATAATAATTGCCATTTATCAACAAACCCGAGCAAAACAAAAGTCATATTACAGTAAAAATACTATGCGAATATTTTTATGCTTCCAAGGATGGTCGCACCAACCAAACAAGAATAAGGATATTGCCCTAACTCTCGGGACACCTTAGAGCCTTACCGTTTTTTGGTGGGGCTTTTTTATTTATCAAAATCTGTTTTTGTAATGGTGATAGCGAAAACAGAATTATATTCTTCACCATAAAAATAAAAGGTACAACATGAGCAAAGGCACAGTTAAGTGGTTTAATGCAGATAAAGGATTTGGTTTTATTACTCCAGAAGATGGTGGTAAAGACCTGTTTGTCCATCATTCAGAAATTCAAACAGATGGTGGCTACGCAACATTAAAGGATGGCCAAGCCGTTGAGTTCGAAGTGGGTCAAGGCCAAAAAGGCCCATGTGCCAATAAGGTTCGATCTTTATAAATGGTAAGCACATAATAATTCATGCAAGCGATAGGGGCCCGCATTTTCTGCGGCTCCTTCTTAAGGCGTTAAAAGGGACTGTTTTTTCACAACTCAGTCAGTCGCAGTCTTTAGCTGAATGACTGCTTCCGGGAAGTGGACGTTCGTAAAGGAATGATGACTGGCAGCAACTGCTGATAAGCGGGCGTTAAAACAAACTTGAATAGTTAGCTCTAGAGCCTTTTAGCTCAATTAATTTAAATTAATACTAGAAAATCTAATAATGTCACAAATAGTATATTTCAAACTATGGACTTTTATTTTTTTCAAATATTCCGAATAGAAAAGATAAAATATGGGAAACCGCTATTAGCCCGAAAAAAACAATAAAAAGAATACTGGTGCTAGAAAAATAACGTGGATTCCATACTAAAGGAAGTGTTTGCTAAATACTTAAGCTGTCTTTTTGCTGCCGGAAAACATTTCTTCTATTTTTGACGCAGGCAGCGGCCTAGATAACAGGTAGCCTTGCCCGCTGTCGCAACCTTCTTTTAATAAAAAAGCCTGCTGCTTTTGGGTTTCAATACCTTCTGCCAGCACTTCCAGTGACAGGCTTTTACCCAAACCGATAATGGCCCTGGTAATCGCAATATCATTTTTATCCGAAGGTATGTCTGAAACAAATGACTGATCGATTTTCAGTTTGGTCAAAGGGAGCAATTTAAGGTGGCTTAAAGAAGAATAGCCAGTACCAAAATCATCAATCGCGATTTTGACACCGATATCACGAAGTTGTTTCAATATATGAGCAGTGACTTTTGGAGATTCCATCATGGTTGATTCAGTGATCTCCAGTTCCAGGTTGGTTGCCTTTAATCCTGTTTCTTTGAGAATATCTTTAACAGTTTCATTTAACCTTCTTTTATTGAACTGCTTTGCCGAAATATTAATACACATCAACCCATCGGTTGGAATAACCGAAAGATCCAGCCACTTTTTCATTTGAGAGCAAGCTTCAGAAATTATCCATTCGCCAATTGGCACTATTATTCCGGACTCTTCAGCAACTGGAATAAATTTAGCAGGTGACACCATACCCAGTTTAGGGTGATCCCATCTTAACAGCGCCTCAAAACCAATAATTTCATTACTCGATAGTTCAAACTGTGGCTGGTAATGGACTTGCAGTTGGTTAAGTTCAAGCGCACTTCTCAGGCTGGTTTCGAGATTCATGCGCTCAAAAGCCTTTTCTGTCATTTTTTCAGAATAATAACGAAAGGTGTTTTTTCCCTCGCTTTTTGCGCGATACATTGCACTGTCAGCATTTCTTACCATGTCATCTGTGGTAGTACCATGTTTTGGATAAACGCTGATCCCTATGCTTGCTCCCAAAAAAACCGTTTGTGACTCAAAATCAAACGGTTGCTGTAATGCATCAAGAATTTTCCTTGCGACCCGGGCGGCCCCCTGAGGGCTGTCAATCGTTGACAAGATGACGGTAAATTCATCACCTCCCATCCGTGCGATGGTGTCATCTTCACGAATAACATTTTTCAGCCGAATTGCCGTGGCTTTTAGAACATCATCGCCAAAACTGTGATCAAAGCTATCGTTGATATTTTTGAAACCATCCAAATCGATAAATAGAACGGCGAGTTTTAAGTTGTTTCGATGTGCCGAGTGTATGGCATGATCCAGCCTGTCATTAAAAAGCATACGATTTGGTAAGCCTGTCAATGCGTCATGCTGAGCGAGGTGCTCGTAATTTTTATGACTTTTCTTTAAATCATCAAGCAGCGACAGGTAATCACTGACATCGCGCGATACCTCGATCACTCCAGTGATGTTATCCTGGTCATCCATGAGAGGAGAAGCCAGTATTTCGTAAGTTTTCGCTTCATTGCTCCCTGTTGGATATGTATGCACTGATTTACTTTTACTGGAAGTCTCAAGAACAGTATTCAAGATTTTTTCATAGTGTTTACCGTTGGAACTGTTTTTATCGGAAAATCCCAGCAGTTTTACACGGTGGGTCGGTTTGACTTCCTTTTCTGACCAGTTAACAGTCTCTTTGGCCGCATCGTTCATGCGAATCACTTCTAAGTTGGGATTCATTACTAGTATGGGATCGCCAACACCATCTATTATATGTTGCAGGATACTTTGCTCATTAAGTAATTGCTGACGGGTCTTTTCCAATTCTTCAATAGACTCCTGCAAACTGATCACCGAACGAGCAATCTGCCTTTCGAGTGGATAAAAAATCAGGCTGGCTTCCAGAATCAAAACAATAAGCGTGGTTATCCATATAATTTTCTCGAGCTTTTCAATGCGTAATATTGATTCCTTGCCGATGGCTTCAAGCTCCCCAACGACAGAATCAAACATTGGCTCAAGAACATGAGGGCCATAAGTCGTCAAGTAAAGAAAAGCCGCGGAATTTATAGTCAAATCTTCCATCGGTATTGAATAAACTGCACGAGCCCGCTGAATGTAATTTATGACAGCTGCATTCAGGCCAATCATTGGATCATCGTAAATAACATCCAGGTTGTCATTTCGAATTTTTGGAATACCCGCTTCAGCATCACCTTTATACAACACCCTGTGAGCATCGAGCATTTTATTGATCGTTCTACCCACCTGAGACCTGGCCATATGGAATTCATCTTCATCATCCGTGGTGGCCATCAGGCTTGCAAAATAGGCGATCCGGTTGGAAAGACCACTTTGATGCCCAGCCAGATTTACCAGTTGGGAAAAGTTACGCTGTTCCGAGACAATACGTTGCATTGTCATGAAAGATGCCGTCACTAGCAGGGCAATCAAGGTCAATCCCATGATATATCTAGCCCTGAGGCTTTTTACTGCTTTTAAAGATGGCATGCGTACCAATCCGGTGAATTTATACACAAGAATATTCGCCTGAGTATGGCAGCAATAAATGACAGTCTTATAACAATTTGAATACCTTCTGGAGCACAAGCATCAAGACAATAGAGATAGTCCCTAACTGCCCGGAGAATTCACTTCCTTCTGACCGGTGTTCTGCAGTTGGAGTCAGTCGTTATCGGCTCACGAACGGCCGCTTCCGGGAAGCTGACATCCCGATCATAATATTTCGGAATACTTGCACAGTAGGCATTAGAATTCTCCTTTCCTACTATTATTCTAGATTGCAGAATAGAAATTTTTTTGTGATTACGGTCGTCATGTAGATTCTAAGACCGACGATATCTAAATCATTCCGATCAGATAGAGCCTAATCCACAATTATCATCTTTCAGCTATTATCGCCTGATGTATTTGGTAATAATGAGATTTGCTCAAAAGTTGATTACGGACACTCGCAGGAATTTATTTTTGATTGAGTCAGGGGCACTCATGCTGAATAGTGGAAGTTAAGAATTAATTTCTACGGGCAGCTAACCGATTAATTTGATGACCAAACCCCTGCTAAACTTAGCAGAGGGCTTTATTAGATTTTTATTTAAGTTTTTCTTGATTCTCAACAGCAATATGCAGAGCAGTTGAAGCATCAATCTGTGCGGCAATAGCAGTTTTCTGTGCTTCATTTGATTTTGATTCGAGTGCATCTAAGCGGTTATTCAATTCCATTTTTTCCTGATTACTCATACACCCAGTAAGAAAAGCAATACTAATTAGAATTGTTACAACAGCAATTTTTTTTAACACATTTATCTCCAGAAATATTTAACAGGAACTTTAAGATACTTATCGAATATTTATTTTTTATGACACAAAAAATGGGCTTCACTGAATGACTGTGTCTTTACAATATGTTCATGAAAAATTTATGAAAGATATGATCAATTTCTTCAGTAGAGAAAAGAAAACGCTATAAAAAAGATGAAATCAGAAAGTTGAAAATGTCAGACAATCCTTAGTAGAAGCAGTCATTCCTGTTTCTTACAAGTTTTTTTCGTACCAGCTTTTTGAGTTGTTAACAATCTTAACGACTGAAAGCATAACTGGAACTTCAACTAGCACTCCAACGACTGTTGCTAGAGCTGCTCCAGATTGAAATCCAAATAATACAATTGCGGTTGCAACAGCCAGTTCAAAAAAGTTGCTAGCTCCAATCAATGCAGAAGGAGCTGCAACACAATGCGCCACACCAAACTTTTTGTTAAGTAAATATGCCAGACCTGAATTGAAATACACTTGAATCAATATTGGGATGGCCAACAAAAGAATGATCATTGGTTGGGATAATATCTGCTCACCCTGAAAGCCAAACAGCAATACCAGCGTGACTAGCAATGCTGTTAGCGAGGGTACGTGAAGTGTATCAAGTCTTTTCTGTAACAATTCTTCACCACCTGACGCCAGTATGCGTTTTCTCCATAGCTGGGCAAAGATTACGGGTAAGACTATATAAAGAACCACTGATAAAAATAGAGTGTTCCAAGGCACTGTAATCGCCGATAATCCCAACAACAATCCAACAATCGGGGCAAAGGCAAATATCATTATAGTGTCATTAAGAGCGACCTGGGTCAGCGTAAAGTTTGGCTCTCCACCAGAGAGTCGGCTCCAGACAAACACCATTGCAGTACACGGAGCAGCCGCTAACAAAATAAGTCCTGCAATATAACTATCTAGTTGGTTTGCTGGTAGGTAAGGTGCAAATACATTCTGGATGAATATCCAACCGAGCAAAGCCATGGAGAAAGGCTTTACTGCCCAGTTAATAAACAAGGTAACGCCCACGCCTTTCCAATGTTCCTTGACATGACCTAATGCTGAAAAATCTACTTTCAACAGCATGGGAATAATCATCAGCCAAATCAGAATAGCCACCGGCAGGTTTACATGTGATATTTCCAGCTTTGCAATACCTTGGAATTGCATGGGGAAAAAATGTCCTAACGTGATACCCGCAACGATACAGGCAACCACCCAAAGCGTTAAATAACGCTCAAAGAAGCCCATTTCACCACCAGCAGCCTGTTTGGCCGTGACTTCACATTGTGCGCTCATCGACCTTCTCTAGTTAAGAACAAATACACGAAATTAAGCAGCAGAGTGTTGAGATAAATCGAGAGTAACCTTTCCAATCTCATCAAGTTTTTCCTGAAGCTTAAGTTTGTCCAATGACTCAATTGGCAGATTCACAAAAATTGAAACTCTATTCTGCAATTCAAAAAAAGCTCTTGAAAAAGCCGCTTTCTTTTCCAGGTCCGTACCTTCTACAGCAGCAGGGTCAAAAATTCCCCAATGAGCTGTCATGGGCTGTTCTGGCCATACAGGGCAGACTTCTGCAGCTGCCTTGTCACATACGGTGAAAACAAAATCCATCACCGGCGAATCTTTTTGTGCGAACTCTTTCCAGTCCTTACTTCTTAATTCTTCGGTAACATAATTGTTCCGCTCAAGCTCCATGATTGTGTAGGGATTGACTTCTCCTTTGGGGTGGCTGCCAGCACTAAAACCTCGGAATTTTCCCCGCCCAAAACGATTAATCAGGCATTCAGCAAAAACACTACGAGCTGAGTTACCAGTACACAAGAACAACACGTTGAAAACTTTATCACTCATCTCTTACTCTCCCAAGGCAATGAGTTGAAAACAAACTTGATTGGTTTTGAATTACTTACAACTAAGCACAACGATTGGCGCCTGGCCTACCAGGCATTGCAGCTAAGGTTTTATGATCAGATTGAAAAGGTTCAGTCTTTTCTGAGCCCAAAGCCACAGCTTGAAGCATTCTTATGACCCATTCAGGCAAATCCGGGGGGATCTGGTAATAAATCCATTGGCCTTCACGGCGATCAGTGACTAACCCTGCCTCACGAAGTTGGGCCAGGTTTCTAGATATATTGGGTTGCGATGCACCGATAACATGGGTGAGTTCACAGACACAAAGCTCTCCGTGTTTTAGTAGCAATAAAACGCAACGAAATCGCGTGGAATTATCCAACGCACTTAAAACTGTTTCAGGATTTATATTCAACATTTGATATATATCATAAACTGCATATATCAAAAATCAAATATATTTTCTTTCTTTTTGGGAATTAATTTAGGTTTTAAATTATTGTCCGCTTCTCAGCAATTTGAGGCGCTTTAATATTAGTAAAGTTTATTTCTTGAAAAACAATATCAGCGGCTTGTTTGGCTTTCATTCCTACTTCTTTTCTTATTGCTTCTTTTATACTTGAATTGATCTCATTAGCTTTGTCTTCTGAAACGTACTCATTTAACTCATCTAGCATGTAATCATAATTCCAGTTTTCAACTAGAAATTTTGCCACAAAAATATTTGTAATGGAACGTTACATCACTCCTGCTTTTCATCGACTTCCTGCGCATCCTCTGCATCGATGATTTGGCCTTCCCTTTCCTTGCGCAATTCCTCACGAAACGGAGCCGTTCTTTCCATTTCCTTGCCCAGATAATAACCCAGGGCAAAGACTGCAGTTGTCGCGATCAATTTGTAAAACATAACAGCAAGCCCCCAATCTGTTAATTAAGCCATCACCTATTAATAAGTTTATGTCAGGATAGTCTTAATCAGGGTCAAAATTTACTAATGCAGCATTACGAAAGGTAATGATGTCACTGGCAGAATTGTTAGAAACCTTCTCAACTCTGTAATAAACTTAAAGTAGTTCAAGACAATATATTGACGGAGGCCTGCCATAATGCAGAATAACGATCTTTTCAGGGGTGTCGCCCTGGGAATTGGCGTTGCGATATTAACCCCGCTGGTTATCGCCGCACTTGCGCCTGCACTAAAACCTGTGGCACGTTCGGCACTAAAGGCAGGGATTCGCGTCTATGAAAAAGGCCGTGAAACTGTCGAAATCGTTGGTGAAACCATCGAAGATATAACCGCCGAAGTTGAAGAAGAAATGATCGATGCTGAAGAAGCAGAATTCACAGACCCGGAAACCATGGATCATGGTCGCTGATTCATTGCAGAAATAGGAACAACGTCATAATGCTGCCAAAGGCATATATTGTTCATCAGCTGCGCCACCGAGTGCGTATCAGAGTGCCCGAAATGCGTCTTGAAAATGACTTTTTCGATCACTCCGAACAGCTGATAAGCGAACTGGAAGAGGTCAGCCAGGTTGAAGTGAGCAGTATTACCGGTAGCATCATGATTTCCCATCCGGAAGTTTCTTTCCAGACGCTTGAATCTCAGCTGATGCCTCTGGAGCTGTTTGAATTAATACCAGAACCACCACCAGTGACACCTGCCCGGGAAATGATTACCAGCGGGGTATCCCACATTGATCAATTCATCAGTGAACGCAGTTCTGGTGGCGTAGACCTGGGAACCATTGCTTTTACCGCTGTCCTGGCTACGGCCTTGTACCAGATGATTCGGGGAAACTTTACCGGGCCTGCGATCCCATTGTTACTCAGCGGCCTTGACCTGCTGCGTAAAGTTACACCCCCAAATCAGACAGACCCGGCAGACCAGGATCCGGAAAAATAAATAGCGGGCCTGAAATACCAAGGAAACTATCATGGCAAACATTCACATCAAACGTAATCACAACCTCGGCTTAAACGAAGCCAGACAACGGGTGGATCAAATCGCCAGTTCATTACAGGACAAACTGGATACCAAGTGGACCTGGAAAGGTAATAAACTCAGCTTCACCCGTTCCGGTGCTTCTGGATCAGTAGACGTTGCTGAAGATGCAGTGGAATTCAATATTAAGCTGGGACTGATGTTGACGCCCCTCAAAGGAAAGGTCGAATCGGCTATCAATGAAGAACTTGATAAAGCGCTCGGCTAAACGCCGGTTACTTTTACTTAACATTTATCAATTTTCATCCAACAGGTTGCTATCTCACTGACTAAAGTACCCAGCCATATCCAATTCAACTATATTTATAACAGGTATGAGGTAAATTCTTTGTAATAGATACTACAATGATCTTAGATTCACTTAGCAGGTCTTGGTTAACGTAACAGGAGAATACAAATGGCATCAGCAAAAAAGAAAAAAGCCGCTAAAAAGAAAGCGGCCAAGTCTAAAAGTGCAGTCCTCGTAGACAAGGTCGAAAGTACTGCAGTCACGGTTGTCGATGAAGTCAAGCAAATCGTTGGCACAGTCACCGACAAAGTATCCTCAGCAGCCGATGTCCCGGCAAGTGTCATGAAGACTGTGTTAACTGAAGTCAAGGAAATCGGCGAGGCTTCCCTGGAATTGATTGGCGATACCTTCGACGACCTGAAATCACACGTGGTAAAGGCAACCAGTCAGCCGGCTGCCAAAAAGAAAGTCGCCAAGAAAAAGGCTGCTAAGAAAAAAGCAGCCCCGAAAAAGAAAGCGGCTAAAAAGAAGGTGGCCAAGAAAAAGGTAGCGCCCAAAAAGAAAGCCGCTAAGAAAAAAGTGGCCAAGAAAAAGGTAGCGGCGAAAAAGAAAACCGCTAAGAAGAAATTGGCCAAGAAAAAGGTTTCCAGGAAAAAATAGCAACAAATGGCATGAAGCCATTCGCAGGGACTGAGCAATTTATTATTGTTCAGTCCCTGATGGAGAAGAAATGCACCCGGCCTACATATTGATCCCGGCAGTCGGACTGCTTGTTGGCCCACGTTGGTGGGCCTCACATGTTCTCAAGCAACATAATCGCAGCGAACAGGACCTGCCAGCCAATGCTGGGCAGCTGGCCCGTCAATGGCTGGATGAAAACCAGCTGCAGGCTGTGCGGGTAGAGGTCACCGATCTGGGTGATCATTATGACCCTGAATCCAAGTCAATTCGTCTTTCCCGGGATAAATTTGATCGTAAAACCCTGACGGCGATTACCACGGCAGCACACGAAGTGTCCCATGCCGTACAGGATGATAATGGTTACCAGCCGTTTATCTGGCGGATTCAGCTCAGCAAGGTCGCCCGTACAGTTGGAGAAGTAGGCACTTTGTTTCTAATAACCATTCCAGCAGCGGCATGGATTTCCGGCCGCCCCATCCCATCCCGTCTGATTGGGCCAACGATTTACACGATGCTGGGCAGTGGTCTGGCGGCCCACCTGGTGGCACTACCGACGGAACTGGACGCCAGTTTCCGCAAGGCATTACCAATGCTCGAGGATGGTTATATCACTGGGCAGCAGGTCAAGCATGTGCGCAAGATTCTGATAGCAACTTCGCTGACCTACATCGCCGCCTCTTTGCTGTCCGTATTGCATATCTGGCCCTGGATTGGACGCTCCATGGCATTGACTACACCGCTACTGACACCACCCATATACCCACAGCCATCCCGAATAACGGGTAGCGCAAAAAAACGTAATACCAGCCGTACCAGCCAAAAGCGACAGAAAAGCAAGACGGCAAAACTCGTCAGACAATTTGGCAAACCAGTGATCAGAAGCTGGTTACGACTTGCCCGTTAAACGCTCAGCGTTTAACTACAGATCCTGACAGCCAATACCGAGCAGGACGCATGATGGGCCACGCGCCAGGTGGTTGAACCAATGAGATAACGTTTCAAGGCACTTTCACCTTTATCGCCTATGACGATAAGGTCAGACTCCAATGCTTTGGCGGTATCGAGAATTTCATACTTGACGTCACTGCTCTCTTTAACCAGGGTAGACACTTTCAGGTGTTTTTTAGTCAACACATCTGTTACCCATTCAAGGCCCTTTTGTACGGCCTTTTTCTGTTCCTGCCAGATCCAGCTTAATTGCTGCCTGACATCCTGACGATACATGCTGACCACCGGCATCACTGACAAGGCGGTAATGTCATTATCCACCCCGGCCGAGAGGCTTGCACAGAGCTCAGTGGCTTTTCGCGCTGATGGCGAGTTATCGAATGCAAGCAGGATTTTTAAAGGATGCGGTTGATTATCGATGTCTGCAGCACTTTCAGTTTCTTCATGCCTGTTTCTGACAATCAAAACAGAACAAGGTGCATGGCGCATCACGTCATCTGATGTGCTGCCCAGTAAAAATCGCTTCATATTGCCGACACCATGGGTACCCACTATGACGATGTCTGTTGCCAGATGCTCCGCTTCCCGGACTATTTCACTGGAGGGATGCCCCGTTCTAACCAGTTTGTCCTTTACCGTTACCAAGCCCTGCAATCTGGATTCAGCTTCATCCAGTATTTCCCCGGCAGTGTGTCTGAGCATCTGCTCTGTTTCCAGCAGCATGCGTTGATGATCTTCGTCGTACTTGTCGGATTTAATCAGTTTGGAAGGTTTTTCACCACCGAATACCACTTTATCGATAACGGAGATCAAGCTGAGCTCGGTATCAGCAGGCATGGGACAACTTCGCAGAAAGTCGATCGCTGCGTTGGCATTATCCGAACCGTCAGTAGCCAATAGAATTTTCATAAGATGCTGTAACCTCCCGATACTTTTTTATTATTAATGGCTTATTATTAATGGGCAGCCCCAATATTCAGAGCATACTGGAGTATCACGTAAACAGCATAGACCGATAATAGCCAGATGCCCTGCCATCGATAAAACATGCCACCCCGGTTCATGGAAATAAATACCCGGAATGAGAACAGAATAATCAGCATTGCGGGAAAATGGAAATAATAAAAATTCATTGGAATGGCCAAAGGTGTGGCAGCTGCTGCTGCACCGATAACAAAAAGCACGTTAAGCACATCTGCACCGACAATATTTCCCAGGGTAATTTCCGGATGGCCTTTACGCACCGCAGAGATGGCGGTCATCAATTCAGGTAGCGAAGTACCGAACGCCACCATGGTGGCTGCGATCACATCATCAGGCACACCAAAGCGGATAGCGATTTCAGAGGCGCTCGGCACCAGAATGCGCGCCCCGATAACCACTAACAACAAACCGCCAATGACCATAAGCCATGACAGTCCGAGGCTCATCAATGCCTCTTCCTTTACCTCTTCAGTTGCGCCGCTCGCTGGAGCACTATTTTTATGCGTAGCCCAAAGGTAGGTTACATACAGGTAAGCCACCAGCAAAGCCAGAAACAGAAAACCGACCCAGCGCTGCAAGGTGGGTTCACTACCGGGTGCAGCATTAAATAATGCCAGCAGTGCCAAAATAACCAGCAAAGTGGCTGCACCGACCTGCACCCAGCCGGTGCGGTTGAGGATGTAACGGTTAACGGGGATTACTGCAAGCACACATGTCAAACCAAGAATCAGTCCCGTGTCTGCAATGATAGAGCCCACGCCATTGCCCAAAGCCAGCCCCGGGTTCCCCATGTAGGCAGCCATTACTGACACAAAGGCTTCCGGCAGTGTTGTGCCAAGCGATACAACCGTGGCGCCAATAACGATTTTCGGCAACCCTGTGCGCCTCGCCAGGTCTACAACGCCATC
>Ga0180436_10004945_pt1 | contig 11881 bp, 10 predicted proteins | sample SS_ome_2_FD_132434 | JGI IMG/M metagenome (GOLD analysis project Ga0180436, IMG submission 132434) | Hypersaline lake sediment archaeal communities from the Salton Sea, California, USA - SS_3_S_2 metaG | ecosystem: Environmental > Aquatic > Non-marine Saline and Alkaline > Hypersaline >...
GCCATCGAGCAGCCCGTCCTGCTGCACATGCTCGTAGCGGTACCGGAGATTCAGCTTTATCTGTCCCCAATCACCTTTGAGGCTGTCAGCTATGGTTTCCGTCACGCTGTCTTCCGCCCGGCATTCTCTTATGCATAGCGGGGAAAGTGCGCACCCCGCTGCGACGACCGCCGCAGCAACGACCGTACCATATGATTTTGATCCCCTCGCTGAACTGCTGCGCATAGGATTCCCCCTCCATGTTGGTAAAATACGATGTTACGGCTTTCTACCGCCTGTTATACAGTTGGAGATACCAGTCAGAACGTACTACCTACAATATAAACCGGGGTAATTCAATGCCGGCGGCTGGTATTGCTCGGAAAGCGTGGGCAGGAGTTGCCCGCAGGTGCCGATTGCAGCACCGCTCAGCTGATCACGCCGAGATTTCGGCAAATACGCGGCGGGTCACTTCCTGCAGAGCGTTTGCAGCCGGGGAAAGCGATCGGTCTCTTACCGTGGCGATTCCCAGTGTTCTTCTGATGACCGGGGGGTGCAGGTCAACGGAAATTAAATTGGAGTCCCTGAAGCCGCTCAGGAACAGGGTCGGCAGCACCGAGATGCCGAGATTCCTGCTGATCAGCGCGAAGAGAAGATTGAAATGATCAACACTGAACTTGCCTTTGAGCAGGCTTGCCTCGTCGCCCCACGCAGTTTCGAGAATTTTCCACGTTCCCGTGGTTGTTTCCATGCTGATCAGTGCATGTTCCTTCAGTTCTTCCCATTTCACTTTTGCCCGCCCGGACAGCGGGTGGTCACGGTGGCACACCAGAGAATAGCGATCTTCAAGCAATGGCTCGAATTCAATATCGGGCAGACCCTGCACATTCTGGCAGATACCGATTTCACACTCTCCGGAGAGGACGCGTTCGACCGCACGCGGGCTCGATCCTTCCGTAATCCTGATATTGATATCCGGAAACTGGGCGTTATACCGTTCAACGATTTTTGGTATCAAAGCCATGCCAGCCGACACATTCGTGGCAATGCTTACCACCCCGGCGCGAATCTGAATGACATCGATCAGGTCATCTACTGATTTTTCAAAACCACTGATGATGCGCTGGGCGGTCGGCAGAAAATCAAAACCGACCACCGTCGTGCGGACGCTGCGCGTCGTCCTGTCCAGCAGCCGTGCGCCGATCCTGTCTTCCAGTTTCTTCATGCGGCTCGACAGGGCCGCCGGGGTCACACAGAGTTCATCCGCTGCATTTTTAAAGCTTCCCAGTTCGGCCACTTTGACAAAAGCGATGAGGTCATCAAGGGAGATCTGCATGATCGCACATTATTAAATTAAAATTAATAATCAACAAAATATTGTAGTTTGATTTAATAGAAGAAGGGTGGAAATAGTATAACTGAAGGATAGGCAGAAGTAATGCGATTTACCTCTGCAAGCCAACCAGCAATTCAAAACAAAGAGGAGATAAGTCATGCGAAAACGTTTAAGTCTGTTCACATCAGCGGTTTTTTTCCTGTTCGGCGTGATTTTGTTTCCATTTGCGGGCATGTCAGCAGAATGGGAAGCAGGGGATATCACGATCATATTGCCGCACGGAACCGGAGGGGGGCAGGACCGGACAACCCGAGCGCTGGGCCAGGTCTGGGCAAAACATCTCGGGGCGAAGTTCACGTACAACAACAAAAAGGGCGCCAGCGGGCGGGTCGGCTACGACTTTTTCATCAACCAGAAAAAGAACGGCTCGGTCATCCAGTCGTCAAACATCGCCTCGGCATCGTTGATGTATGTACAGCAGAAGCCCAAGTGGAAGTGGGAAGAAGAAATCTATCCGCTGGGAATTTTCGCCGTTGATCCGGGAGCAATCTTTGTCAAAGCCGATTCTCCGTTTAAAACGCTGGAGGATCTCGTTGAAGCGGCGAAAAAAGATCCGCAGGCGTTCAGCCTGACCTTCTGGGCGAGTCCTGACAACATGCTGATGCACCAGATTATGGACAAAACGGGAGCAAAGTTTCAGGTTGTTCCTACCGGCGGTGCGAGTAAAACGGTCACGTCGGTTATTGCCGGTGATGTTTCCGCCGGATACACAAAAGTTTCGACGATTTTAAAAGCAGGTGATCAAACACGGATTCTGGCCGTCAGTCTTGCAGAGAACCCGATCCCGGATGAGACCGGCAACGCCCCGACGATCGATGCGGCGCTCGGGATTGAAACGCTGGGCGTGGCGTCTTACCGGGTAATCAACGTGCACAGGGAATTTGCCGATAACAACCCGGAAATGATGAAGCTGCTCAAGGATACGCTCGAAGCGACAAAAGATGATCCGGAATTCATCGAATTGGCCAAGAAGAACAAGGTCAACCCGAGCTTGATCGTCGATATGGACAACGAAGAATTGATGGCCGTGATCCAGAGACACTGGGACGCGCATGACAAATTCGGCGAATTGATGAAGGAAAAATAAAAAAATCCCTGACCACGTCAGGAAGCAGCATTGCCCCCGGACAGGACCCTCCGGGGGCTATGCCCCTCATGTCAGTATCACCCCAGCCATAACAGAAGAACATGTCTGAAACTACGAAAGAGCATAGGCCTGTTATCGAAAGACTCATGTTTCCCGGCATCTGTCTGATCGTTTCGATATCGATGATTTATGAACAGATTGCAGGAGATTACCGCAAAGAGTCGATGTACTATGTCCTGGCGATTGCCGGACCGGTATTCGCTCTCAGCCTGATCGACATGATTGTGCAATTGCGCGGCGACGCGAATGCCAAAAGGAAGGCGGATGCGGGTGACTCCCCACCGCCGCAATTCATGGACAAAACCTATGTGCGGCCCGTACTGGCGGCCGTGACTGCCCTCGCTGGCGTGCTGCTGCTGAATGTGCTGGGCTATTTCCTGGTGTTTCCGGCTCTGGTGATCCTGATAATGCTGATTGCCGGCATGCGGTCGGCACTCTCGATATCGCTCGTTGCCGCTGGCGTCCTGCTGGTCGTTCATTTCATCTTCGTCGGACTGCTGGGGCTCGATCTTCCGGTCGGACAATTATTCAATTAGCCAGATTGGGGGCGGTGAGTCATGGAAATGATACTGGAAGGCCTGAATTTATTCCTCGCCAACATGTGGGTGATTCCCGTTGGTGTGATGGTGGGCATGTTCGCCGGTGCGATGCCCGGTTTGACGCCGAGCAATTCCCTGGTGATGCTGTTGCCGTTGATGATCGTTTTGCCCCCGGTAAAGGGATTGATGTTTGGTACCGCGCTCTATGCCGGCGCCGAAATGGGCAACTCATTTCCTGCCGCGATCCTCAATATACCCGGTAGTGCAGGTGCGTCCATCACCGCCATTGAGGGGTATGCGCTCTCCAAAAGGGGATTTGCCGCAAAAGCCCTGGGGATATGCATCACCGCCTCGGCAATCGGGGCCCTCATCGGCGGGATTTTCTCGGTCTCTGCAGCCCCGAGCCTGGCAAAAGTCGCACTGAAGTTCAGTGCGGTGGAAAATTCGATCGTGGTGCTGTTCGGCATAATCGTCATTGCGCAGATCTCCCAGGGGGGGCTGCTGAAGGGGCTGCTGTCCGGTGCCTTTGGGCTGCTGCTCGCAATTGTGGGAACCGACCCGATTTTCGGGCAGTTCAGGAGCACCTACAATATCGTCTACCTGTTCGACGGGATATCGACGATTGCGATCCTGGTCGGGCTTCTTGGTTTCGGGGAGGTGCTGAACCAGTTGGATACACTCAGGAAGGTCCAGGTTCACAGCCAGCCGGACAAGGAGGCCATGGGCCTGAAAGGCATACTGTCAGGGGCAAAGGAAGTGATCAGGAGACCCCTGTGCTGCCTTCGTTCCGGGATCATCGGCTTGATCATCGGCGCTGTTCCCGGAGCGGGAGCCAGTGTTGCTTCCCTGATGGCCTATACGCAGGAATTGCAGTTTGCCAAACCCGCCCGCAAGAAACTGTTCGGGAAGGGATCCGAGGAAGGGCTTATTGCTGCCGATACCGCCAATAATTCGATGGTCGGCGGCAGCTTGATCCCGCTGATGACCCTGGGTATCCCCGGGAGCGCCACCATGGCGGTCCTGCTCGTGGTCATGACGTATCACGGGCTGACTATCGGACCGAGACTTTTCGAACTGCATGGGGAGATCGTTTACGCGGTGCTTCTGTCCCAACTCGCCGCTTCCGTTTTCATCCTGATTATCGGGGCGATGCTCGCTTTTTTCGCCTTCAGGCTCGCATACGTGTCGGCCGGGTTCATCCTGCCGATTGTCACGGTCTTCTGCATGATCGGCGGGTTCGCCCGCAACGAGTACATCTTCGATATGGGGCTGGTGGTCCTTTTCGGGCTGATTGGCTACATCATGAAGCGCAACGGCTACTCGGTCATCGGCATGCTGCTCGGCGCCATCCTCGGAGGCATGTTCGAGAACTACCTTCTGCAGGGATTCCGCCTGGGTTTCAATTCCCCGGCAATTTTCTTCCAGCGTCCCGTGGCGCTGATCCTGTGGGCATTACTGGCCTTGAGCCTGGTCGTGCCCTGGTGGTTTAGGAAGCGTTCACCCGGTAAACCGGATATCGAGGCGGAGTAATTATGAACCAGATAGCATCTGCGACGTGTCGGACCACTTCGGCGGTGGCCGAATACATCTCAGGGTGCCTTGCGCGGCCGCTGCCGGCAGAGGTTATCCAGAAATCAAAATGTCACCTGATCGATACCGTTGCCGCAATTGTTTCGGGCTCTCAGCTCAAGGCAGGCAAGGTCGCGGCTCGCTTTATCGCGACGCTGGGCGGGCACAATGAGGCCACGGTGATGGGGACTGAATTCGTTTCTTCAGTGGTTCACGCGGCGTTCTGCAACGCGATGGCCGCGCACGCCGATGAAACGGATGATTCTCACCTGGAAGGCCTGTTTCACCCGGGCTGCGCCATCGTCCCCGCCGCATATGCGGCGGCAGAGCTGGAGGGAAAGAGCGGGGCGGATCTGCTGAAGGCGATCGCGCTTGGCTACGATATCGGCGCGCGATTCAATATGTCGCTGGGATTCAGTGCGCCGCGATCGGGCACCCACAGCACCCACAGCATCGGCACGCTGTTCGGGGCGGCTGCCGCCAGCGGGGCCCTGCTGAATGTAACGCCCGAACAGGCGGCGTTTCTGCTCTCCTACGCAACCCAGCAGGCCTCAGGAGTTCCTTATTGGAACAGGGATACCGACCATATCGAAAAATCATTCGACTTTGCCGGCAAGGGAGCCAAAGACGGCGTTTTTATTGCCCTGATGATCAAATCCGGGTTTACCGGTGTCGTCGACTCGCTCGTCAATAAACCTTCGTTCCTGTCAGCATTCGCCGAGCATGCCAAACCGGAGGAATTGACCCGGGAGTTGGGGCAGCGATACGAAATCATGCAGGCATCCATCAAAAAATGGTGTGTCGGGTCGCCGATTCAAGCCGCCCTGGATGCGCTGATGGCCTTGATCGAGACCCATGACCTGAAGGCTGACCAGGTCGAAAAGATCGTGGCGAGAATGCCTGACGACCGCCTGCATATCGTTGACAATAGGGACATGCCTGATATCTGCCTGCAGCACCTGATTGCCATTGGGCTGCTGGATCACGGGTTGACCTTCAAGAGCTGCCATGACAAAGAGCGCATGACGGACCCGGCCGTGTTGAAGCTCAGGGAAAAAATCGAGGCGGTCCCGGACAGGATGCTCACCGAGGCCAAGCCCTCCCGTCAGGCCATCCTGGAGGTTACGACTACCCGGAGAGAAGTCCTCAGCCACCGGACGCGGGCAGTGCTCGGCACACCTGATAATCCCATGTCTGAAGATGAAATCAGCAGCAAAAGTTTTGACTTGCTGGCCCCTGTTCTCGGCGATAAAAAGGCGGAGGTGCTTCTGGAGGCGCTCTGGTCTGTTGAGTCCATCGAGGATGTCGGAGCATTGAGGCCCTTGTTGTTGTTGAATTAGGCAGTCCAACCCATTTCAACCTTGCTTTCCTGTCCGGCGTACGAGTATTTTAGCCTCAATATGGTCGTGTTGAAAAACGGATGAAACATCTGTCCTCAACAAGTGTCGGCAGAGAGCCGGTTGATATGTATTCAGGAAACGTTCGCATCGGTATCTTTTCACCGCTGGAAACGGTGGCAAAAAGAGCTGAAAGCATCGGGGCCACGGACGATCTGGAAATCCAGGTCCACCCGCAGGTACTCGATGATGCCATTCCGGTAGCCACCGCAATGGAGAAAGAAGGGGTGGAGGTGATCATCTCGCGCCGGGCAACGGTCCAGCTGCTGAGGCGGGTCTTGACGATCCCCGTGCTCTCTTTTCCGAAAAGATCCATAGACATTCTGATCGCTTTAAAAGAAGCGGCATCTATCGGCAGAAATATCCTGGTGCCGATGTATGACACGCCGATGACCGGTCTGGCGATTGTCGGGGAGATGCTCGGGATCAATATCGAACAGGGAATCTTCTACGGCAAGCAGACGCTCGAGGAGATGATCAGCCAGGCCGCGGCTTCGGCTGTCGATGTTGTCGTCGGGGGAAGGCAATCCTGCCGTTTTGCGAAGAAGTACCATATCCCGTATGTGGAAACCAAGAACCTCGAGGGAGACATCGATGCGACGATCGAAAACGCCATTTCCGCGGCGCTGTCGAACCGCAAGCAGCAGATGATCGCCCGCGAGTATCTCTCGATCATCAATGCAACCTCTGACTGCATTATCGCTTCCGACAGCAACGGCTGTATATCGAGAATAAACGAGCCGGCTCAGCAGAAATTGGGCCTGGCTGCCGAGAAGGTTGTCGGCAGGCGGGTAGGCGAGGTCCTGCCAAACTGCCCGCGCGGGCACCGACTGCCGGTTAATGCGCCATACTCGGATTTGCTGGGGAGCATTGACGACGAGAAATTCATTTTCAATCACACCCCGATAGTGCTCAACGAGGAAGTAATCGGAACGGTGACAACGTTTCGAAACATATCCAATGTGCAGCGTTCCGAACACGTGGTGAGGCGTTCCCTGTCGAAAGGGCTCGTTGCAAAATATCACCTCGACGATATGGTCTCTGCCAGCAGCGCGATGGCAGAAATTATCGCGTTGAGCAGGCAGTACGCGCTGACCGATTCAACCGTTTTGATCATGGGGGCCACCGGCACCGGCAAGGAAATCCTCGCACACGGCATCCACAACGCCAGCGGCCGGTCCGCCAAACCGTTCGTATCGCTAAACTGTGCCGCTATCCCCGAACAATTGCTGGAAAGCGAACTTTTCGGGTACGAGCACGGTTCCTTTACCGGGTCGCGCAAAGGCGGGAAGGTCGGCCTGTTCGAGCTGGCTCACGAGGGGACGATCTTTCTCGATGAAATCGATTCCACCCCGGAAAACGTCCAGCTGCGCCTGCTCCGCGTCCTCCAGGAAAAGGAGGTCATGCGGGTCGGCGGGGATACCCGTATTCCGGTGGATGTCCGGATCATCGCCGCTGCCGGTAGAGACCTCGCGGATGCGGTGAACGAGCGTAAATTCAGACCGGATCTGTTTTACCGCATCAACGTGCTCCGGGTGAAGATTCCGTCTTTGCAGGAAAGACCGGTGGACATCGAAGTGCTGCTGCGTTTCTTTGTGGATGATTTTGTGAGTAAAACGAACAGTTCCCCCGTTTCCCTGCCGCGTCCGTATATCGACCAGCTCGTGACCTACGGTTGGCCGGGCAATATACGGCAGCTGAAGAACTTTGCCGAGCGCCTGGTCATAAACTGTGCGTTCAGAAACAGTGAAGAGACCCTGCAGGAGCTCGTCACAGATCTTCCGGAATCATTGGAACCGGCCGGTGCGCAAACGCCTCCTCTGCCTGAAGCTGCTCACGCTGTGAAGCCCGGCCCAGATGAACAGAATGATGAAGCGAAACGGATTCTCGATGCTCTCCAGCGTGAGCGATTCAACAGGACGCGCGCTGCCCGGGCGCTTTCCATGAGCCGCTCAACGCTGTGGCGAAAAATGCGGGAATACAGAATTGAATAGCTCTGGCACCCGGGCCACCCTCAGAACAGCCACGGCACCTGTTCATAGACTGCTGCTCCCAGCAGCCCTTCCGGCCAGAACACATTGAGCACCGACTGAAACGTTACCAGAATCGCCAGGGCGAGAACTGCAAGGGCGCCCGTTAAGGGCCATGAGGCCCGGGCTTCAATTTTTATGAAGCTGACGATGAATACCAATGCGCCCAGTTTGAAGCCGAGCAGTGCGATGAGGAGATACAGGCCGATAACCCAGCCAAACCCCTTGGCTGATTTGCGCAGTTTCTCGGATTTCTCGATCGAGTCGTCGCTTTCAATGTCAATCGCGCCGCCCTCGATGCTTTTGCCCATCATATGGCGCACGAGTGAGGCGACGCAGGCGCCGAGCACGATCGTGGCTGCAAAGATCGGGTATATCGCAGCGAGAAAGGGGAAATCCTTGGCCACATAGATGGCGACTGCCATGACCAGGATTATGAACATGGTGAAATATTGTGTGGCACCGAAACTTTTCATGATGTCATTCTCTGTATTCTCAAGACGACCTTTAAAAATTGTCTTTTCGTCCAAAACGCTGCGTTGCGGATGCCAATTTTTCCCTCGACATATCCCGCTCCATCAGGAAGCGCTTTTTTGCGCACGCTCTTCCTGTTCCTTCCGGTTCTGTTTCATTTGGTACCTGGCCCCGTAAAAAACGGTGAGGATGATCAGAATACCGATCACGATCACCCACGGGCGCAGGACCCATTCCATGCCGTATCGCTGGATGGACAGGCCCAGGTAGCGTTCCGCAAGGGTTCCCAGAACGAACCCGACGATAACCGGCGGCCGCGGAAAGCCGGTCTGCTTCATGGTCCAGCCGATCGCGGCGAGGAACAGGAGACAGAGCAGATCGCCCCAGTTCATCGTGGCCTGGAAGGCTCCCATCGTAATGATGACGATGACAAAGGGCGCCAGGATATTGATATTGACCGTCGCCACCCTGGCCAGGTATTTGGCCAGGAAGATGCAGATTATCGCGCCGATGACGTTGCCGATCACCAGACTCCAGACGATGCCGAAAACCTTGTCGAGATGGACCGAGATCATGTCGGGGCCGGGCACGATACCGAACATGACCAGCGCCAGCAAGAGCAGCGCCATCGAGCCGCTGCCGGGAATGCCGAAGAGCAGGGTGGGAATAAGCTCTCCGCCCCTGGCTGCATTGTTGGCGGCTTCAGGGGCGATGATGCCGCGAATGTCGCCCTTGCCGAACTTCCCTTCGCCCTTGGACGACTGTATCGCATGCGCATAGCCGAGCCAGTTGGCGACCGAGGTGCCCATGCCGGGAACGAATCCGACATAAACGCCGATGATCGCACAGCGAAGCGCCAGCCACTTGTTGCGGAACGTATCCTTGATTCCCTCGCTCACCCCTTTGCCCATGCCGAATTCTCCGGCGATCGGCAGGCCGCGAACCAGCAGGTCGATGATTTCCGGAATGCCGAAAAGTCCCAGCGCGATCAGGATGAGCGGGATCCCGTCGTAGAGATATGGAAGGCCGAAACTGTACCTGAAGTACGGCGTCAGGGTGGCGCCGCCGACGGAGGCCATCATCAGGCCGATACCGGCGGCGGTAATACCCTTGAGCGGCTGCCTGCCGGTAAGCATCGCCACAGCGGTGATGCCGAGCATGGTCAGCATCAGGAACTCGGGGGAGCCGAGCTGCTTGATGATGAAGCCGACGATCGGGATGCTCAGAGCAAGGATAATGGCGCCGAAAATACCCCCGAAACATGATGAAACGAACGAGGCGGCCAACGCGCGAGCCGCCTCCCCTTTACGGGCAAGCGGGTGTCCATCGACGATCGAGGCGACCGAGCCGGAGGTTCCCGGTATGGCCAACAATACGCTGGTGATCGTATCCGCCGTGGTGGTGACTGATATCAGGCCGATCATAAAGGCGATGGCCCCGGTCGGCTCGATATACACAACGAATGGAAGACAGATTGCCAAACCAGCGGTGCCGCCGATACCTGGTACAATTCCAACCACGGTTCCGGTCAGGACTCCCAGCAGGAGCATGCCAAGCTGCATCGGATCGAACAGGCCTATAAATCCGGCTAGAACACTCTCGAACACGTCAACCTCCCCACAATAATCCCCCGATCCACAGGAATCGGGGGAAATGACATATTATTCCAACGTTGCGTTGTATTTTTCCCTGTAGACTTTCTTCATGAATTCCAGCAGCTCCGGGGGTGCGGCAACACTTTGCGGATAGCTTTTCTTCAGCGATGCACCGGAGAAGTGGGGGGCGCCGGGGTTCATCTTTTCAGCGTCTGCCAGAAAGCCCTTGTCCACTATCATTTCCGTTACTGCCTGGTCATACGCGGCAACGACTTCTGCCGGCGTCTCCGTCGGCAGCAGCATGGCTTTGCCGTAGGTCCTGGTGCCGACGATCAGTTTATAGGCCTCGTACGCCTGGCCGGAAGGCTTTTTACCGTATTTCATCTCGTACAGTTCGGCGACGGTCGGCACGTCCGGAGCCGCAGGCTCTCTGATAACGTTGCCGTTTTCATCGAGAATACCGCTCTGGAACATCGGTACGATCTCCTTCTTGTCGAGATAGGAAAGCATCGAACTGTTGAAACCGATGGTGCTTTCTCCGCCGATGTTTACTTCACCCTGGTGGAATGCACCTCGCGCAGCTGAACCGCCTTCGTAGCCCCAGATATCTTTTGAAGTGAAGCCAAGCAGTTCCTTGGCCCAGACAAAGAGAGAGCCGGTACCGCCGGTCGGGCTGATATGACCGAAGATCAGCTGATCCGTGTCGAAGATATCGAGCGGTTCCTTGATGACCTCGGGGCTCGTCCAGTAAATCAGTCCGGACGGCGCCGAATAAATCGGGTGCATGGTTTCAAGATAGTACTCGACGCCTTTTGAACGAAGGATGTTCTCCATGACCGTACTGCCTGAAGTGACGAGCAGGGTCAGGCCGTTCGGCTTGGCTTTATATCCCATGTTGGCGCCGATCACGCTGCCGCCGCCGGGGGCGTTGCGGATAACGGTTTTCGGTTTTCCGGGAATGAACTGCCGCATGTGTTTCGTGGTTATGCGGGCGAACGTGTCGGTACCGCCCCCCGGTGAGAACGGAACGATGAATTTAACCGCTTTGCCCTTGAAATTAGGGTTCGCGATGGCTGGGGTCGATGATACTGCGCTGCACATAAAAGCAGTACCGGCTATACAGAGAGCGGATAAGAACCCGATTGCGCGTTTATGCATGCTTACCTCCATGGTGAATTGTTAGCTTATTTTTCGAACGTGACCGTAAACTCGGCCAGCGCATTGTAATCGGCATCGGTTACCTGAAGCTGGTTGGCTCCTTCCTTTACCAGCTTCTTCCCGACGAAACGGCCGGCGTCCCAGGTGGTGGCCCATTTACCGGCATCGTCAGGTACCGGTTCCGGGTCCAGGGCATAGCCGATGTCGTATTCTGCTCCGTCTTTGGCGGCCATGATCAGGATCCGTATTTCCTGGCCGGCCGCAAAGCCTTCGCCGCTTAAGCCGATCTTGATCTTCTTGTCCAGTTTATAGCTTGCCTGATCAGCAGCTGCTTTTGGTTCGGCCGCGTTTGCTGATGACAGGGTCAGCATGAAAGCCATGATTAAACACAAAAGCGTTACACTTTTTCTAAGCATGTACACCTCCTCATTGTTGTCCGTTTGTTCTTGTCGTCGAACCTTCCAGTAGAGCCGGGTGTATTTTTGTACGCCGGATACTGTTTTCTGATTCCAGGCTTTGCAGATTTTGTACCAGCCTGGGCCTGTGGCGAAATTTTGCTCTCAGGGCACCTGCCAGGGAGGTGGTGATGATTAATAA
>Ga0180436_10004946_pt1 | contig 11880 bp, 10 predicted proteins | sample SS_ome_2_FD_132434 | JGI IMG/M metagenome (GOLD analysis project Ga0180436, IMG submission 132434) | Hypersaline lake sediment archaeal communities from the Salton Sea, California, USA - SS_3_S_2 metaG | ecosystem: Environmental > Aquatic > Non-marine Saline and Alkaline > Hypersaline >...
AGCGACCTCGTGACAATGTCAATCAGCCGGATCACGAGGTCGCCACGTCGCCCGCTTCGCGGGCTCCTCGCGATGACGGAGTCACTTCGTCGACGACCTCCGGTCGTCTCCTCGCAATGACGAAAGTTAATATGAATGTGCCTGGTGCCATTCATCTTCACTTGACGTAGACGGTCTTGATGTTGACGAACTCCCGAATGCCGAAGCTCGAAAGTTCGCGGCCGTAGCCGCTCTCCTTCACACCGCCGAAAGGCAGCCGAGGGTCGGAGCGGACGAAGTCGTTGACGAAACAGCAGCCGGCGTCCAGCTCCTCCCGGGCGATGCGGTCGCCCCGGCTGTCGTCACCGGTGAACACCGCGGCGCCGAGGCCGAAAGCCGAATCGTTGGCCAAACGGATCGCCTCGGCCTCATCGGCCGCGCCGATCACCGCGGCCACCGGGCCGAAGAGTTCCTCGTCAAAGGCCGGCATGCCCTTGGTCACCCCGCTGAGCAGGGTGGCGGGGTACCAGGCGCCGGGCTGCTGCGGGATCTCCCCGCCCATGACGCAGGTCGCGCCCAGCTCCACCGAGCGGCGCACCTGCAGGTGCAGCTCGTCGCGCAGGTCCTCCCGGGCCTGGGGGCCGACGTCGGTGGCCTCGTCGAGGGGGTCGCCCATGGTGCGGGCGGCCATCCGTTCGGCGAGGAGCTGTTCGAAGCGCTCGCGCACCGCCTGCACCACGATGAAGCGCTTGGCCGCGATGCAGCTCTGGCCGGCGTTGATCAGCCGGCTCACCGCACAGGCCTCCGCCGCCACCTCGAGGTCGGCGTCCTCGAGGATCACGTAGGGGTCGCTGCCGCCCAGTTCGAGCACCGTCTTCTTCAGCACGCCCCCCGCGGCGGCAGCCACGGCCTTGCCCGCCGGGGTGGAGCCGGTGAGGGTCACCGCGCGGACCAGCGGGTGCTCGATGATCGCCTGCACCTGCGCGCTGCCCACGAGCAGGGTGCGGAAGAGGTCCGGGGGGAAGCCGGCGGCGCGGAAGATCTCCTCGATGACCAGGGCGCAGCCCGGCACGTTGGAGGCGTGTTTCAGGACGCCGGCGTTGCCGGCCATCAGCGCCGGGGCGGCGAAACGGAAAACCTGCCACAGCGGGAAGTTCCAGGGCATCACCGCCAGCACCACGCCGATGGGGCGAAAGGCGACGTAGCTCTTCGAGGCGTCGGTGGCCATCGGCTCGTCGGCGAGAAAGCCGGCGGCGTGCTCGGCATAGTAGTCGCAGACCAGGGCGCACTTGGCCGCCTCGGCCCGCCCCTCCTTCACCGGCTTGCCCATCTCCTCGGCCATCAGCCGGGCCAGCTCGTCCTGGCGGGCCCGCAACTGTTCCGCTGCGGCCCGCATCAGCGCGGCCCGCTCGTCGAACCCGGTGCCGCGCCAGCGGAGAAAGGCCTGGTGGGCCGCGTCCACGGCGGCGGCCGCCGCTTCCGGTGTCATCTCGTCGTAGCTGGTCACCGTTTCGCCGGTGGCCGGGTTGACCACGTCCAGGCTCATTCTTCGTCCCTCCGCTCACGTTCAGGGTACTCGCGCTTGAGCACCCGGCGCATCAGTTTGTTCGAAGCCGTCCTCGGCAGTGATTCCATCAACACCATGTCGTGGATCCGGAAGAGCGGGTTGAGCCGCTCGCGGATCAGCTGCTGCAGTTCGGTCTTCAGCGGCCCCGCGTCCGCCGACGATCCGGCGGCGGGCACCACGTGAAGCACCAGCTGCTCGGCCCCCTCGCCCCCGGGCTGTACACCCACCGCCGCGCACTCCCGCACCCCGGGGTGGGCCTCGGCCACGCGCTCAAGTTCCAGCGAGCTGACCTTGATCCCGCCGAGATTCATCGTGTCGTCGGCCCGGCCCTGGGCGCGGAAACAGCCGCGGTGCAGCCGCTGCATCCGGTCGCCGTGGCGGCGCAGCACTTCGTCGTGGGGGCCGGCGGGGCAACCGGCGAAGTAGACCTCGTGGTGGTCGCGGTTGAGCAGCCGCTGGGAGAGGCCGATGGAGGGCGGCACGATGAACATCTCCCCCGGCTCGCCTTCCGGCACGGGCGCCCCGTCCTCGTCGAGCATCACCAGGTCGATGCCCAGCGCCGGGGTGGTGAAGGTGGCCGGCGAGGCCGGCTGGACCACCGTGCCGGTGATCAGCCCGCCGCCGATCTCGGTGCCGCCGAGGTACTCGATCACCGGGGCGCGGTACCCCGTACGGCTCATCAGCCAGAGGTAGTCCTCACGGCCCGACGGTTCGCCAGTGGAGCTGAAGACGCGGATACCCGACCAGTCGGCGCCGTCCAAAGCGCCGCCGCTGCGCCAGGCGCGGACCAGCGAGGGGATCACCCCAAGCATGGCCACGCCGCTGCGCTCCACGAATCGGGCAAAGGCCGGGCCGTTGGGCGCGCCCTCCCAGAGCGCCATGGCCGCCCGGTTGAGCAGCGCGGCGTAGATCAGCCAGGGCCCCATCATCCAGCCGATGTTGGTGGGCCAGGCCACCACGTCCCCCTCGCCGATGTCCTGGTGGCAGCGGCCGTCCATGCCGCACTTCAGCGGCGTGAGGTGGGTCCAGGGGATCATCTTCGGCGTGCCCGTGGTGCCCGAGGAGAAAAGGATGTTCGTCACCTCGTACGGATCGGCGATCACCGGGTCGAACCTGGTTTCCGGTGCGAGGAACGCGTCGCAGGAGAGGTCCCCCTCGCGCAGGTCGATCTCGCCGCCGGGCGCCATGGGCACCACCACCGCCCGCGGCGCCCCGGCCTGTTTTACCTTTTCGTAGAGCCGCACCTCGCGGCCCCCGCGGAGGTAGGCGTCCTGGGTCACCACCAGCCGGGCCCGGCCCAGCTCCAGCCGGCCGGCCAGCTCGTTCACCGAGAAGCTGTCGGCGATGGAGATCACCCGCAGCCCGGCGCGCACCGCGCCGAGGTAGGCCACGACGCACTCGAGGTTCATCGGCATGAAGAGGGCCACGGCGCTGCCCGGGGCCAGCCCCAGCCGGGCAAACCCGCCCGCGGCGCGGCCCACCAGCGCCTGCAGTTCGCCATACGTGGTGACCTGAAGTTCGTCATCCTGCTCACGGGCAGAGATCACCGCCGGGCGGTCCGCGTCGGCGAGAAAGCAGCTCTCGGTGATGTTCATCCGCGCGCCGGGCAGCCAGACCGTCTCCTCCACGCCGCCGGAGAAATCGGCCGTCTCCCGGGGCGCCGTCTCAAAAACGATGCCCAGATGCTCGACCACTGCGGCCCAGAACCCGGCCCGGTCCTCCACCGACCAGCGGTGGAGGTCGGCATAGTCCTCGAGGCCCAGCTCGGCGATCAGCCGGCCGACGTTGGACCGAGCCGCCCGCGCCTCGTCCGGAACCCAGGCCGGCGGCGGGCCGTCCTCCGGGGACCGGCCCCGGTAGACCTCGCGGAACGCCTCCCACTGCTCGGCGAAGGAAATCCCCTCACCGCCGCGCACCCGCTCGATGACGTCGAGCCACTGCCGCTCCTGTTCCGCGGCGTCGGTTCTGCCGCCATGATTCCCGTTTCCGCTCATCACCTCTCCTGAAGCAGTCCGCACCAGCATCCTTGCGCAGCGTGCCCCGTATTTTACCTTTTCAGTCCACGATTCCCAGATGAATGTTCCGTGTTCATGAATTTCTCGCCTGTCGATCCACGAGGAATTCCTGAAATTCCCCGGCCGAAAGAGGTAGAATGTTAGCTCGCGGAAAGACATGGAAGGAGCGCAATCAATGATCTTCGAAGAGTTCAAGGAGCAGTTGCCGGACAGCGATGCGGTGGAGACCGGGGAATGGCTTGAATCACTGGACGAGGTGGTGCAGCGCGCCGGGGCCGACCGGGCGCAGTTTCTGCTCTACAAGGTGCTGAAGAGAGCCAAACAGCTGAACCTCGGGCTGCCGCCCACGACCCAGACCCGCTACATCAACACGATCAGCCCCGAGCAGGAGCCGGACTTCCCCGGCGACGAAGCGATGGAACGGCGGATCCGCCGGCTGATCCGCTGGAACGCGGCGGCGATGGTCACCCGGGCCAACAACCACTACGCCGGCCTGGGCGGGCACCTCTCCAGCTACGCCTCGGCGGCCAGCCTCTACGAGGTGGGCTTCAACCACTTCTTCCGCGGCAAGGACGAAAACGGCACCGGCGACGTGATCTTCTTCCAGGGCCACGCCTCGCCCGGCATTTATGCCCGGGCCTTTCTCGAGGGCCGCTTCGAAGAGGCCCAGCTGGACCGCTTCCGCCGCGAGGCCTTCGCCCCCGGGCTCTCCAGCTATCCCCACCCGCGGCTGATGCCCGACTTCTGGGAGTTCCCCACCGTCTCCATGGGCCTCGGTCCGCTGAACGCCGTCTACCAGGCACGCTTCCTGAAGTATCTCGAGAACCGCGGTATCGCCGAGACCGCCGGCCGCCGGGTCTGGGCCTTCCTCGGCGACGGCGAGACCGACGAACCGGAATCGCTGGCCGCCCTGCGCCTCGCCGCCCGCGAGGGGCTGGACAACCTGACCTTTGTCATCAACTGCAACCTGCAGCGGCTGGACGGGCCGGTGCGCGGCAACGGCAAGATCATCCAGGAACTGGAAGCCGTGTTCCGCGGGGCCGGCTGGAATGTCTTCAAGGTCATCTGGGGCCGCGAGTGGGACGAGCTGCTCAAGGCCGACGTCAGCGGCGCGCTGGTCAAGCGCATGGGCGACACCCTGGACGGCGACTACCAGCGCTACCGGGTGGAGACCGGCGAATACATCCGCGAGAACTTCTTCGGCCCGGAGCCGGAGCTGCAGAAGCTGGTGGAGCACCTGGACGACGGCCAGCTGAAACGGCTGCGCCGCGGCGGCCACGACTACCGCAAGCTCTACGCGGCGTACAAGGGCGCCGTGGACACGCCCGACCTGCCCTCGGTGATCCTGGCCAAGACGGTCAAGGGCTGGACCCTCGGCGACGAGTTCGAGGGCCGCAACGCCACGCACCAGATGAAGAAGCTCAATGAAAAAGAGCTGAAGGTCTTCCGCGACCGGCTGGAGCTGCCGATCCCCGACGAGCAGATCGCCGAAGCGCCCTACTACCACCCCGGGCCGGAAAGCGACGAAGTGCGCTACATGCTGGAACGGCGCAAGGCCCTGGGCGGCTCGATCCCCAAACGCGTGGTGCTGCCGGTGGAGATCGGCCTGCCCCAGGAGAAGGTCTTCGCCGAATTCCACGCCGGCACCGAGGAGGCGAACCAGGAGGCCTCCACCACCATGGCCTTCGCCCGCCTGGTGCGCAACCTGATGAAGGACAAATCGATCGGCTCCCGGGTGGTGCCGATCATCCCCGACGAGGCGCGCACCTTCGGCATGGATCCCTTCTTCTCCAGCTTCAAGATCTACTCGCCCCAGGGCCAGCAGTACCGCTCGGTGGACGCCGACTTCGTGCTCAGCTACAAGGAGGCCGAGGACGGCCAGATCCTCGAGGAGGGGATCACCGAGGCCGGGGCCATGGCCTCGTTCACCGCCGCGGGCACCAGCTACGCCACCAACGGCGAGCCGATGCTGCCGCTCTACATCTTCTACTCCATGTTCGGTTTCCAGCGGGTGGGCGACTCGATCTGGTCCTTTGCCGACAACCGCGGCCGGGGCTTCCTCCTCGGGGCCACCGCCGGCCGCACCACGCTGAACGGCGAGGGCCTGCAGCACCAGGACGGCCACAGCCTGCTCATCGCCGCCACCGTGCCCTCCTGCCGGGCCTACGACCCGGCCTACGCCTACGAGATGGCGGTGATCGTGGAGGACGGCATCCGCCGCATGCTGGACAACGGCGAGGACATCTTCTACTACCTCACCCTCTACAACGAGGCCCATGTCATGCCCCGCCTGCCCGACAACGAGGCGGTGAAGAAGGAAATCCTCCGCGGCATGCACCGCGTGCGGGACGCCGAGGGGGACCACCCGCACCGCGCCCGGCTGCTCGGCTCGGGGCCGATCCTGCGCGAGGCGATCCGCGCCCGGGAGATCCTCGCCGAGCGGTTCAACGTGGCCGCCGAGGTCTGGAGCGTCACCAGCTACGGCGAACTGCGGCGCGACGCCCTCGACTGCGAGCGGCACGCCATGATGTACGCCGACCGCCCGCCGCGAACCCCGTACCTCGTCGAGCAGCTGGGCCACGGAGAGGGCCCGGTGGTGGCCGCCTCGGACTACATCACCGCGGTGCCCGAGCTGGTGGCCCGCTGGGTCCCCGGCGAGTTCGTCACCCTGGGCACCGACGGCTTCGGCCGCAGCGACACCCGCGAGGCCCTGCGCTCGTTCTTCGAGATCGACGCCGAGCACATCGCCGTAGCCACCCTGGCCGCCCTCTCGCGCCAGGGCAGGATCGACCCGGCCGAGGTGAGAAAGGCGCTGGAGGAACTGCAGATCTGCCACACCACGCCGAACCCCTGGGACTGCGCCCCCTGCCACGGGGAGCGCTGAGGCCCGGCCGGCTCCGGCGTGGACTTCGTGGAGAGATCACCTTGTACTTCGGATACCATTTCTTCGGGAAACGGCAGCATGACACTCGACCTGACATCGATGGAAAAGGCAGTGGCCTCCCTGGGCAACGGCGTCGCGGTAGTGCAGGACGAGGCATCTTCCGGGCGTTTCGATGATCGGGTCGTGGAGACGCTGAAAGCCGGGGTGATCCAGAACTTCGAGTTCACCTACGAAATCTCATGGAAGATGATCCAGCGCTGGATTCGGCACAACGTCTCCCCGGATGACGCCGAGCCGAGGACGAAGAAAGACCTGTTCAGGCTTGCTGCCAATCGCGGTCTCATACCAGATCCTCAGCCATGGTTCGAATACATCGAGGCCCGCAACCTGACCACCCACACCTACGACCGGGCAAAAGCGGAAAAGGTTGTCGAAGCGGCGATCCGCTTCCTCGATGATGCCGCCGCCCTGCTGGCGGAGCTGAAGCGCCATAATGATTGACCTGGCGCCGGAACACCTCGACACGATCAGGGCCATTCTCGCGGCCCATGTCCCCGGCATCGAGGTGCGGGCCTTCGGCTCGCGCGTGGACGGGACTTCCAGGCCGTATTCCGATCTCGATATCCTGCTGGTCGGGGAGCGTGCCGTGACCGACGGTGTCGTGGAGGCCCTGAAGGACGCCTTCTCCGTATCGAACCTGCCGATGATGGTGGATGTGCTCGACTGGCACGCCGTCAGCGAGTCGTTCAGGGCGGTTCTGGAGCAGCGCGAGTATCTTCTCATTCAGGAATCACCCTGACCGTCACCCGTCGCCGAACCCGAGCAGCCGGCCTCCGCCTCTTCCTCAACGGTCATCCGTCTTCGTTTCCTGTCACGGTGCAGGCCGCGGTGTCCGTGTCGCCGGAGGGCGGGTAGGGCGGCTGGTTGTACGGTGCCGGGGTGGTGTCCTCCACCACGAGGCGGAAGCCGTGCTCGCCGGCCATCCCCGGCTCCGCGGGGATGGTCAGGGGAACGGCGGTGCTGAACTGCCCCAGGGGCTGGATGTTGGCGTAGCCGGCCCGCCAGCGGGGGAAGGCGCTGCCGTTGGCCAGGGCCAGGTCGAGGCGCATCGAGGCCCGCCTGACCTGGCCGGCCAGGGGATTGGCCACGGTCACCCCGATCGAGGCGTCGAGGGGCAGGGTGCCGGCGGTCGGGTCGCAGGCGATTGTCCCGCCCAGGGTGACGTCGGTGTCCATGCGCACCACGGCGATGTCGCGGCCGTTGCCCTGCTCCATCATCCCGCCGAGGTAGAACTGCCCCATGCCGCCCCGGGCCACCGAAATGAACTGCTCTTCGGTGTTCTCCGCCGACCCGCCCCAAGTGCGCTCCCAGAGCACGGCGCCCTGGCGGTCGAGGCTGACCGCGTAGGCGTCGCACATCCCCGATGACCAGACATAGCCCCCGGCGACCACCGACCCGGCAGCGTCGAGGGCCAGCGACCAGGCCTCGTCCCAGTCGCCCGCCGGGCCGTCGATGCTGTGGAGCCAGCGCTGGTTGCCGTCGAGGTCGAGGCCCACGACGACGAAGTCGTTGTTCTGGTCGTTCCCCAGGTCGATGGCCCCGGCGGCGCAGACGTTGCCCAGGTCGTCGCAGACCACGGCGTTGCCCCGGTTCTGGTTGATCGTGTCCGAAGGCCAGGTCCAGCACCAGGAGACCAGGCCGGTCTTCCAGTCCATGCGCCGCACCGCGAAATCCATGCTGCCGCAGGTTCCGGCGGTGAGCAGGTCGCCTTCCGAATCGATGGTCATGTCGTAAATCGCGTTCTGCGTGGCATAGGGGTCGGGGCTGGTGTAGATCCACTTCACCACGCCCGAGCTTTCCAGGGCCAGGACCAGCGACGAGTCGACCACCGCCTGTTCACGGCACGTCCCCCCGACGTAGATCATCTGGTCGTGGCCGGCGGTGACGCAGTAGCCCCGGTCGATGCCGTGCTCGGCCCCGTCGTAACGGTAGATCCAGTGCACCAGGCCGCCGGAGAAGAGCTTGATCACCACGGCGTCGCCGCTGGTTCCGTCACCCCAGCTGTACCCGGTGGCGTAGACCGCGCCGTCGGCGTCGACGGCGATGTCGGTGCCCACGTCAACTTCGCCGGCCGGGCCGTCGTAACGGTAGACCCACTGCTCGGCCCCGCTGGCACTGAGGCAGATGACCACGATGTCCGACGCGCTGTGTGCCGAACCGTTGCTGCCGCCCACGACATAGAGGTCGCCGTTCGGCCCCTGGACCACGGCGTTGGCCCCGTCGCTGCCGCCGTTGTCGTAGCGGTAGACCCAGCGGCGGTTGCCGTCCGGGTCGAGGGAGAGCACGACGATGTCCAGACCCGGTCCTTCACCGTAGCTGTACCCGGCAACGTAGATGTTGCCGTCGATGCCGGCGATGGTGCAGGGGGCGGTGTCGTCCCATTGGGCCGGCCCGTCGTAGGTGTGGGTCCAGCGCTCGGTCTGTGCGGATGCCGCCACGGCGCCGCAGAGGAACAAGGCGAAAACACAGGCAAGAACGGGGATCGGTCGGTTGACTCGCATCATGGTGGTCTCCCTGGTCGGTAAAAACCGTTTCCTCCAATATGGGGCCCCGAGCCGAAAAATGCCAGCCGTTTGAATTCCGTTATATACAACTGTATATTACGCTCACGCGAGAGGAGAGGATCACCATGGCAGAGCAGCAAGTGGAACACCGGTTCCGCATCCGTGGCCGGCTCTGGATCGAGGGGCCGGAAGGGACCTTTCTCGGCTACGGGCGGGTCGTGCTGCTGGAACGGATCGGCGAGCACGGCTCGATCAGCTCGGCGGCCCGCTCGATGGAGATGTCCTACCGCAAGGCCTGGCTCCTCGTCGACTCGATGAACCGCCAGTCCCGCCGGCCGCTGGTGGTCACCGCCACCGGCGGGAAGGGCGGCGGCGGGGCCAGGCTCACCGAGACGGGCGAGCAGGCCATCATCCTCTTCCGCAAGGCCTGGAAGGACCTCGGAAGGTTTCTCGAACGACGGACGCGCGGCCTGGAATTCTGAGCGGCTGGGGAATCGGGCTACGGGAGGCATCGTCTTGATCGCCATCATTCGACATGTCGTTCTTCTCGCCGTCGCGGCGCTGCTCGTGCCCTCGCCGGCCGCGGCCGGCGAAGCCAGGGCCGCGGTGGCCGCGAACTTCGCCGACGCGATGAACGAGCTGGTCCCGGCCTTTGCCGAAACGACGGGGCACACGGTGGTGCCGGTCTTCGGCTCCACCGGCAAACACTACGCCCAGATCGTCAACGGCGCGCCCTTCGCCCTCTTCCTCGCCGCCGACATGGAACGGCCCCGTCGGCTGGAGGAGGCGGGGCTGGCCGTGACCGGCAGCCGCTTCACCTACGCCGTGGGGCGGCTGGCGCTCTGGAGCCGCGACGAGGGGCTGGTGGACGGGGCGGGCCACGTGCTGGCCACGGGCGGTATCCACCGCCTGGCCATCGCCAACCCCGAGCTGGCCCCGTACGGCCGCGCCGCCATGGAGGCCATCGAGGCGCTGGGGCTGCGGGAGCGGCTCGAACCGAGGCTGGTCCGCGGGGAGACCATCGCCCAGGCCTTCCAGTACGTGCGCACCGGCAACGCCAGGCTGGGCTTCGTCGCCCTTTCCCAGCTCCGCCGTCCGGGCGACCCGCCCGGCGGATCCGCCTGGGTCGTGCCCCGTCGGCTGCACCGGCCCATCGAACAGCAGGCGGTGCTGCTGCGCGACGACGCCGCGGCGCGGGCCTTTCTCGACTTCCTCCGGGGCGCCGAGGCACGGGCGATCATCGAGCGCTACGGCTACACCGCGGGGAGCGAAAGCACGGGAACCGATGAACCCTGAACTGACCGCCCTCTGGATCACGCTGAAGCTGGCCGGGATCACCACCCTGGTGCTGCTCGTTCTGGGCACGCCCCTGGCCTGGTGGCTGGCCCACTCGCCGGCCCGCTGGAAGGTGCTGGTGGAGGCGGTGGTGGCCCTGCCGCTGGTGCTGCCGCCCACCGTGCTCGGCTTCTACCTGCTGGTGGCCCTGGGGCCCCGCGGCCCGCTGGGCGAGCTGATGGCCCTGCTGGGCCGGCCGCCGCTGACCTTCACCTTCACCGGCCTGGTCCTCGGCTCGCTGGTCTACTCCCTGCCCTTCGTGGTCCAACCGCTCACCGGCGCGTTCACCGCGGTGGGCCGCCGCCCCCTGGAGGCCGCGGCCACCCTCGGCGCGTCCCCCCTCGACCGCTTCTTCACCGTGGCCGTGCCCCTGGCCCGGCCCGGGTTCCTCACCGCCGCGGTGCTCGGCTTCGCCCACACCGTGGGCGAGTTCGGCGTGGTGCTCATGATCGGCGGAAGCATCCCCGGCGAGACCCGCGTGCTCTCCATCGCCATCTACGACAACGTGGAGATGCTGCAGTACGGCAAGGCCCACTGGATGGCCGGGGGGCTGCTCCTGCTCTCCTTCATCATGCTGCTGGCGGTCTACGGCCTGAACCGCCGCTTCGTGCTGGTGCGGCCATGAGCATCGAGGCGAAATTTCACCTGCGGCGGAGCGAGCGCTTCACCCTCGACGTGGACGTCACCGTGCCGCACAGCGGGGTGACGGCGATCTTCGGCCCCTCGGGCAGCGGCAAGACCACCCTGCTCCGCGCCCTGGCCGGCCTGGAACACTGCCCCGGCGGGTACCTGCGGGTCAACGGCGAGACGTGGCAGGGAAACGGCCGGGCCCTGCCGCCGCACCGCCGGCCCCTGGGCTTCGTCTTCCAGGACACCTGCCTCTTCGAGCACCTCTCGGTGCGCGGGAACCTGGCCTACGGCTGCAAGCGGGCCGGCCGGCCCGCCGACGGCGCCGAGTTCGACCGGGTGACCGAACTGCTGGGCGTTCGACCGCTGCTGGCCCGCCGCCCCGCGGGGCTTTCCGGGGGCGAGGCGCGGCGGGTGGCCATCGCCCGGGCCCTGCTGCCCGGGCCGCGGCTGCTGCTGATGGACGAACCGCTCTCGGGCCTCGACCTGGAGAGCCGCCGGGAGATCCTGCCCTTCCTCGAACGGCTGCACCGGCGGCTGGAAATCCCGGTCTTCTACGTCAGCCACCAGCCGCGAGAAGTGATGCGGCTGGCCGACCACCTGGTGCTCATGGCGCGGGGGCGCATCGAGGCCTGCGCACCGCTCGACGAGCTGCGGGGGTACCTCGAGCGGATCGACGGCGAGTTCATCTAGCAGGCTGTTGAAGAACTGGGTCGGGCCGCGTTCGGAGCGCTGATCGGCCGGATCCGAGGCGCAACGACGATGCAATACCCGTGAGTATCGTTGAGGAGGAGAAACGAAGGAGACGGCCGATCACCGCCCGAACCCGTTGGGCTGGCGGCACTTCCGTCGCATCTCTTTGTCACTCGTCGTCGTCGATGTTCGGACATCGACTTCCTCCTCGGTTCC